>Ga0194130_10004164_pt1 | contig 18643 bp, 19 predicted proteins | sample TA2KigsurfametaG_FD_160084 | JGI IMG/M metagenome (GOLD analysis project Ga0194130, IMG submission 160084) | Freshwater microbial communities from Lake Tanganyika, Tanzania - TA2015050 Kigoma 12 surface | ecosystem: Environmental > Aquatic > Freshwater > Lake | place: Tanzania: Lake Tanganyika... | reverse complement strand
CCCAGGCGGCGGACCGCCTGCGAACCCTGGTGGATGTTGGCCTCGGCTACGTGAAGTTGGGCCAGCCGGCCCCCACCCTCTCCGGTGGTGAGGCGCAGCGGGTGAAGCTCGCCACCGAACTCTCCAAGCGCGCCACCGGCAAAACCCTCTACCTGATCGATGAGCCCACCACGGGTCTGAGCTTCTACGACGTGCACAAGCTGATGGATGTGATCCAGCGGCTTGTGGACAAGGGCAACTCGGTGCTTGTGATTGAGCACAATCTCGACGTGATTCGCTGCTCCGACTGGATCATCGATCTCGGTCCAGAAGGGGGCGACAGGGGCGGACAGATCGTGGTCACGGGTACTCCTGAGGAGGTGGCTGCCCATCCCACGAGCCACACGGGCAGGTATCTCAAAAAGGTATTTGAGCAGCATCCTCCGTCTCAGGAAGCGGCATAGGAAATGGGTTTGGCTTGGGACGTGGCTATGGGAGTGGCTTTTATTCGTTGTTTCCAGACTTTGATTCAATAAACTATGATATTCTTATAATTATTAGCCTACCCATGTCTGCCACAAAAAGGTTTTTGCTGGTGCATGCATCTCCTTTGGCATTGCCGACTTTGTCAGGATGTTTCTCAAACCTTGCAGATACGTCACCCTTGCCCCCAAGGGATTGTGATTCCCTGGGATTAAAAGTATTACGTGCTTCTTACGATCAGGCAGGCCAGAATCAAGGAAGGCCGTTGAGTTTTGCGTCGAGTACCGACAACCGTTGACGGAACTCCCTGCAACAACCCCTTGGCATTTCGGCCCTACATATTTTCTTATAGATGGAAAAGTTTTTGATACCCAATTTCACAAGCAAGTTCTTCGCGGCATTTTGTATTATGTAGATCAAGATAGCAAGGCAAAAACTTATAAAGAAGGTCAACAAAAATCGAAAAAACCTGATGAAAAGCATTATAATAATAGTTTTCTTCTCAAAACAAGTCTTATTAACTCGGGTAGAAAAGAGGATAGCAGGATTGTTTCTAAGACAAATAACTCCTTGACCTGCGATATATTTTCCCTTGCAGAAGGGTCGCTTGGCCCTGCTGTTAATCTTAAACTTACCGAAGATAACGGTAGGCTGTATTGGCGAGGAAGCTAAACGTGTTCATTGTGGAATAAGAATAGGGGAAAATAATCTTAATCTTAACCTATCATTAGTAATTTCAATTAACTGGATGTCTAGCATGCTCGAATATGCGCAAGACTTACTCTTTCCAAAACTTGAAGATATTCTAAGTCTAAATTCTGCGTGAATTAATATCCTTCTTCACATTCTATGGCTACCGCGGCCTTTGGGTGTTCTTGCATACTCATTACGAATTTGAGAGATAAGTAGGGTTCCAATATCTCGATAACTCTTACTTACTTTCTGTACTTCGAGTAGCATCGCTTAATCGACTGAATGTAAGTTAATTCTTATCGTTTTCATTGTCTTTCTTTTTGGAACGCGGTCCGAATATATCTTGGTGCCTTTCGCGTAGGAGTGCCTTGTATAGGCCGCTGATGCCAGTTGTGTATAGATAAGTCAAGTCTTTAATCAGTTTAAGAATGAATGGATTCACTCTCGTTAAAGCCAATATGCATTACCTCTGCAATAGATCTTGTCTGATATCCCAAATACATATGCATTTAGTCATGATTGCAATCCTGGCGGCAATTGAGATTCGAATGATTGTAATTTATACTAAAATGGTAGAAGCTATTTAATTTAAGATTAAAATTACACCTCATGAAGATTTGCCGATCCTTTGTTTGTGACTATGGGGAAAATGCTGAATCTACCAACGCATACCTGTCGTTTATTTATCGGGTTTATTAGAGATGTTTTGACTGAACCAGTATTGATTACGTGTAATCCGTTGCTCTGACTGGATCATCGACCTCGGTCCCAACGGTGGGGATAAGGGGGGTGCGGGCTCATATTTTGGTCACGGGAACGCATGCGGAAGTTACCGTGCATCCAACGAGGTACATGGCCAACTATATCAAAAAGGTACTGGAGCAGCATCCTTACATCACTAGATATAAGTAAGCGCACTAGGATATACTTTGGTAGCCTAACTTCTTGTCGAGCCGATAAACCGAGCGCCTTCTTGATCCGCCATTATAATGTAACTAACGTAAGTTGAATGTATTAAAAGTGACAGCCTATGCCATTCGACTCTGGGGCTGATATACTTGAAAAGAAGTATAATCGCCATGGCATGCCTTCAGTTGAAACAGGCCTGCAATCATTTCCCTTCTTATGGGTAGGCATGGCGTTAATATGCTTAAATTTACTCACTAGACTTGTCGATAAATCTGACTCTACGATTAAAAGCCCCCTGATAGATGACCAGGCGAGCCAATTGGGCTTCGCTATTTTGGCTGCATCTCAGAAATCTGTATGTCCAAAAATACAGACGTATAATAAAATTGTTGGAAATGCTTATTACCCGCTTGGGTTTTTCTGGTTTTCATATGCGCTATTCAATAAACTGCGCCGCCATATTCCGTTAGCGCCACTAAGACATAACCCAATCTCAAAAGCAATAGGAAATTCTAGCCCGCATCTTGACCAATATATTGTATTTATTAAGTTAATTAGTGGTCTAATCTTTCCGATAATATCTCAGGTTTTATTGCTTTTTGTGGGATTTGGCATGGTCAAAGGATCGGTAATCGGCGGTCTGGGTATTTGTATCTCAATAATTAGTCTAGATTCGTTATTTACATCATCACGTTATTGCGTCTCCACTAGAAATGTCGGATTATTCTTGTACTCCTTATGTGCAATATCTCTATTGTGCTCTGTCTATTACTCAAAGTACTATTTAAGCATCCATATGGCTGCTGACATATTTTTGTATTTATCACTTTTCATTGGCTGTATCTGTCTTGGTCAATCATCTCAAAGATATTCCCAGTGCTTAGTATGTACAGTTGCAATATTTTTCATTTTGTGTCCAGCGTATAGATTTGGAATTCTAGCAGTAGCCTTTTTAGCAATCTTATTCTTGCTTAATACTACGAAAGCGGATTACTTTGATTATCTCAAGGCACACGTCTATAACCGAATACATTCTTTTAACTGGTCGCGCCGTACATATGGAGAATGGAGGTATAAGTTATTTTCAAAATTGACGGGCGAGTTTCGATCAGCATTTTTAAAAGACTTTTTCTGTCATGAATATATAGTCAATAATTTCAGTGGACCCGCTTATTATAAATCTAATGCCCTTTCGCTTTACGCGGTTTTTCGAATTTATATTATTTCATTGTCAGCTTTATTGCTTTTACCTGCTATTACACAACAGGCAGTACAGAGTCATTTAATCCTGCAGATCTTTCTTTTATCCACCATGCTACCTAGTTTACTTTGCTTATTAAAGCCATTTCAAGATTACGGAGCATCCGAAGTATATGTTTTTGGAAGCCTTCCATTCACAAACATCGCCCTTTTATTATGTCTTGTTGATGCAAGCAGTGCTGATAACTATTATACTAGGGCTATATTGTTTATCCTTGGATTTGATGCTTGTGTTGTTGTCTCGCGCTATCTTATAAAGCAATATAATATTCTTGCAAATTCTATTCGGTTGGGTTCCGAAGTTCCTAGGGACCTTGCGGTTTCAGCAACACTTAACCGTTCGTTAATAAATGTGTTGTCAATGCTCAACAATCTCCGAGTACTTCTTGACGGCTATCAAGGTAAGGTCCCTATACGTGCAATGGCACTGGGTGTTCATATGTCACCGCTAGTAGATGTAATGGAAGCTTATTTTAGGAATTCCATGGGCAATCCTATGATTCAATCAGCTTTTAAGTTATTAGATGCATATGCTTATGGCTTCTATGATGACCTCCGCGGCTTTTGCGTCAGTACAAAAGCCTTATCAAATATCTCCCCCGATATCATTATCGTTGATACTTTGTATGCTCCATCTAAGTCGTATATTTCTTATCTTTTGAAATCACATCCAAATTTAGTTGTTTTCCAAATTGCACCATCTGTGGTTGTACTCAGCTTTAATCGTTCTCTAGGAAGTTACATGGCCTCACTTTCGCCCAGTAAAGATTCTTTATAATTGCTGACGCCAAGTGAATTCCTATTTTGTGTATACATGTCATTGGGTTTCAAGCAATGCTTGCCCCTTGATGCAATTGCTGTGCTAATGCATCTACTGAATAAGCAACTTGACCGATGCTTGATGTGCATGATGAGAGGTTAAGTCATGAATCACATGGTCTCATCTGTTTGCAATAGGATTGTTTGCTTCTACTTTGCGATAGGGAAGCCCAGTACATCTCCCATAGTGCATCAATGCACTGCATCTATCCCAAGCCTGCTTGACATGCTGATAGCTGATGGGTTTGTCTTGTGATCAAGATTCATTAGTAGGGCTGCAGCCTCGCGGTTTTGCCGAATTAGGCGTGACTCCATTTGCTGGTCTAGTCCTTCTGAGAGCTGGACCAGAAAATGGGGTCACGTCCTGATGACATCAGGACATCTGTTTCGGCACGCCAGTGGTTGTCAGCTGCAAACCGACTTGTTTGACGCACCGCGGCAACCTGGTCACGATCCAGAACCCATGCGGGTTCTGGATGCCCCGATGAACCCAAAACAGGGTCGCTCAACCGGTCAACTTGACTGACGAGACCCGTAAACCTTATTGATACGGGACAGGAGCCGGGACGGCAAGCCCTTTTAGGTGCAGCATCTGTTACTCACCAGCCTGCGCATCACCCCAGATGGGCTGCTGCAACTGGTGCGCGACCGCTGGAGCCTTTAAGGCTGGCATTGGATCCGCGATAACCAGCCCCATGAGGACACCTATCGCTACCGGGGCAATGGCGCTGGAGCTATGGCCTCGCTGCGAACCGCGGCACTCAACCTGCTGCGCCTGACTGGCTCTCGGTCGATCCGAGCCGGAATTCAGGTGATGATGCACGACATCACGGTACTGCTGGCGATGGCCAGTCGGAGGCCTCAGCCCAATCAATGTTGAGACTTTGAATCAGCCCTGGCAGGTCCATTTCCCTTGTTTGAGAACTACCTCAACTAGGCGAACCATGCCCAAGATAGATTCTGGCACCTCTGCACTGGCGCCGCTGATTGTAAGGAGACCTTATGAATGAAGACGCAGAGACCAATGTTTAAATGGAGAATAACATTCGCAGCAAGAAACTTATGCCTAAATGGCGCAAAAGTAATATAAACGAAAAGAAGGGCGGTCTGTTTAAGAAGAAGATTCGTTCGATGAAGAGAAGAATCCTTAAAAGCCCTGGGGCTTAGCTTAAAAGAAGGGCACATTTATTATCCAAAGGAACGAATTATGGAAATAGCTCGTTCTATCGATCGTAGGTCCTGGTCAGGGCCGCAAGGTGGGTGAAAGACTGATGAGGCAAAGCGTTGGCTGTTGGGAAGTGAGCTTGAGATAACGCCAGGCACCTCTTCCAGAGAGTTGTGATAGTTACAAGTTGGTATCTGTGATGAGTGGAGAGCTGAGAGAAACTCCTCACGCTTTGGAGTAAATAAGTCGATCAAGAGTGGTACTTCGCCTTTAGAAAGGTCGGAGGGGAGAAGTGTTATGTTCTCTAGCCCTTGCAATCCATCAGCGTACATGAGATAGATATCTTTTAGGCGTGTAAGACGATCTTCATAACCATCAAGCATTCCAAGAGCGAAAGCAGCGTGGAGGTTACTGGATTTAAAGTTAAATGAACGTGAAAGATATTGCTCTTTGGTGGCAGAGGTTTTTACGCCATGCCACTTAATTAACGAGAGACGTTCATAGTCTGAAGGGTCATTCGAAACCACGATTCCACCATAAAGCCCTGGAAGCGCCGAAATCATGCCCAGTGAATAACAGCCAAAGCGACCGCTGGTACCTGAAAATGAATTCGTGAATGGAGAACGCGAGAAAAGACTCTTACATGAGTCCTCAATTACAATTGTATTGGGATATCTATCAAGATAGGGGGATAGATCTGGGTGTCTCCCGTTGTAGTTGACTGGTAGGATAAAATCATACTCTGAGTCAATCTTTGTGCAGTCTAAGACTGGTATTATTGGCGAAACGTCATATATGTGTGGAGTTGCACCGGCAAGTTGAATGGCTTGAGGTGTTGCAACCCAACCAATGCCTGAGGTTGCCACGGCAGAGTCTTGGGATACGCCGCTAGCAATAAGTGCGATTGATAGAGCAGAGGTGCCACTATTGGTATAAAGGCAAGTAGGTACACTAAGAATATCAGCTAACTGTGACTCTAGCGAACATGTGTGAGGACCAGAAGTAAGATGATTGCTATCGAGGGCTTCTAATACTAGTCGCCGAGATAGTGGGCTAATAGAAGTGTGAAACCAGCCAAGTTCCGTCATGAATTGAGATTGAGTGTACGTTGTGCTACATAGTATTGATCGAGAAGTGTCTCACCTCCGTCAGCGACGATATTAGAACCATTTATAGAGGTCGAGGATTCGGAAAGGATAAACAGGATAAGTTGTGCTATCTCGTTTACGTGGACTGGTTCCAGTCGAGGTATAGAAGAGCGCTGAAGCAGTGAGTTCCTATTGGATGAACTCAAAGCGTCTGAACGACCAGGAATATATACTACGCCTGGTGAGACAGTATTGAATCTTGCTCTGGATACATCTCCATACTTAACTGCACAAGAGCGCACAAATGTGTCTAGAGCAGACTTTAGTATATTGTAGGAAAAGTGTTGCGCCGACACGTGTGTCGAAGCAACAGAGGAAAGTATACAGAAAGATGGGTTGTCTCTCAGAATGATTTCATGGATTGTCTCTACGAGTGAGATTAGAGGATAAAGCTCCAGGTTCAGAGCTGATTGCAGTTGGTTAACTGAGGCTGTTGAAACTTGTTGCCTGTACCTTACCGACCATAGAACAGAGGTAATACAAGGCAACTTTTTTATGCGACTAAAGATATCACGCTGAAAGGCTGAATCAGTAAGATCACCATACCAATTGTCATCGGCTTTAGTACCAGCTGAAGGCACCAGGTCGATATTGATCGTAGGCTGAGACAGGTTTTTAGAAATCTCATTTATAACTGCAGAACCAATTCCAGAGCTGCCGCCAAAAACTAGATGTGTCATCGTATTTATCTTTCAAATGCAGTAACTGGCTCAATGCAAGCAAGTTCGGAGTAGACTTTACTGAAAGATACTAGGATAGATTCGACGGCCTTGTGTTGATCGACTGTGAAGTTGTCAAACAGAGTTAAGGTTTCACGCAGCTGAGCGAAATTTCGTCCACCATGTATCGGTGAGATCGGTAGAACATGGGTGTACACAAAAGAGTATGCGATATGGAGGAGTGAAATACTTGTGCCTTGTAGGGCTTCACAGAGTGTATTAAGCATAAATGCCTTAGAATCAGAAAAACTCTGTCGTACACGTGGACTTGTATTGAAGCGACTAGACATATCATCCATAAACTTGGAATGCACATTAATTAATCCGCGAGCTTGCACCCGATTGGCGATATAAAAAGCAGGTTGAATCTCGCTAGCGAGAGTCAAAAAGTCTTTGGTGAGTCGTTGCTCAAGGACGTTGGCATGGATCTGCACAAAGGAAAATAGACCTGGATAGGTCAGGCTGAGCTCGTTGAACTGATATGCTTCAATATTCGATATCCCAAGCAGTATGTTTGGGTATGACTTTTTGATCTTATGGCAGCAAGATAAAGCATGGGCTGCAGAGTCAGGGTCATCAGGAACAGCGTGAAGCTGGAAAGAGTGGATTCTGTCGATAGGGAGTAATTTAGTGTAGCCTATAAAGATTCTATAGAGTTCATCTTGCTGCCAAGAACGAGGGCGTACAGTGAAATGACCTGATTCTTGGACAGTTTCCAAACCAAGCTTGAGACTAAGTGATATGTTGCTTGGTAATTCTGGCAAGAGATCCACAAGGTATGCTAGTGACTTGCCAGAAGAATAGATATCTGCAGCATCAATAATATACTGCTTATTTGGGTCGAGAGAAGTCAGTCCCGCTAATGTATCAGCCATAGATAGATCTCTGCCGAATGGTAGAGCTCCAATCCAGTTTAATCTATTATTTGCCAATGGTATAACGGACTTCAAGGGCAAGACGTGTAGTATTGAGGCCGAGTATTTGTTCTGTGTGTATCGTGTCCCAATGAAATACAATAATATCCCCGGGAGATGTTTCAAGCCTAGAAAGGTCGTACTTCTCCCATTGGAGAAGCCGCTTTTCTTCCCTGCAAAAGATTGTGCTGTCAGGTATGTAACCGGGTAAGTCCATCAAATGACTACCTAGGAGAAAACCTTGACTTTCATACTTTGTAAATCCAATGATAGGAATGGTCACTGATATAAGATTACCACCAGGTCCCCAACTCTTACGTGAAGGAGGGTAGCCATCATCAAATCCTGGTCTAACAAGTCGAAATGCTGATGTGCCAAAACCCTCATCCCATAAAGACAGGCTTGCATCTGGGAACAAGGATGAAAGGTTCTCTTCAAGAATGGAGAAGAGGGAGGTGCCAGACCACTCGGTTGTCTGAAAGTGTCTAGATGGAGCAGATAATGCAGAACTCCTGTAAGACTCGTATTTAGAAAACCATTCATGATAGGTAGCGAGATCCATGGAGGCTGGCGCTCTAAGAAGTGAGAGTATCTTGGATGTAGTATGCTCAAAAAGCTGATTGTAGACTGAATATGGGAGAACAGAAAGTACGGTTAATCCGTCAGTTTTTAACTCAGGTCGCATCTTAGTTACGAAAGGCTAAAGACATGATTTTAGAGTATCAAATTGAACTTTTAAAAGAATGGAACAGCCTCTTTTGATGAAATAAAGACTGACCCCTCTCTGTGTGAAGTAGGTAAGTCAGAGAGTTGTGAGACTTTCTTCCAACCCTGCTTCTGGGTGAAGATATTAAAGCAACCTGATGCAGTCATATAGTCATATAGCAAACGAGCATTTTCTTCGGTGCTCACTTCGGCCATAATATCTAGGTTATTGAATCGACTTGGTGGGATACGACTGATAATGTCATACTCAGCACCCTCTGCATCAAGCTTAATAAAGTCAATAGTATCAATAGCGTCAATAATATCAACGCAATCAACCTGGAGTTCGGAAAGCTTGCCGTAAGGGTTCTTTTTCATGCCTTGTATATGACTTCCAGTTGTGTTTCCCTCTACTCTAAGAAAAGTTAGCGTTGAATTTGAGTTGTATACTGCCTTAGGCACTAGTGTGACGGAGGCACATTTATTTGTTTCAAGGTTGGTTGAGAGAACAGAGCAGTGAACTGGATCGGGCTCGAAGGAGGTTACGTTCCAGCCTAGCTTGCTCATGAGTATAGAATGAAGTCCGATATTCGCACCAATATCTAGCACATTGTTGTAGCGATTCTTGTTCACAAGGTAGAACGAGAAGAGGATTAGCTCATCGAGCCCGAATAAGGCTAGTGAGCTAAGATTCCCAAAGTTGCATAGCGGGAATGAAATAGTGCCAAACTCACCAAATTCCTGTGGATCAGGCGTATTGCTCGCAAAAGATGTTGTAGCAATGGATGTGGTAACTAGCTCATTCAGAAGTAAGTAGAAATCTGATGACGGTGAGTGGCTCGATGAAAGAGAGGCGAGGGTAGAGAAGAAGGTCCTGGAGAACATCGGAACAAAAGAAGCTTAGTTGAGATGTGATGTATGCACTAGAGTAGAGGACTAGGGCATCTCTGGACAACGAGCGCTTAAGTAGAGCGCGTTGACCTGATTATACCTTGATCAACATTTTGATCATAGATTGGCGGTCGATCAGCCTGAATTCGCTGATTTAGCAGTTGAACCTCAAGCATTTGGGGCGATCTCTGCCCCAAATGGACACACCACGCCTCTAATCATGTCCTGCATCGCAATTCATCCTTCGCCATGAACACGTTGGAGAGTGCCGCCAGCACCGTCACCTAGCAGCCTCTCTTGAGCATTTCGTGGAGCCGGGCCTTCTGAAAGCCGAACTGACGTTTGATCTCACAGAACGAATTCCCACCTTGGCGCGGATGTAAGCCTTGTCTGTTTCGACCAGGTCAGCTACCCGCCGTTCGGGTGTAACTGGCAAGGCCCGGCGCTTGCCTGAGTGCATTGCAATCCGCAAGCCTATACCAAGCCCTTGCCTCTCGGGATGCTTCTCGATCCCCTGGTAGTCAGCATACTTGTAGAACACTGTCGAATCACCGTGCAGCACCTCAGCGGCTGGGGTGAGGTCATGCACACCAGTGGGCTTCGTTGCCATCGAGTGTATCAGGCCACTCTCGCTGTCCAGCCTGATGTCGACTTTCATACCGAAATGCCACTGGTTCCCCTTGCAGGTTTGGTGCACCTCCGGATCCCGCCCCGCTTTTCATTTTGCGTGGAGCTTGCTGTCGCAATGATGGTGGTATCGATCATTGTGCCCTGCTTCATCTCCATCCCGTTGGCCTTGAGGTGCGCCTTCACGGCTTCGAAAATCTGCTCCCCCATATCCTTCTATACCAGTCGCTGGCGGAACGTCAAGTTCGTTGTCTTACCAGGGATCCGTTCAGTGATTTGTGCAATGCCGGCAAAGCGGCGCATCGTCGACACCTCGATCAGAGCATCTTCTAACTTTGGATCGCTCAGGGTGCACCACTGCTGCTGCAGATCGATCCGCAATATCGTCTCCAGCGGGTAAGGAGTCCGTCCGCCCTTGCTACTGGCCGTCGGGTAGTGGCGCACGATCACCGCCTGCCATGGCACCATCAGCTCCATCTCAGAGAAATTGCTCGCCCTTGGTGCGCTTTTTTGCCGTCGACTGCTCGTAATCACCAAAATCGAAGAGCTATCGCCCATTAAACCTGTCTATGTCCTTGATCACAAATCCACTCTCGCGCAAGTAACCGCGGTTTTCTAGAGCCTTCTCAACGTTTCTATCCCGCATAATAAGGTTAGAAAAACGCAAGATGTGTAATTGCAATTTAAAGAGATTTTCTAGCTAGCAGTAAAAGAGTTTCCGCTTCGACGCAACTTGTACATATCAGGGTCACTTCTCAACTTAGAATCAAGAGATATTGACCCCCAGGAGTCAAAGACAACACTAAAGTTACGCCCGCTCACTATGCTTCTAGGACTATTGACGACCCAATCACAACACTCGATAACTTTAGACATTGGATTGCATTCAGTTCCAGAAAGCTTCTCGATGGTTTTTTGATAGTTGGATCCAGCTAGTGATGGACCCGCTTCTAACGTTGCCTCGTGTATTTTAGTTTTGACCCAACCTGGACCAAGGATAGTAAAACGCGTGTCAGGTATTTCAGCATCAAGAAGCTCACATGCCTTAATCAGGGCTATCTTCGAGAGGGTATAAGCTGAATAATTAACTGTTGCATTATTTGTACCTCCTCCTGCAAACAACAGAACTAAAGGCCCGTTTGCGGAAGCGATATGTCGCAAAGGCAAGAGATCATGAACGATTCTCATCTGCGAAATGAAGTTCGTATTTATCGATTCTTGCCATTTATCAAAGTTACATGAGGAAAATGGTCCAACTGGGTCCTGGGTCCCTGGGCAGAGTAGAAGATTATCCCAGCCCGAGGAAATAGACTTAAGTACGGTTAGAGAATCTGAAAGTGCCTGGGAGGTGAGATCACAGCTAATTGCCTTGAGACCTCTTTCTTCGAGTATTTTGAGCGATGAAGAAGGAGTACGATAAGTCCCAATAACTTGATGGCCTCTACTGAGATAGAAATCACAGAGCTCTAGCCCAATGTCACTTGAAGCTGCAATGACAATTGTTTTTGCACGCATGGAGGTGGTTCCTGTGCACTAATTAGCTATGGCCCGGAGGTTATAGAATAAGGGTATATCAGAGTTTTGGTCCTGGAGACCAGTAGCAATCGGCACATAAGGAAGAGAAGTAAAGTTGTTAGAGTAGCATATAGGTAGATTACTCCAATAGTTTAATGATTTTTGGATATAAGGTAGCAGGGGAAAAGCCTAGTCCATCACAGATTTCTGAGTAAGTTCCATATTTGCGAATAAAGGTATCAGGTATACAATGGTAGTCAAATCTAAGATTGTGATCGGCCATAACAGCTGATAACAGAGCTGTAGAAGCGAGGCCGCCGTTGTAAATGTGCTCCTCGATCACAAAGAGTTTACCGGTTTTACTGACTGACTCCTGAAGGGTATATGTGTCGAAAGGCTTATATGTATGACAATACAGAACCTCGGCGGAATAGCCTTTGTCATCAAGAAGAGTAGAAATATCTAGCGCAGTCTTCAGTTGAGGGCCTGAAGCAAGAAGTGTTATATCTGTACCGTGTCTCACTAAAACATTGGCTCCAAATCTGATATCAGGTAAGTCAACTCCGTGTGAAGCACGGGATATACGGGAATAGGTTAATCTCGAGGAGTCGTATGTTTGAGCAAGTAGAGCAGCCAACTCTTGGGGGGAACTTGGGTAGCATACCTCTGTGTTGGGGTAAGAAGATAGTAAGCCCAGGTCATTGTAGCAATGGTGCGTACATCCAAGAGTGGAATAGTCAAATGCACTGCCGACGGTAATCAGATTTCCCGGTAGTGCATGATAACAAAAGTCAAGTTTGATCTGTTCTAAGCTTCTCTCTGCAATGAAAGGAGCGATAGTGTGGCCGATGGGGATATAGCCTTCCTTTGAAAGCCCTGCACACACAGAAACAAGAGTGGGCTCCAAGATACCTAGGTTATAATAACGTTTTGGATTGTCTTTCGCAAATCTTTGGAGAGCAAAGTGGCTAATATCTCCTACAACCACTACAACCTTATTACTTAGCTTTCCAATTTTCTCGATGGCCTTAGGAAAGGCCGCTTTCATATCAAATACAGATTCACTCATGAGCTTAATGCCTCGCGGATCATGCCAAGTTCTTCAATGTTGGGGATCTTATAGTGCCATGGGCCATGGCCTTCGAGCATAGGCACCCCGTATCCCTTGATAGTGTCAAATATGATTACACGTGGCTTTGATGTAACACTTTCTACAGCGTTTTGAATTGCTGCATTGATTTGGTCTGGATCATGTCCATCTGCCTTTAAGCAATACCAGCCAAAGGATGCAAACTGCTCGTAGAGTGAATGATGAGGACAGATCTGATCCGAGGACTTATTATAGTCTACTAAGACAACTAGATTGCTGAGGTTCAGATTATTGGCTACAATCGCTGATTCCCAAATGGTTCCCTCATGGCATTCTCCGTCTCCGACTAAGACAAAAAATACCTTGTCTGAGCCAGCAATTTTTGCTGCCAAAGCCCGGCCTACCGTAAATGGTAAACCGTGCCCTAAAGAGCCAGTTGATGCCTCTGCGCCAGGGACCTTCGTGCAATCAGGATGACCGCCAAGAATTGATGAATACTGCAGGTATGTTTCCAGATCTGCAGACGTCAAATAACCGTATTTATGCAATACACTATATAATGCGCAGGAGGCATGGCCTTTGCTTAGGGTGAATGTGTATCTTGATTTCTCTTGATAATCGCAACCATTTGGCCTGATGTATTTACTGTAAACACAATCCAATATGTCGACAATGGAAAAACTACTGGGAATATGCCCTCCGCCGCCAGAGCATACTAAATCTACAATGCGAATTCGCAGATCAGAATTGAGTGGAGACATGGTTGATTGGTTTAATTAGATGAGATTGAGCCTAGGTCTAAGATATTCATTAAAAAGGGCCAGTATACAACGGGTTGGGCTGGTCATGACTGAAAGCATCTAAATTAGCCATTGGCTTGAATTCATCATGACGACCAAATTGTGCCAATACTGTTGCCACTATATCAGATGCAGTTATGTAATAGGCTTTTGACAAAGCTGGCGATGTTGGACTTGGATGTCCAGGAAATGTTAAACGCGTTGGTCGTCTTAAAAGATCTTGCTTGGCTCCCTCTGTAATTCTGGCAATGATCTCAGCAGCTATCCCACAGGAGCTCTCTGCATGATCTACGACAATGACTCGCCTGGTCTTATCGACAGATTCAATAATAGATCTGTAATCTAAGGGTTGCACGCATCTGATGTCAATCACTTCGGTGCTGATATTATACTTTTCTAATTCAAGGCTGGCTGCCCTGCACTCATTGATGCCATAGGCCAGTGAAACTAGAGTTATATCGCTACCTTCGGCGATACGCGTACACCTATCCAGTGGTAACGAGTAGTAATCTTCTGGGACATTGCCCTTAACCGAATGTAGCCACCTATGCTCCAACAAGAGTACTGGATTCTGATCCTCTATTGCTGCTATCAGCATACCTTTGGCATCATAGGGAGTTGAAGGCATAATCACCTTCAGGCCTGGAATATGGGCGAACCACGCATGTAGGCTTTGGCTGTGTTGAGGCCCCTGCCCCCAGCCGCGGCCAATGATCATGCGAATCACAAGGGGGACGCTCATCGACCCATTAAACATGTAATGCCACTTTGCTGCTTGATTGACGATCTGATCAATCGAAACTAGAGCAAAATCAAGGCGTTGATGGGTCAGGATCGGTCGTAGGCCAGTGATTGCGCTACCAATTGCTACCCCTGTGACGGCATTTTCGGATAAGGGGATGTCAAAGACACGCTCTTCTCCGTATGTTTCTTGCAACCCCAGTGTGGTTCCAAAGATTCCTTTTGGGTCAGGTACTCCAAGCCCCATTAAGTAACTGTCTGGATACTTGGCTAGGCACATGTCCTGCGCTTCACGCAGGGCTTCTGCATAGGTGAGCTCTCTTGTTCCTTGTTCTGGTTCGGGCCTAGTATCATTTGCTGATGCATACACATGCAAGCCTGCTGAAGAAGCATCAGGGAAAGGATCGCTGATTGCTGCTGAGAAAGCTGCATCAATCTCCTCCCGGATGCAATCGATCTCAGCTGACTCCAGCACGGTTGATGTTTGCTTAACGCTGATCGCTAAAGGATCCCGCTGCTTCCACTCCTGGAATTCTGCATCACTTCGGTAGCCGATGTCATTGTCGTAACCAGGGCCGCAATGCTCTAGCCAGCGGTAGGTTGGGAGCTCCATGAATAATGGCCCTTCACCTTGACGCAATTGCTCCACTGCGGCGCATGACATGCCATAAACTTCCTGTGCGTCATTCCCATTGGCTTGCATAGTCTTCACCCCATGTCCAGCTGCTAAATCAGAAATCGATCGCTGTGGAGGTTGCCTTACCTCCAATGGGGAATAGACGGAATAGAGATTGTTCTCACAAACAAACAGGATTGGTAGTTTCTTAAGTGCTGCGAAGTTCAGGCTTTCATGAACTACTCCTGTCTCCATTGCCCCGTCGCCAAGAAACACAACCACTACGCGCCCATTGCCCTCGCGTTGAGCTGTGAGCGCAGCTCCAACTGCAATCGGCACCGTGCTCCCCACAATGGGCGTGGCAGCAATGAACCCAGCCGCTCGATCGGTGAGGTGCATCGAGCCACCTTTACCACCACAGCATCCCGTGGTTTTGCCGTAGATCTCTGCCAGCATTGCCTTGAGATTTCCACCCTTGGCCAGATAGTGGGCATGATTACGATGACCGGAAAATGCCCAATCCGTAGTCTTAAGTGCAGCGCAGACTCCGACTGCCGCTGCCTCCTGACCGATGCTCAGATGCACCGGGCAACGCATCTGATGCTGTGGGTATCGCTTCGCAATCTCTTCTTCCACCATACGGATCCTGGTCATGGACCGAAGCAGCTCCAGCGGTGCCGCCATGGATTCAGAGCTCTCGCGCTGTCTGTCCACTGATCAGAGCTTCAGTCTCTGCATCCACTTCACCGTGTAGCAGGACTCGCCATCGGCCAGGGTATTTTTGTGGAAGGCTTTGGCGATCTCGCTGATCGCATCAGCCACGCTGTATTTGGGCTGGAAGCCCGTGGCAAGCAGCTTGCTGGAATCCTGGCTGTAGGAGCGGGGATCATTGGAAGCACTCACCACGATCTCGGCTCCGATCATGCTCTTGACGCGCTCTGCTATGTCGAGAATCGCGATGTTTTCAAAGCCTGCATTATAGCAGCCACTTGCGATTTCAGGATGGGCCAGGAAGTGTCGGTACACATTGGAAATGTCCTGTATATGGATGTTGGGCCTGGTCTGATCGCCTCCGAAGACGGTGATACGGCCATTTTTAAGCGCTTGATAGCTGAGCATGTTCACGCTCACATCCAAGCGCATGCGTGGTGATACACCGCAGACAGTTGCCGGGCGGATGCAGTGCACCTTCATTTGATCCTGATAGGAGAGAAACACCCGCTCGGCCACCATCTTTGTTTTGTTGTAAACCGAGATAGGTACCAGAGTTAGGTCTTCGGTGACGTTCGGCTCGTCTTTCACCCCATAGACACTGCCTGAGCTGGCGAAGATGAGCTGCTTCACCCCCGCACGCACGGCCCGATCCGCAAGCTGCTGGCCGGCCAGTACGTTCACCTCCCAGCTAAGGGTGGGGTTGAGCTCCACCGCCGGGTCGTTGGCGATGTTGGCCAGGTGAATGATCGCCTCCACGCCCTCCAGCGGAATCGCGTCTGTGTCGCGGATGTCGAGCTGGAGGTTGGTGAGGTTGCGATGCTGCGCTAGGTGATTGCCGAACCATTGCGTGTCCACATTCACCACCTCATGGCCATCGGCCAGCAGCAGCGGCACCAATACCGAACCCTTGTAGCCGCAACCGCCGGTGATCAGAAGTTTCATGCTTTGTGTTGATAGGTCCAGGGAAGGGTCTTGAGCTGATCTAGGTGCTCGTCCACCCAGGCCAGGGTGTCGCTGAGACCCTCATCCAGGCTCACCTGATCGTTCCAGCCGAAGGCCTCGCGGATGGAGTTGCTGTCGAGCAGGTAGCTCTGGTCTTTACCCAGCCGGTCTCCGCTCTCCTTCACTACGGCGCTGAATGCCACGCCACAGCGCTCGCAGATCTGCTCCACCAGCGTCCGGATCCTGATCGGCTCGCGGGTGGAGAGATGCCAGGTGCTGCCGGGATCGGCGTCCAGCGCCAGCAACAGGGTGGCCCGCATGGCATCGCGGATGTAGATGAAGCAGCGCTCGGAATAGCCACCGCCGTGCAGTTGCATAGGCTTGCCGGTGCGGGCGCTGAGCATGGCCCGGGGAATGATGCGATACAGCTGCTGGCCGGGTCCGTAGACATTGGCCGCCCGGGTGAACACCACAGGAAAACCATAGGCCTTGTGGAAGCTTTGCAAATGCAGGTCGCAGGCGGCCCGGCTGACGGCGTAGGGCGTGCTGGGGGCGAACTGATTGTTCTCGCGGATCCAGCCTTCATCGGTGCTGCCGTATACCTCGGGAGTGGTGACATGCACGTATTTCTGCAGGAAGGGCCGCTGACGCAGTGCATCGTGCAGCGCCACCTGGCTCACCACATTGGTCTGATACCAGTGGGTGGGGTTTAACCAGCTCTCGGCCACCATGCCCTGGGCCGCGAAGTTGACGATGATCGTGGGTTGCACCCGATCAATGAGCTCAAGCATTGCCGTGAGCTGGTTGTTTAGATTAACCGCTTGGAATGCAAAGTTCTCCGGGTTGGCCAGCGGCTCCCCGGTCGATGGATCAGGCCAGCGATAGGGCAGAAACACGCGGTCAGGCTCTGCAGAACGGCTGACCCCCCACACCTGTTGACCCGCCCTAAGGGCTTCGGCCACAAAGTGGGAGCCACTGAAGCTGTTGCTGCCAATGACCAGGACCTTGCTGTTCATGGCGCCAGTGCCTCCTCCAGGCTGCTTCTCAGGGTCTCGGCGGCGATTGGTGTATTGCCCATGGTTTCGACGGCGAGTGCTGCCATGCAACAGGCCAGGGCCGCCGTAGGCATCATCGCCTGCCGGCTGGCCAGGCCGACGGCCATGACGGCCAATATCGAATCGCCCGCCCCTGCCACATCCAGCGGGTTCACCGACAGAGCAGGAAACGGCTGGCTGCGCATCTGGCCGTCACTATCGCGGTCGTAGGCAATGAAGCCTTCTGCGGCGAGCTTTATCAGCAGCTTTTGGCAACGGGTCGTTTCCAGCAACTGCTGGCTCAGGCTTTCCAGGCCACTGTCCTTGTCTTGCAGGGCCAGGCGCAGCTCCCGCTCGTTGGGGCAGAGCAATGAGAAGTCTTGAAAGCGGGTGATCGAGCCCACCTGGCTGCTGCACTGCAGATCACCGAACAGCAACAGGTCGTGGCGCCGGGCCAGCTCGGTCACAGCCTGAAGCACCCGTGGGGTCACCACCCCATAGACAAAATCGGACACCACAATGCCGTGGGCGTGCGGGGCCAGGGCCTCCAGCTGGGCGATCACCTGCGCTTCGATGGCCGCATCGAGGTTGTGCTGCTCGAGCCGGCTCACGCGAAACAGTTTCTGGTTTTCAACCACGTAGCGCTTCTTGAAGGTGGTGGGCCTTGAAGGGTCGCGCGTCAGGGCATCACCGATGCCCTGGGCCTTGAGCTCGCGCTGCACCAGCTCGGCGGTGCTGTCGTTGCCAACGACAGACACCAGATCGCACTGGGCCCCCAAGGCGCGGATGTGCGAAGCCACAACAGCAGCAGCGCCAATGAAGTTGCGCTTGGCCAGCTCGCGCACCACCACCACTGGCGCTTCGGCGCTCATGCCAATC
>Ga0194130_10004157_pt1 | contig 18653 bp, 14 predicted proteins | sample TA2KigsurfametaG_FD_160084 | JGI IMG/M metagenome (GOLD analysis project Ga0194130, IMG submission 160084) | Freshwater microbial communities from Lake Tanganyika, Tanzania - TA2015050 Kigoma 12 surface | ecosystem: Environmental > Aquatic > Freshwater > Lake | place: Tanzania: Lake Tanganyika... | reverse complement strand
TGCTGACCCAGCTTTGTTGCACGTCTTTGATGCTAGCAACGGCGGGCGCCTCAACGCGGACATGCACCATGGATCGTGACAGGCTGCCGTTAGCCACTGGTTTTGTGGCCAAACTACGCAAGGCTTGGGCGATGAGTGACTCCATGCTGTGCGTCGGTATCGACCCAGACCCTTCGCGATTTCCCTCGCCGCTTCAGGGCAGGTCGGATGCGCTTTTTGCGTTTTGTACCTCAATTGCCGACGCCACTGCCCCATTTGCCTGCGCGTTTAAGCCACAAATTGCTTACTTTGCTAGCCTTGGCGCTGAAGACTGCCTTGAAGCATTCATGGACTATTTGCGCCAAAAGCATCCGGGCATTCCAACAATTCTCGATGCCAAACGTGGCGATATCGGTAGTACCGCTGAGCACTATGCACGCGAAGCCTTTGAGCGATACAAGGCTGATGCGGTTACGGTCAGCCCCTATATGGGTACCGATTCCATCGCGCCCTACCTCACCTACAAGGACCGGGGCGTGATTGCGCTTTGCCGTACCTCAAACCCTGGAGGTGCTGATCTACAAGGGGTTCGAGTGCAAATTCCCGATACGGATTGGCAAGCGTTTCCCGCCTCAGTTCAGCCTGCCCTTCATAGGCAATTGCCACTTTATGAATGGGTAGCCCTCTTGGCAGCCCATCGTTGGAATCGCGACGGGCAAATGGCCTTGGTTGTGGGCGCCACCTACCCGCTGGAACTCGCGCGGGTACGCGAACTCGCCCCTGATCTTCCCCTGCTCATTCCAGGCATAGGCGCCCAAGGAGGCGATGTTACCGCGGCCGTTAAAGCGGGTCGCGACGATCTAGGATGGGGCATGATGTTGAATGCTTCGCGCGCAATCCTTTACGCCAGCGACGGAGAGGATTACGCTGAGGCTGCAGCGCGTGTAGCAAAAGAAACCGCCGACTTGATACGGCAGGCAGCACGAGGGGAGACAAATCATGCGCATTCTATTAGTCGAGGACGACGAGATACTGGCTGATGGCTTAAGCCGCTCGCTACGACAAGCGGGCTACGCGGTTGATCATCTCGTATCGGGCCAGAGCGCCGACACGGCGCTTGGATTTGAATCCTTTGATTTACTGATCCTTGATCTTGGCTTGCCGGGACTCAGCGGGATTGAGGTCTTAAAACGACTCCGAGCAAGACAATCAGGTATCCCGGTCCTCATTCTCACTGCAACCGATTCGGTTGAACAACGCGTCAAAATGCTTGATGCGGGCGCTGACGACTTCATGGCCAAACCCTTTGCACTTAGCGAACTCGAGGCACGGGTTAGAGCATTGGTGCGTCGGGGGATGGGTAAAGCATCATCACAAATACAGCACGGCTCGCTGACCTACGACCAGTCAGCCCGCACTGCCTTTCACCAAAATCAAACTCTAGAGCTATCTGCTCGTGAGGTAGCGCTCTTGGAAGTGCTGCTCACAAGGGTTGGGCGGCTTGTGAGCAAAGAGCATATCGTGCAACACCTTTGCGAGTGGGGCCACGAAGTGAGCCATAACGCGGTTGAAGTCTACGTGCACCGATTGCGAAAGAAGCTTGATGGTTGCGATGTCACCATCTCAACGGTACGCGGGCTCGGATATTGCCTTGAACGGCCTACCCAGACACACTGAGCAAAGCCAAAGTCTTGCTCGACGCGCTGCAGGCAGCGACCCAGGCGGCGACTCCAACCCGAAGCGGGCCGGCCTTTTTGCCGTCCTGCGTGCGCCCGAGCCCGAGCAGCGAACGATTTTTGGTGAAATCCTTGACTGGATGTTCGCGCCCTTACTCTTGCTCTGGCCCTTGAGCGTCGTATTGACCTTTTCAATGGCCCGCTCGATTGCAGACCATCCCTTTGACCGCGCTCTTGAGGAAAAATCGCTGCTGATTGCACAAAGAGTTCGCGCCCAAGAATATGTTCCCGGAGGCTTTCCACCGATCATCCCTTCGAGCAGCCAAGGTAGCGGCACCCAGGGGGGGACCACTTATCGTTATCAAATCCGATTACCCGATGGCGGCTACATCGCAGGTGACCCTGATGTGCCCAGCCATGATCCTGATTTCTTACCAGATCCTGAGGCTGTCTCTATTCGTTATGCACGCTATCACGGTGAAGAAGTCCGCGTGAGTGCTGTCCATTTACTTGCGCTCAATACCGAGCAACAATCACTAATTGTTCAAATTGCTGAAACGACAGAATCGCGTGAGGCGCTTGCCAACGAAATCATTAGAGGCCTGATTTTTCCCCAATTCATCGTGCTTCCGCTAGCGATTGTTTTGGTATGGTTTGGCCTTACTCAGGCACTAAAACCACTGGGGCGATTGCAGCAGCGTATACAGGACAGGCGCCCCGATGATTTATCACCGCTACAAGTAAGAGGTACACCCGAAGAGCTAGCGCCCTTGCTGAGTTCCTTCAACGATTTGCTTGATCGGATGGGGCAGTTGATGCGCCTGCAGCGACGCTTTATCGCCGACGCAGCCCACCAAATGAAAACACCACTCGCCGGTATTCGAACGCAGGCCGAACTCGCCTTGAGGAGCAACGATCCTGATGAAATTCGACAAAGTCTGAGCCAATTGATACGAAGTTCAGAACGAGCGGCGCACGTCTTGAATCAATTGCTATCACTTGCTCGAACCGAGAGTTTCGACCAGGCGCAATATCGCACGGTACCGACCGTATTCGCACAGCAACTTCGTGAATGGGCTCAGGACTGGGCCGATCAAGCGCTTGCTGCAGGCCACGATTTTGGACTTGAAGTGGACCCTGAAGTCGAAGGGCTCAAGGTATGGATCCATCCTGTCATGGTGTCTGAAATGCTCAATAATTTGGTCGACAATGCATTACGATATTGTTCTAAGTACGGTATTGTGACCGTGCGGCTTGGGATGAGCGATGCAAAATTGCTGCTCGAGGTCGAGGACAATGGACCAGGTATACCTGAGGCAGAGCAGGCGCTCGTGTTTGAACGCTTTTATCGCGTACTCGGTCACCAAGCCAGTGGCAGTGGCCTCGGTTTGGCCATCGTTCGAGAAATCGCCAAGCAACACCGGCTTGAATTAAGCCTCCAAAGCCCAGTTGCTGCAAACGGCAAGGCAGGTGGTTGTCGATTCATGGTTTGGTTTCCGCTATCACATTCAGAGTGAACTTTTGCATGCACGACCTTATTTGCCCTCATTGTTCCAAGGCCTTCAAGATTGATGAATCGGGCTATGCCGACATCATGAAGCAGATACGAGACCGCGAGTTCGACGCAGAGCTCGACAAACGCCTCGCCTTAGCCGAGCAAGATAAGCGCACAGCGATTGAATTGGTCAAGGCTCAACTGAGTCAGGCGCTCACACGCGAAGCTGTGCAAAAGGATCAGCTGATTGAGCGTTTAAAAGCACAGATCGGATCGCATGACCTTAGCCAAAAACTTGCGATCAACGAAGCGATTCAGTCTGTGGCAAGCGAGCGCGATCGTCTTGCGGTCAAACTCGAACAGAGCAAGGTTGAAAAGCAGCTCGCCGAAGCCGCCTTGAAGGACAAGTATGAAACGCAGCTCAAAGACCGCGATGAGGCTATCGAGCGTCTTCGCGACATGAAGGCAAGACTGTCGAGCAAAATGCTCGGCGAGACCCTTGAACAACATTGCGAGAATGAATTCAATCGACTACGTGCAAGCGCATTTCCAAACGCTTATTTTGAGAAAGACAACGATGCACGCGGCGGAAGCAAGGGTGACTATGTTTTTCGAGAGCTTGACCCAGATGACTTGGAGATCGTCTCGATCATGTTTGAGATGAAAAACGAAAGCGACCGTAGCGCTTCAAAAAATAGAAATGAAGATTTTTTCAAAGAACTTGACAAAGATAGACAAGAAAAAGCCTGCGAGTATGCGGTCTTAGTCTCGATGCTTGAACCTGACAGCGATCTTTATAACAGTGGGATTGTTGATGTCTCACATCGATATCCAAAAATGTACGTTATTCGACCTCAATTTTTTATTCCGATCATCACCTTGTTGCGCAACGCATCGCAAAAGTCGATGATTTTTAAGCGTGAACTCGCAGTCATGAAAGCCCAAAACATAGATATCACCCACTTCGAAGCCGAACTCGATAGCTTCAAAACTGGCTTTGCGAAGAATTATGATTTGGCGTCAAGGCGGTTTCAGACGGCGATTGACGAAATCGACAAATCGATCGATCACCTTCAAAAAACCAAGGAAGCTCTCCTTGGCACAGACCGCAACCTTCGACTTGCCAACGATAAAGCGCAAGACGTAAGCATCAAGAAACTCACACGGGGTAATCCCACCATGGCAGCCAAGTTCAAGGCCTTACGAAGCGGGGAATGATTGCTTGAAGTGGAGGCGGGGGATGGATTTGAACCACCCTGCGTGGCTTTGCAGGCCACGGCATAACACTCTGCCACCCCGCCCTGGTCAATAAACGACCCCTTAGGATACACCGCCCGTAGATCCGGTTTAGTCCTTATGGTTTTATACTTAGAACCTCTAAAAACTCGAATCGAACATACAGGGTACCCACACCGCTGTTCGCTCGCTTTACGGGTATTTGATTGATTAGATGCACGGAGATTTGTTTGACTAGGTTTTCACGTATGTTGCGAGCCATCGTCCCCTGGGTATTGCCCGGAAACAGCATATGGCTTGGCCCTTTATTGCTTGGCTTCTTGGCAGTCAACGGGATTACCCGAGCCGTCCTTGCACTGATGAACAGTGAAAGCCTCGTTGCAAGCCCCTTCAGTACACTGCTTAGTTTTGGGATCGGATTTCTATTTGACCTAACAGTCTTAAGCGTCGGCGCTTCGGGCTTTGTTGCCGTTTTTTGCCTTCTTCCCCAAGGCCGTCTGCGCTTGATGCGATGGGCTATAGGGGTTGTATCAATACCCTTTGCCTTATGCCTAGCCTTCACGGCATTATCTGAAGTCGTATTCTGGAATGAGTTTTCAACAAGATTTAATTTTATAGCAGTTGATTACCTAGTTTTTAGAACTGAAGTTATCGGTAATGTTCGCGAATCTTATAACCTCCCCGCCATCTTTGGTGTACTTGCACTTCTAGCAGGGGTCCTCTGGCTCTCTTTCCTTCTTCAATTCAAAAGAATTCAAACGGGCGAACAAGACTTTCGGCATAGACTGCTAGCAGCGACGCTTTGGCCTTTGATTGCAACCGGTCTTTTGCTTGCCAGTAATGCCTCATGGAAACAATTCAGTAACGTCTCTCGAATCAATGAACTTGCGGGTAACGGTTATTACGATTTTGTTCATGCATTTTTTCATAATGAAATTGACTATGAACAGTTCTATGCGACCCGCAATATGGCCGATCCAAAGGCCTTTCAACATGAGGTACAAGCTGAAAAAAATCCTCGAAAGCGCCATGTTCTGCTTGTATCGGTCGAGAGCCTCAGCGCGGCATTTCTAGGCAGCTACGGTGCCTCTTCCAATCTCACGCCTTATCTTGACGCCTTTAGCCAGGAGAGCTTAAGGTTCACCCAGTTCTACGCCACTGGCACGCGTACAGTCCGAGGACTAGAAGCGATCAGCATGGGTATCGTGCCAACACCAGGTCATGCAATCGTGCGAAGGCCTGCGGCTCGAGGTCTACAAACATTGGGGCAGATTCTTTCGGACCACGGGTGGCAGAGCGTCTACCTTTATGGGGGTTATAGCTATTTCGACAGCATGAAGGACTTTTTTGGAAGCAATGGCTACGAGGTCGTCGATCGGCAGGTGTTAAGACCTGAGCAAATTTCCCATGAAACGATTTGGGGCGTTGCCGATGAAGATTTGTTTGCACAAAGTCTTCGCGAGATGGACCGCAGGGCAAACAAGGGTCAGGCTGTATTCATGCACATCATGACCACTTCGAACCATCGCCCCTTCACCTATCCCGAAGGCCGTATCGATATACCATCAAAGACAGGACGCGAGGGCGCGGTAAAATACAGTGACTACGCCATTGGCAAATGGTTAGAGGCTGTAAAAAAACAGCCCTGGTATAAAGACAGCATCATTATCATCCTTGCTGACCACACCCATCTCGGACGAGGTAAGGCAGAACTACCACCGAGCAATTACCACATTCCGCTCTTTATCCATGCTCCAGGCTTGATTACACCGGGTACCTTTGACGCAATTAGCTCACAGATAGATCTTGCTCCAACCCTGCTTGGCCTTCTTCGCCTTCCCTATAGCTCACGCTTCTTCGGTCAAGATGCATTCAAAGATGGGACTCGTAACCAACGTGCGTACTTTGCAAATCAACAAACCGTTGGTCTTTATAGAGACGGTAAGGTGGTTGAGCTTTACCCGAACCGGAAAATAAGGGTTGTTGATGCAAAAACCAATGCCGTACTTGACCCTACCGACCGCGCACAAGAAGTGCTTATCGAAGAAGCCATCCGTAGCTACCAGAATGCCAGCTTCGCTTTTAAGAACGGTCTATTAAAGCGTCCATTAACTGAAAAAGCGTCCATTAACTGAAGCTTCCAAGTCATGAATATGGCGACGGTTCATCGCCAGCGTAATCCAAGATCAAGCTCTAAGCCGGTTTTTAACAAAAAAAGTTCTAAACTTTGACTTAAGGCCTGAACATATTGCAAATCAGCCACGCGGCGCGCTTGGAGGACCTCCGTCAATGAGCGCTCGCCCAATGCGAAGGCCCGCAAACTGCGCACTGCTGCCTCATCGTGCAAGGCATATGCCTCCCAGCGCGGCTTAAGCGCCAGGAGACCTTGCTGCCAGCTGCTTAGTCGTGCGCGAAGATCTGAGCGCATCTCAAGGATGAGTTCTTCATTTAGGCTGACGGACTCTTCAAGCTGATGAACGGCAAGCTTCGCAGCCACTGCCCTTTGCTGACCGGCAATAGGGATCGATAATTGCACGCCAATCACATGCTCAGCACCCGATCGCTCCTGTGAGACGAAACCTCCGAGGCTAGGGTCGGGACGTCGATCTAAGTCGATCCGCTTAGCCTGCAAACCAAGTTCCAAGCCTTGTAGTCTTGCAAGTAAGACGAAGGGGCTTTGTTCTATATATTGATGCTCTGCGCGATCGATATCGGTTGGCAGCTTTTGAAACGCATTGAGTAGGCCAAACCACTGCGCTGGCGCTGTGGGTAGCGATCGATCAAAACTTAGTAAGGGATAGCGCTTCTTGAGTTGTTCTATTTTTGCAAGCTTTCTGGAGCGAGCTTCGATCAGATCCGCAAAGGCTTGCAATTGCTCAGCCTTTGCGGTCTGCTCGTCGACTTGCGCAAGTTCGCCCAGGCGCCGCCGCGCTTGTGCCTGAGTCCACAAGGCCTCGCTGCTTGCCGCGGTTCGCCTTGCTGCCTCTTCGGCTAGCAACTCGCGCAAAAAGCCACGCCAATGTTCAAGAAATTGCTGCCGAAGGCTCAGCTCGCTTAATGACTGCTCAGCATTTGCTCTTGATTCAATAGCGTCTGCCCATGCTTGGTCAACCGCAAGCTTATCCCATAGTCGTAAGCTGCGCTCAAGACCCAAGCTGCGATCGATCGATGCGCTTTCAAGTGACATGCGCGGCCGCCGATGCTGCTGGCCGACTGGAAGATGTGTTTCGTAGGGTCCAAGCCGTCTCAACAAGGCCTCCTGACCCTGCCCTGCAAGACGAGCCTTTGTCGCTGCAAGTTTTGGCTGTTGTGCAAGCGCTGCTCGAACCTCGGCCTCGCTCGGCATTAATTCAATCGACGATGTCCCTTCAACCTTGTCCATGCCTAAACGCGGCTCAGTGTGAGCGTGCGAACTTGTTAATAGCACCGCCAAAAGCCATACAAGCCTACACACCAGGCCTGCTCGCTTATGCATGCTTGCCTTGATCATGGTGCGCCTGATCATTGTCCCACCCCCTTAAGATGCTCGCGCCCTGCAGTCCAGACAAAGACTCGCGGCAGCAGATAAAGCGTCAGAAGCGTCGAGCTCAGTAATCCGCCAGTAACTACAATGGCAAGCGGACGCTGAATCTCCGAGCCTGGCCCAGTCGCAAACAATAAGGGAACCATGCCAAGAGCAGCAATTAGTGTTGTCATCAGCACCGGTCGAAGGCGACGCTCTGCACCTTTTCTAATCACGGTTTCGATCGCCTCTCCCGTGGCAATGCGCTCGTTGAAGTGACTCACCATGACCACTCCGTTTAATACAGCGATGCCCAAGAGCGCAATGAAACCAACCGAAGCAGGTACCGACAAATACTCGCCAGACAAAGCTAGTGCGAAGACCCCTCCAACCAAGGCAAAAGGCACATTCAATAAGACGAGTAAGGCCTGGCTCATCGAACCAAAGGTCAACATTAAGATGATAAAAATCATGACTATTGAAGCGGGAATAACTAAGCCGAGTCTCGCAGCAGCGCGCTGTTGATTCTCAAACTGACCGCCCCAAGTCACGCGCAGCGCGGCAGGTAAAGCCAGCGCTTGGACAGCCGATTGGGCCTCTTGTACAAAGCCAGTCAAGTCTCGTCCTTCCACCGATACCTGCACATTGGCAAAACGCTGACCCTGCTCATGGTCGACCCGAATCGGACCGTCAACCATTTCCAGGCGAGCCAAGGTCTCTAGGCTGTAGGCACTTGCATGCTCACCCGTAATCTTCAAGCGCGCCAAAGTGTCAAGGTTCTCCCGAAGACGCTCGTCGCCACGAATAATGATGGGGGTTCGAATCGAACCTTCAAGCATGACACCAACGGTCTCACCTTCAAGCGCCATGCGCAGTTGTCGTTGAAAACTCTCTACGGATATGCCAAGTTCTCCAAGTCGATACCTATCGGGCAACACCCGAAGGTATCGGAAGCCTTCAACTTTTGGAGCGATCACTTCGGCTGCGCCTGGCAAAGCGTGAATAGACTTGGCAATCAACTGGGCCGCATCGTTAAGAGCCTGTAAGTCGTCACCAAACACCTTGACCGCAACATCGCCACGGGCCCCGGTGAGCATTTCTGACACCCTCATCTCAATGGGCTGAGTGAAGCCATAGTCAATGCCGGGAAACTGCTCCATGACCTCGCGCAAAGCATCGACAACGGATTCCTTGGGACCTCGCCATTGATCACTTGGTTTCATAATCAAAAAGAGATCGGTCTCATTCAATCCCATCGGATCAAGCCCGATCTCATCGGAGCCAACCCTTGCAACGATCGATTGAACCTCCGGCACCTTAGCAAGAATCTGCTGTTGGATCATGCTGTCGGTTGCGATTGAGCTTTCAAGTGAACTTGAAGCGAGTTTTTGCACCTGAATCAAAATGTCACCTTCATCCATCGTCGGCATAAAGGTCTTTCCGATTGAAAAATAGACCGATATAGCGGCTAACAACATAGCCGTCACAACACCGTATAAAAGCTTTGGTAGCGCCCAAAGCCGGTCGCGCGAATTCACATACGCTCTGAAGATCACTCGCATCAACCAGGGGTCAAGATGTGCCCCATGGGTTTGGGGCTTCAGTAAGAACAAGGCTAATGAAGGCACAACCAAAAACGCGATAACAAGCGAGCAAGCCAATGCCATGACAATTGTGATTGCCACGGGTGAAAATAACCTACCTTCGAGACCCTCGAGTGTGAGAAGTGGAATAAACACAATGGCGATGATCAAGACGCCCGATACCACTGGCTTGACCACTTCCTCGATCGCCTTCGTAAGGACCTGGAGGCGCTGTGAAAACCCTTGTGGAGGCTGTTGCGCAAAGCAAGCCTCAATGTTTTCAACCACAACCACTGAAGCGTCGACAAGCATACCTAGTGCAATCGCCAGACCACCAAGACTCATAAGATTTGCGGTTTGTCCGCTATAGCGCATCAGTAAGCATGTCGCCAAAAGTGAAAGTGGCAGCGAAACTGCCACAACCACCGCTGCTCGCCATCCACCCAAAAATAAATAGAGCACCAAACAAACAAGTAGCGCAGCCTCAGCAAGCGCCTTGATCACCGTATTCGACGCCCGTGTCACCAGATCGCCGCGATCGTAAAAAACACGCAAACTCATGCCGTCTGGCAGACGCTTTTCAATGTCTGCGAGCTTTAGCTTCACAGCCGTTACAACTTCGCGAGCGTTTGCACCTCGCATGCCTAAAACCAAACCTTGGACGGTCTCACCTCTGCCGTCCGCACTCACTGCGCCGTAGCGCGTAAGGCTGCCCATGCTCACAGTTGCGACATCATCGACCAGCAAGCGTTGCTTAGAGCCCTGCGATACACCCTCATGGGCTTGCAATCGAATACGGCGCAAGGCATCAAGATCGTTGACCGCTCCTTCGATTCTTACAACGAGCGCCTCTTCACCAGCAATCACTCGGCCCGCACCATCGTTAGCGTTATTTTGCGCAAGCGCTTCTCGAAGGTCTTGCATCGTTATGCCGAAGCGAGCCATCCGTGCTGCATCCGGAACGACTTCGACAGCGGCAACACGCCCACCCAGCGCGTTGACATCGGCAACACCCGATATCGTTCTGAGTTCTGGACGGATCACCCAATCGAGCACCCTGCGGCGAGCCTCTAGGCTATGGGAGTCCTCCTCTACTGTAAACATGAACATCTCACTGAGCGGCGTTGTGATGGGTGCTAGTCCACCCTGAACCGTCGCCGGCAGCATATCCATCACCCCGCTCAAACGCTCGCTTACTTGTTGACGCGCCCAGTAGATATCAACACCTGACTCAAAATCGATCGTGATGTCTGCGATACCGTACTTAGACATCGAACGAACCATTGTCTTGCGAGGAATGCTGAGTAGTTCAAGCTCAATCGGTTTGACCACCCGAAGCTCAACCTCTTCTGGCGTCATCCCAGGAATTTTTAAGATAATCTTTGCCTGGGTCGGCGAAATATCGGGAAATGCATCGACAGGAAGCTTGAGCCATGCCAGCCAGCCGCTTGCCGCCAGCACCATCGCAAGCAGCAAGACCAATCCGCGATAACGCAAGACTGCATGTAAGACGGGATTCATCACTACTCGCCCTTTTGTAACAAGGCGCGCAGTGCCGCAACCCCGGCAACCGCAACCCGATCTTGATCGCCAAACTTGCCTCGAATATGGATTTGTCCATCGAGCCTTGCAAGCACCTCGACGGCTTGAGCCCTATAGCCACCTGGTGTTTCAATAAATAGGATGCTCTTATCCTTGTATTGACTGAGCGCGGTTGCCGGGACCACCTGAATTTGATCGTCTGCCGTGCTCACCCGACTTTGAATCTCGACCATGACCAAGTCGCCGAGTGCAAGTCCGATGCCATTGTCAAGCCTTCCACGCAAACGCGCCTGTTGGCCGACGTGAAGTGCCCGGCTAATGCCCGCTATCGTTCCGCTAGCTCGACTTGATTGAACTTTGAAACGGTCTCCCACCCTTACCTGACTCGCCTTATCCAATGAGATGTCGAGCAGGAGTTGTAACTGAGCGGTATCTGCGATACGAAAAAGAACAGAGCCTGCTTCAACACGTTGCCCTGGCAGCAAACTGGCCTCGATGAGCTGGCCGCGCATCGGAGCAAGCACTCGCCCTTGAGCCAGGTTGTCACCTTGAGCAGCGGCCGCTTCAAACGCTGTTGATGCCAGCTCAGCCAACTTGGCTCGCTCAGATGCCTCAATCACGGCAAGACGCGTCTCGCTCAGTTGCAATCTTGCGGGTGGAATTAAGCCTTCTGCTAAGAGGGCACGATCACGGTCAACGATCGATCTTGCTTGCATTTTCTCGATGGCAAGTTCTTCAAGTTGTCGTCGCAACTCGCCTAACGCCGGGCTTAAAAGCACAGCAAGCGCTTGACCCTTATCGACCCTATCGCCGAGATCAGCAAGCTTTTGAACCATGGTGGCAGGCAGAGGCGATGTGACCACCCATTCATAGCCCGGTGCGCTAACCACCAGGCCACTTGCGACGATACTTCGCGAAGATAGAGGCGTTGGCCTGGCGCTTGTGACGCCCAAGCTAGCGCGCTGATTTGCCTCAACCTGGATATCCCTCGAGTGCCAGAACGCTTGGGCGTGAACCTGGCTGAGAAGCGAGCCCAGCAGGATCGAGGCAGCGACTAAGCCTCCGATAAAGCCGTATTGCAGGGACACCCGTAACGCGGATTGTCAGGAACGGGACAGCGAAAGTAAACATTGCATCGTATTTATCCCCAATAAAGCGTGCTCACACCGCACCAACGTTTGATACGAAAATGAATCGCCGCTAATAACTCGCATCAGACAATGCGAGTGAACTGCTCAATGGCAAGCAGTGGCTAAGCGTGGCTAGGCCATGTAGCGATCGGGGGTGCATGGGCCGGTGGGGTCAGCCAATGCAAAGTTGAGGCAGGGAGGCAAACAAGCCTAAATCGAATAGGCCAAAGGCAACAAACGGCTAACAAAGCCCACGCGATGAGCAACCAACTCAGATGCATGAGCACATCGACCGGCAAGGCCGTCGACTCGCTCAACGAAGTGATGGTCAAACGCTCGCGCAAGGTGCTGTGACCCACGCCGAGTACAGCTGACTCGGGCCAATCAAGCTTTTGTTCTGATATCGCAATTATATCGTTATGGCAGCCGAGCAAGTCGCCAGGCTGGAGGGCTACCATCGCGCCAACATTCGCAGTATCGTCGGGCAGGCTAACACCAGCGAGTCCCGGCCAATGAAAGCCGCCAATGCGAAACGAACCCATATGGGCGTGAAGAAAGGGACCGAGTAGCAATAGCCATATGCACAAAACGGCCAACATCAAATGGCAAGCACTTTGCAAGCGCGCCAGCATGGTTAGCGCGACCACAAAAACAAGGTCTCCCTGCCTAGCCTTGCTGACCGCTCCAAGTTCAAACCATCAAATCCTTAAAAATTATATTTTGCCGAGAAAATAAGCCCAGATTTACCTGCAAACTTGCCATCAGCCCGATACATCGACTCGTCTCTCGCATCGACGGCTGTGTAGTTTGCGCCAAAGACAAAACCGGCAAGCTCTTTGTTGATCGACAAAGAATAATCAGTATAGTTTGCCAAACCATGACTGGCGACAGTTTGTCGACCCACATGTGGCGTCAAACTCCAGCCCGCACCCAAATCGAAATTAGCCGACAAATCAAGGTAGCCGCTCCCTTTCGAATCGGCCCAGCCAAACAAGCTGGTAACGGCCCGAGAATACTTAAGCGTGGCATGACCGAAGCTCAGCGCAGCATAGAGCTCGGTGGTGTTGGCGTTATCGTTTTGACCCATCAGCGCATAGTTATTGCCTGGATATTGGTAGCGTAATGCGCCGACATCCATGATCATATGCCTACCTAAGGGCGTCTTGTAGCCTCCGTAGAAATCAATCTCGGAGGAACCCTTACCTCCCTGGCCAGCGTCTTTGAGCCACTTAATATTTGTTGCCCATGCACCCAAATAAAAGCCGTCTGGAAGGCTCAGATCGGCACCCACTTGAAGTGCTGGATCAAAGCGGGTTTGCGTAATCCCGCGATAGCGGTAATCACTAACGACCGATGCGTTGGCAGTCAGCGACAGATTCTGCTGGGCGTAAACCGTTGGACAGACAGCACCGAGACTGGCAAAAAGTGCAAAGGCGCGAATAAAAAAAGCCTGATGTTTCATGGTGGACTCCGCTTAAAGGCATGGCATCGGGTTATCATACAATAAGTGTTATTACGTACGTATCGTTACGCATCTCGCCCAAATCCATTTACATCAGAAATGCCATGAACATTCTCATTTTAGGAGCAGGTCGGGTAGGCGAGAGCGTTGCCGAGAGTCTTGTTTCTGAAAAAAACAATATTACGATTGTTGATAGTGATCCCAGTCGATTGATGGATCTACAGGCTCGGCTTGATCTCAAGGTTATCGTCGGAAACGGCATCCAACCCTCGGTACTCGCCCAAGCCGGTGCAGCTGACAGCGATATGCTGATTGCTTGTGCTGCAAGCGATGAAACCAATCTCGTGGCATGCAAAGTTGCTCACGAACGATTTAACTTACCAACCACCATCGCAAGAGTAAGAAGCCCGGAATTCGTTGAAAACGACCCGCTTACAAGCAGGAGCACGAGCTTTGCGGTCGACCATGTCGTCTGCCCCGAGCAAATCGTAACTTCCTATATTGAAAAGCTTATCGCTTATCCTGAGGCTTTACAGGTTTTAGAATTTGCTGGTGGGATATTGAATCTTATTGCGGTTCGCGCGGTCACCGGTAGTCCATTGGTTAAACATAGACTCGGTGAAATACCGGGCCTTGTCCCATCTTGTGAGTTTCGTGTCGTTGCAATTTTCCGTAACGAGAAAGCATTGTCAACACTTGATGGCAACACCACGATCGAGCATGGTGATGAAGTGTTCGTCCTCGCTGCTGCCAAAGACATCCACGAAGTGCTCATCGCGATGCACAATCCCTCCGACCCGGTGCGTAAGCTCGTCATTGCGGGCGGGGGCAATGTCGGGCTTAGGCTAGCTCGCTCCATTGCTTTGGACCACCGCCTCAAGATCATTGAGCCAAGAAAATCACGTTGCGACTATTTGGCATCACAACTCCCCACGCGTGCATTGATATTGCATGGCGACGCAAGTGATGCCCGGTTGCTCGAAGAAGAGCGGATCGGGGAAACCGATATGTTTTTAGCCTTAACCAACGATGACGAGACCAACATCATGTCCGCCTTGTTGGCAAAGCAAATGGGGGCCGCAAAGGTTTTAGCGATTGTTAACCGCAAAGCCTATGCTGACTTGGTTCAGGGCACGCAAATTGACGTTGCGCTTTCGCCAGCGCATGCGGCGATTGGATCTTTTCTCACTTACATTCGGCGCGGAAACGTGGTTGCTGTTCATAGCCTTCGCCGTGGCACTGCCGAAGCGCTCGAGGGAATTATCTTAGGAGATCGAAAAAGCAGTCCGATGGCGCATCGAAGGGTCGACCAAATCAAGCTACCTCGCGGCGCATCGATCGGCGCGATTGTCCGCGAGCCGAAGCTACAAGCAGCTGATGACCAAGCAGGCGCGCGCAATCAAATCTTGATGGCACATCACGACACAGTGATTGAGCCTGGCGACCATGTTGTTATTTTTGTATCGAACAAGAAAGATATTCATTTGGTTGAAAAGCTGTTTCAGGTTGAAGCGGGCTATCTATGAAACAGATGCGATTAAAAGTCCTGCCGCGGTCAGCCTTGCTAACGGTATTGGGCGGCGTACTCGTACTATTTTCTTTATCACTATCGATTCCCCTTATTTTTGCCCTAATTTTTGACGAGGCCACGAGCAGCACTTTCCTGCAAAGCATGCTTGTTTGCGCGCTTGACGGTTTTGTTCTTATTGGCATTTTTCGAGGCAGCCAACGCGAAATGCTACCTCGCGATGGTTTTATGCTGGTTGTCTTGGTGTGGAGCGTATTACCTGCCTTTGGCGGCCTACCTTTGATGCTGCATATCGAGGGGCTTAGTTTTACAGACGCGTATTTTGAATCAATCTCGGCGCTAACCACGACGGGTTCGACCGTGCTCGAAGGACTCGATCGACTGCCTATATCAATCAATGTCTGGCGCCACTTCATGGTGTTACTTGGAGGCATGGGCATCTTGGTTCTTACGGTTGCGATTCTCCCTATTCTTGGCGTTGGTGGCAGCCAAATCTATAAGGCAGAGACGCCTGGGCCCATGAAGGAGGATAAGTTAACGCCCCGAATCTCAGAGACCGCTCGCGGGCTCTGGCTAGTCTATTTCATGATCTCGCTTGCATGCTGGTTAGCGTACTTTCTTGCTGGAATGACTTGGTGGGACGCGTTTATGCATATGTGTTCCACCATGGGTCTTGGCGGATTTAGTGCTTACGATGACAGCTTTGCACACTTCGATTCGCCGGCAATCGAACTTGTCGCCATATGTTTCATGACGCTAGCAGGTGTCAATTTTGGGCTGTACTTTCTTGCGTGGCGAAGCCGAAGTCTGAAGTCGCTCTGGACCGACTTTGAAGCCCGAAGCTACTTTGTTCTCATGCTGTGTTCGGTCATTGGAGTCAGTGTCTTTTTATACAGTCAGTCGGTCTATGAGGACCCACTAACCGCGCTGCGTTTCGCAGCCTTTAATGTCGTCTCGATTGCGACAACCACCGGCTTTGCATCGACCGACTACGCGCAATGGCCCTTGTTCGCACCCGTGTTCATGCTTTCGCTGTGTGGTATCGCAACCTGTGCTGGCAGCACGGGAGGTGGTATCAAGATGGTTCGTTTGATCCTGATACTAAAACAATCGAGAAATGAGCTCATTCGTATTGTCCATCCCCGCGCCGTGGTCCCGGTCAAGCTAGGCCGATCGGTGATCGAACCAGCAATTTTGCAATCGATCCTCGGTTTTCTTGTTGTTTACTTATTGGCGATTTGCTTGGGAACCTTGATGCTTTTGTTCACAGGCCTCGACGCCGTGAGTTCGTTTACTGCAGTCATTGCATCGATAAACAATACGGGACCAGGGCTCGGCGAGGTGGGTCCAGCAGCTAACTACAAAGGCTTAAGCGATCTCCAAACATGGGTTTGCATCATACTCATGCTCTTAGGACGACTTGAACTGATGTCAGTCCTCGTGCTGTTTGTACCTCACTTTTGGCGCCACTAAGTCTGACGCCAGATTTTCTTCTCAAGTGCGCTTGAGCGTTCTGATGATTCGATCAGCTTATCCATTTCGTCCGGCCTGATCATTAAGGCGATTTGCCTCACCTGCCCCGCAAGTTCTCTAAAACGTTCGAGAGCAAGTTGTGGATCGTTAACCAAACGCTGAATCGGTATACCCTGTTGATCTTCGAGCAATGCTTTTTGTTGATTAACCTTCTCAATCAACCGATTAACTTCTTCTTGGCTTAAGTGCAAGCGCTTTGCCTCACGATCAAGAACGTCTTGCTCCTCAGCGCTCAAGTGGCCATCGGATAACATCACAAAAAGTTCGTTCATGAGGGTTTCCCGCTCGATACGGAGTTGGTCGCTGAATGCCGATGACAAAATGGCTGCAGGAATCGCAAAAATGCCGATACCGAGCAAAGCCAAGATAATGGTCATAAAGCGGCCTGCTGGCGTCACAGGTGATATGTCGCCATAGCCAACCGATGCTAATGTAATCACAGCCCAGTAAATGGAAGCGGGTATGTTTTCGAACTTGTCTGGCTGGGCCTCGTGTTCAAACAAATAGCCAAGGCTTGCAGTGAGCACAACCAAGAGCATCATGATAAATGCTGATGCACTCATCACTGGCCACTCTCGCCTGATCACTGTCAGCAGGGTCTGAGTGCTACCGGTATATTTGGTGAGCTTGAGAAGACGAAGCAGACGAAAAACCCGCAAAAAGCGCAAATCGAAGAGGTGATGCAGAAATGCCTCCAAAAAGAAGGGCAAAACTGCCAATAAATCAATCACCGCATTATTCGTTCTTGCATACCTCAGTCGCCCAAACAATCCATGCCGGTGGTTTGGTGATTCCACCACCGTGTACATCCGCAACAAATACTCAAGTGTAAATATGGCAACTGCTATCGTATCCAGAATGATGAATTCTAGATTCAAGATATAGTTTATGGCTGCAACAGACTCCAGAACCACCGCAACCACCGACACCACCACCCAAACCATGATGAAGGTGTCAAAGTAATCATGCAGACGCCCCCCAAATTCCCCAGGCCATACCAGTGCGTGGAGCTTTTGTCTGAAAGTACGACCCGCATTGAGCTGCTGAAACTCACGATAGGCGGGAATCAACACCCGGAACAGTTTAAAAATTCGAAGTAAACGCAGCGCCCTCAGCATGCGTAAATCGAGTTGTATGAACGAGGCAAGATAAAAAGGCAGAATCGCTATCAGGTCAATGACCGCAAAAGGGCTGCGTGCGTAGGCGAATCGAGGCAGGCTTGAACCCTTGAACTCCTGATCCTCGGGCGCTAAATAAAGCCGCATCACATACTCGAGTGTGAAAATGCCCACGGACACAAGATCGAATATATGGAACCACTCGGCGTAGGGCTGGTAAACCGCAGGCACATGTTCAAAAACCAGCGCAAAAAGATTGGCGATGATCAGTAGAGCAATCCAGCGTTCGATGAACTGGTAATAATTGCCTTCGATCTCACTATTGAAGAGCCAGTTAAAAGCCCAACGCCTTAGGCTTCCGGCCTCAGCAAGCCTTAATTGTGGATCGATGGCAACATCGTCATCAAACTCATGGGGGTTTGGGCTCAAGGTGCTTGCTCCAAAAAGCGACTGCCGACGCTGCCCTAAGGCAAGGGCCGATTTTTCCGCGCTGGCTTACTCGGTTAAATGCGTACGTTTATTTACGTATTTCTTATAAACCGAATGCGACTAACTTGGCAAGCACCCTTTGGTCAACGCGACTCGGCTGAATGCTCTTCTAAACCAGATTTGGCGGACTTTGCGGCAATCGCTTCGGCCTCACGTTGAGCTTTTAACAAGGCCTTATCCCGTTTGAGCGACAGATACTGCCAAAGAAGAAAGCACAAAAAAAGAAGGAAAAATAAAAGCTCTGCGAAGAAAAAGTAGGGCCATTCCATAGCAAACGAGTTTACTTCAACTGGCTAAGCTAGGCTACTCACTAAGATGATGACAATCGCTAAGCAAGCGGTTAGTCTCAACGCTCGAACGTTAACAACCCAGGGGAGTCG
>Ga0194130_10004150_pt1 | contig 18678 bp, 31 predicted proteins | sample TA2KigsurfametaG_FD_160084 | JGI IMG/M metagenome (GOLD analysis project Ga0194130, IMG submission 160084) | Freshwater microbial communities from Lake Tanganyika, Tanzania - TA2015050 Kigoma 12 surface | ecosystem: Environmental > Aquatic > Freshwater > Lake | place: Tanzania: Lake Tanganyika... | reverse complement strand
GAAACATTACCACTAAAAGATAATTTTGGCGTATATGTCAAAGTATCATTTGGTTGAACCCAAACACTTCCTTGTAATTCAGAACCATTAATTCCAAAAATACCATTAACACTTTGAACCCAAGTTGAATCAATAGGTGAATTGATAGTTAAAAACATTAAAACCGAATCATTTGTTGCGTTTACTATTTCAAAACCTGTATTTGAAAATGTACTTTCAGTAGGGTTTTTTTTGTTATTTATACAATAAATTAAATAAAATATTGAAAATATACCTAAAAGTAAAAATGTTAATTTTTTCATTATTTTTTTTCTTTGTAAACTATCATTCCTGTTTTTGTAGTTTTCGCTACATAGGTTTTTCCATTATATGTAAATGATTTAGCACCTTCTTTTCGTGCCTTATTCATTTTTGTAAAGTATTTATTTGCCATAATTTCTATTTTTTATTTTTTTTACTAATGTGCAGGATATTCGTTTTTTTCATATTGATAAAATAATTGTCGAATATAAATACCTGTCGGATTTTTAAAGTCAAGAACCAATTTGTAATTTTTACCACCTACTCGTTCTTTCATTCCTTTTTCTTGTCCTAATGCTCGGTTGTCAGCACCGCCACCTGCTGAACCAAACGTCATAAAACCTGTATATGCTTTACCATCGCTACTTGGTTTAATTGTGGCTTCCCATTTTACCTCGTAATTTTTTGAATCTATTTTTACTTTCAAATCAGTTACTTCGGGATTAATTCCTTTTTCATATAAAGCAAATAATTGTTCTTTTATTTTTGTGGACATTCTACCGCCAAAACCATCGGATTTCCTACGTTCAAAACTATGTAAAGCATCCCCCATATTAGGCGTTCCTTTTGGTACAACATAGCCACCTTTTACAATCGTTCCTACGGACATTATTTTTTTCTTTTTACGTTTTTTTATTACAAAACTTGTTAGCAAGGCAGTTGCCAATAAACCGCCTACACCTATCAAAATCCATATTTGTTCTTTTTTTAAATTAATCACCACAATAATTGGTCAGCATAATATCCATTTGAACCTTTTTTTAATCTATCTTTTTGATGACGTATTTTATACATTTTACGTCTTGCGTTTGCAGTTCCTTTTAGCACTTTTCCTTTTTCTTCTAACGCCATATAAGTTGGATAATCTTTATATCCTAAACCACCAACACTTGCTATTTTTTTGCCATTCTTAAATACGTCAATTTTTTTTCCATCAACACTACTTGGTTTTACAATTACTCCTAATCGTTTTGCTTGTTTTTTAGTGTATTCGGTAATTTTATACATTATTTGTTTGGTTTTGGGTTCACAGTATCTCCACTCGCCCATAATCTACACCAATGATTTAATTCCACGTTGCCTTGAATTTGAGAACATATTAATTCATCGTTCACATATCTTTTAAAAGTAAACCGACAATTTCCACAATTTTGTCCACGATAAGGTTTACCCATATAATTACTTCCCTTTTTAGTCATTTTGTAGGGCGGTGTTCCTGACCCCAACAACCAATAAAGTAAAGGTTTTTTACGCTTTTCTTCAATAGGTAATCTTCTAAATTGACTTATTGCTTTTTGAACATAAATATTTGCATTTAAACCTGCATTGGGATAATCAAAATTATTATCGGGAATTTTATTTCCATCAATACCAATTAAATCTTCAAAAATATCATCCATTTTCAGTCATTTAAGCACCACAACAACCACCCATTCCCGAATATCCACTACAACCGCAACCACTTGCTCCCGAAAACGAATAGTTAGCACAACAAGTTTTACAATCTACATTTGAACCGCAATAACCAACAACACCCCTACCACACTTACAACCGCCTGTTTGTTTGTCAATTCTTCCAACGCCCCCTCCTGCGTTAGACATTGGTTCTGCTTTTTTTGGTGCTTTCATTCCCAAGACATAATTTGCTACGAGAAAACTACCAAAAAATACACCCAAAATTAATAAAGTTTCTTGTTTCATAATTAAATATTTATTTTTTTCATAAAGTTAGGTAAATTACCACGTTTTTTCAAATAAAGATAAGTAAGTGTACCCGATACTCCTAAAATTAACAATGCAAGTCCTATCGCAATAATTTGTTTAGTTCTTTTTTTTTTATCAGTAATTAAATTTGATTTAAGTACAAAGTTGTTACTTTTACCTAAATTGTTTTGTAAAACTTCTTTCCAAAGTTCATAGTATTTATTTACTTCTTGTAAACCTTTTGAACCACCATTTACACTTTTTCTCGCCTTTGTTAAATCGCCATCTTTTGCCATATCAAAAGTGCTTCTATTAGCACCATTTTTAGCATAAATACCACCTCTTTTTTGCGAAAGAAATGTTGTTGCAATTTGATACGAATTTTTTGGTTTTAATGCCAAATCACCGTTATTAATTAAATCAACACCAATAAGTTTACCATATTTTTCATAATTTGCTTTCCCTGTTAATTGAATTAAGCCACGACCAAAATAAGGCAGTCCATTTTGGTCAGTTCCTAATGTGTAATAATTTTTTTTCCCCTCTTTTGTACTACGGTAATAATTTAATGCTTTTTCACAAGGTTTTTGATTATATGGCTTTCCTGTTAAACCACATATATAATCCGATTCCCACCTTTGTAATGAGTAATCACTTTCTGCTTTTGCAGTTGCCAACAAATAAGCCAAGTCGCTTACTTCATTTAAGTTATTATCGGCTTGTGCAAATTGTAAAACTTGACGTAAAGAATCTTCAAAAGATGTTTTTCCACCTTTTTGTTTGTAATCCGAAATTGCTTTTTCGATATTTATTAAAACACCCATTACATAAGGTTTTTAATTACAACAAATACATCTTTACTTTTATTTTTATCTATTTTTCCATTTGATAAGTAATAATTCTTTTTTGTAACCGAATCACTAACATTTCCACCTATCCCTACCGCAACATTACCATTTATTTCAGTAACCAAATCACAATGCGACTTATATCCTGCTTTTGAATCGTAAGTTATTCCTGCTTGTCTTGGGTAGCAAACTAAATCGCCTAATTCAACATTTACTTCATCGGGTTTATATCCTTTAAATTTTTTGTTGTTATTATCTTTTCTATTTTTCACAGAATCAGCAATATAAACGGAATGAGATGATGAATATTTAAAATTATCACCTGCACCTGCTTTTTTCATTATATATGAAATAAACGAAGATGACCACGCTTCTTTAATGTAATAATTATCATTTTTTCTAACACCTGCACCTTGTTCCCAATAATTTCTTAAATCTTGTAATGTATCTTTTGCACCTTCTTTCAATCTTACTCCATTTTTATTCCATTTGTTCCATTCTGTATTTGCCAAATTTATTGCAGTTTGTTTGAAACTTGATAGCGAATTATCTCTTGATTTTGTTACAAAATTTTTCTTTTTGGATTTTGAAAGAAAAGCAACAATACCAATCGTTAGAAAAGCAACACCGCCTAAAACCAACCAATATTTTGAATATGTATTACTCATTTTTTAAAAATTTTTACAAGGTATCGAATTATTGAATGATTAAAATAACCTGCAAAAAATGAAAATAATTTAGTAGCACCTGTGCCATTTTTAAGAATGATGCCCAAAGTGTCCATAACATCTTTTGACATTATTAACAATGCAAAAACAGAAATAAACGAAAGTGTTGCTCTTATGTAGTTATTTACATCACAAAAAAAATAACCTGCTGAAAGCGGAATAGTTTTATTACGCCTATCTAAAATCATCATTAAAACGTGGGTAATAATACCGCAACACGCCAATAAAATATTTTCAAATGTCAAATTTTCCATAATTATTTTTCAATGTCATTGTTAAGCATCACTAACTTGTCTTTTATCTCATTGTAATCTGCTATGTATATTTTTTTAGGGTTTTGTGAAGCAATATGTTGTATTTTATTTTTTTCTTTATCTAATTTAACTTCTATTGCCGTTCTTGGATTTTCACCAAATATAAATTCATCGGGTTTTGTGATTAATGTTGGTTCATTTATTTTAAAATCATTAATATCATTAGGAAGCACAAAACCACGAACATAAGATACACCATCTTCACCATAAAATGTAGTTCTTCCATCATCGGGAAATTCATCTTCGACTGCTATTTTTTGTTGCAAGTAAGGATATAAATATCGGTATGCTAAATATACAACACCGCCTACTACTAATATTTTTAGTATATTTTTCATTCATTATTTTTTCTTAATTCCTTTATTTCCAAAAATGTTTTGTAAGATGAAAGTGCATAGTATGTAATTACAGTTATGGCAACAACCAAACTGATGTTACCTACTTTTTTAATATTTATACCTTTTAGTAATTCTTCCATTAGTACACTATTTTACTACCAAAATCTATGGTTTGTTTTTCTACTTCTTCTCCATTTTTATTTTTGACAACAAATTCAATAATCTTATCTTTCGTTGTAAATATAAGTGTGTATTTATTGGGATTGTACGTCATTCCTGCGTTCATTTCGCCACTATCCCCCAAAGCAACTGTTTTTTCGTTATATCCAAACGTAACATTCGTTTTGTTGTTTCTAAAATCGTATTTAGAAAGTAACAACATCGGTTTTCTATTTCTAATTCCAAACCAATAAATTGATAATACAACAACAGGTATAGCAACTCCAAGTATAATTTTTTGAGTATTATTCATAACTAAATAATTTTTGCTATTTCAAAGTGCATACCATCTTTACGAGTAAAATGCCCACCCCAATAAAATCCGTATTCATTTGCAATAGGCACAATTTCACGAACAGAACCTTTTTGACCTACTAATGCAGGTATTTTATTTAATCCATTGTAAGGAACATTTATATCAAAAGCAGTACCCCAAGAATGATTACTTAAATTAGTTCGACTTCCACGAACATAACGTGGGTAAAACGCCCCTGCGAAACTTAAAATATGTGTATGTAAATTTTCTGTTTCTAATCGTTCAAAAAATCGGATTAGTTGGTCTTGTCCGTATTTATGCCACATCATCATTGAGTATTTACCACTTGTTGCTTTTGATAATGCAGGTAAATTCACACGGACTATATTTTTTTGAACCCAATCACCTAAAATAACTATTGATTCGGGATTTTGAGCCGTTGGACTTGACCTAAATTGAAATTCACCAAATAATTTTGCTCGTTCTTTATTTCCTACTAATGGATTAAAATTAGGTTTTGATGGATATTCTTCTGTTTGGTTTTCACCAAACCCTAATTCGATGGCTTTTTTGTAGGTATTTTGACCAACAACACCATCTGCCACTAAATCATATTTTTGTTGAAATTTAATCGTTGCTTCGTGCGTTTTTTGACCAAAATCATCGTCAATAGCACCTAAATATATTTCTTCTCCACGAAGAAAAGATTGCCAATTTCCAACTAAATCATTTTTAGAACCTAATTTAATTACGCTATAATTCATTTTTTTTCTTTTAATATAGTAGTTACGGCATCTTTTAATTGTCCAATTACTTCGTCTTTACCTTCATTTCTTGCTTCCATTCGAGCCATTCCTACTTTCATTTCATTTATACTTTCAAATATTTTTTTCATATCATCTTTCAATTCTTTCATATCATTTTTACTTTGTTTTTCGTGTTCTTCTCTTGTATTTGTTATCAACTCTAATTTTTCTTGTAAATGCGTAATATCTTTTTTTAATTCTGCTATTGATATACGAACCGTAAGCCAAGAACCTGTCATTGTAAGAACAAGAGTAATTAACAAAGGTAAAAATTGAGTAAAAGTCATATTTTTTGGTTTTTAGAACATAAAACATTTATTTAATTTGAATATGAACAGGTTTTTTATTTATCTGATAATTATATGCACCTAAAAAAACAGTTCCATCTGTTGAAAAATCAAAAGAAATTAATTTATATGTATCAGTATAGTCCATTTTGCGTTTAATTTTTTTCAACAATTCAACCAATTCCGCCGTATGGCGAAATTTGAAAAACTTGTGCCAAGACAGAAGGCGAATTGGGATAAAAGGGGTATTCGTGAGATATTAAGGTTGTATTGTATTCCTCTACTGCCCAAGCGAAAGTTATTCTATCATCTCCCAAAATATTTACCATATAAGTTAGTGTTACAACTTGGTCGCCTGTAACCCTTACAACACGGGTAGTTGATGGCATATTAACTCCATTTTTAATAAGGAAAAAATGTGCATAATCTCCGAAACCCGTAGGATTCGTTATTTGATAAGTAACATTTATCATATACTTTCCTGAATTAATAAATTCTATCGTGCCATCTCCTATGTAGGCAATTCCTTGACTCATTGTAGTATTTTCAAGGGATACAACTGTATAAATACTGCTTGGATTTGCTGTTTGATTTAACGTAGAATAAAATTCTGCATAATCATTAGAAAGAATCGGTATTGGCGGTTTGCCACCACTCGTACTTACATTTGACCATCCCATTTTTAATTTGTTTTAATAATTAATTTGTTTTAATAACAAGCAACAATATTAGCGATTCCACCCGAAATACTCGATACAGTAATTGCAGGGTATGGTTTACCTAAATCCACAAATGAATAAGTAACATCTGCCATAACAATTACAGGCAATAATGTTAATGTTCCCTGTGCTTGATTTCCTGTAATTTGTATAGTAGAAAAACTCGTTGGCGATACATTCAATATATCTATTGTTCTCGCACCTTGCGGAATTTCGATTGATGTGAAAACATCATCAAATTCAACTACTGTGGTTAAAACTGATGCTTGATTGACGGAAAAATTGCTCATATTATTTCGCTTAAATTTACTTTTCTTAAAGGTTTTACACCATTATACAAATAAATGTTTGGTGTTCCTTTTTCGTCAATCGCATAAATTCGGGCGTTTATATCATTCAAATCCACGCTATTTTCTTGTCCGAGTCGTTTTAATGAATTACAAATTGTATCAATAACAACTCCCTTAAATATTGCCTTCATTCCAAGTATTTTTCCCCAAGAAATAGGTTCAATTTGAATTACTTTATTCAAAATAAAGCAATCTACTGAACTCCAATCGGTAGATAATACCATTTTTATTCTAACATCTTTCAAATTGATGCTATGACTTTTTGTTGTTGAAAGCAACGCTGACCGCATTACACTTTCGATTTGCTCGTTTAACATATTTGCTCGTTTTAATAATTAATCACATCAAAGATAAGAAATGATTTTAATTATTATCCTTCTGTTTCTGTATTTTCCGATGCAGATGTAGTTGAAACATTAACATTTGCATTTGGTAAAGCAGGTGCGGATGCCATTTTTGTTGAACCTAAAAATGTAGGTAAACTATGGTAAATTGCTACTGCTGAAACAAATAACACAAGTGCAGGAACAATCATATCTTTTTTGTTGCTTGTTTTTGACAACTTAATAATATTTTGATATGCTAAATATCCCCCTGCACCAATAACTCCTAAATTTACTATTGTTTTCATTTTATTTTAATTAAAGTTTTACATTTCTATCTCTGTCGCTACGATTCTTACGATTTTCTTTGTAAATACCTTTTCCACGATATTCTTTAACTTCTGCTTTGGTTGGCTTATCGTATGGGTCTTTTCTTAATTGATTTGCTTTTGCGTTAGTAAATCGGTAGCCAACAGGTTTTGCGGTTAATTGTTTGTCAAATGCTCTATCACTTGTTCCATATTGAACCGATGCACTTCTTCTACGTTTTTTTGGTAAACCACCGCCACCTGTGTATTTACCAACCTCACCACCTGTTTCCATTTTTGTTTCAAATGATATTTTTCCTTTTTCTTTGAGTAAATTTTCTATGTAAGTTTCATCAAATGAATACCAACCACCTGAAGGTCCGCGTTGCTCTCCTTTGTAATTCCAAACATTATTTGGTCTTTCATCATTATCTCCGTGTGTATTATAGTAAAAATAGTCAGTATAAGGATTTTTTTCTCCGTATGTAAAAAAACTCGCATATCCTATTCCTGTTCCCCTATCGCTGTTTGAATCTTCGGGTTTTTGAATTTTGTAATACCAACTTCCATCTTCGTTGCTTCGAATTTTTTTAATAACCCATCCTTTTTTTGCAAGATTTTTAATTCTTTTTTCAATTTTAGGACCGTTAAACCTTTTTCCACCAACCCCACCGCCTTTTGCGTAAACACTAACTATTTTGACTGTCGGTGAATAAAATTCATCATTTGATAAAATATCTTTTTTAAAATCTTCTGCATCTTTCATTGAAACTACAACTGCATTATCTCTCAATTTTGAAAAAGCATCATCAGAATTTAAACCAAGTTCGGGAGAAGATAAATAAAAAGGTTCGCTATTACCAAAATATACCTCTAAAATATAATTGTCATTTAATCTTGAAATATCCCCACCATCAGCGAAATTATCATTAACATCATTTCTATAAAAAATATCTTTCTCTTTAATATAGTCAAAATGCTCTTTTTTATGGAACTTACTAAAATTATCTTCGGTTACGTTATATCCTAATTCTTTTAATATGCCTTTTACTTCACTTCGGGTAAGTTTATTATTATCCATTTTTTCGTTTTCACTAACACCATTTTCTCTCCAAGTTTTCAACTCTACTTCCCCACCATCAGCGTAATTACCTTTTTCATAATCAGTTCTTAAAACTCGTCTTTGAATTACTCTATGTGGATAACTTTCATTATCATCATAAACTCGCATTTCTGCTATCGCATCTTTTCTATTGTCGTGTGCCGTTAAATCTTCCCAACCTTGACCATAATTTCCTTGAACAAAATATAGTTGAACGTATTTAGTCATTCTACCCCCTGCCATAAAGGTTTCACCGAAATTAATAAATCCTTTTCCGCTTTTTGTTGTATTTCCTGCAATTTTTGACCTATCAATAAAGAAAATTGGTACATTTCCACTTGAATATCTCATTTCAAAATTTCCGCTTGGATAACCATATTTATCCGCAATTTTCATCGCCCAATTATTTGCCATTTGATTTGTAGAATCGTAATGAATTTCAACACCTAAATCTTTTGCTTTTATTTCACACCCTTTTGGTGGATTTCCAAAATTATGTATTAAGTATTTTTTAACATAAACTTGATTCGCTATATCTTCATCTTGATAATCTCTTGTTTTTTGTGATATTCTCAACATTCTAAATAAATCATTTATATATGATTGATATTTAGGTGATGGTTCACTATTGGCTTTACCCCTTACCATATTTATTTTATTTTCTTCGGGTAAATAATCAACCAAAATATGATAATCAACTTTGTTGGGTGTTTCGGATTGTAAAACAATAAGTTGGTGTCCTGCTCGGACTTGACCTATTGTGCCTGTTTTTGATGCTATTTCATCATTACCCTTACCAACATTTATCCAACGCATTATTCTGCCATTTGAATCTTTTGGATATTCAAAAATAATATCTTCATTGGTCGTTCCCCCTGCCATAAAGGTTTCACCGACATTTTCAAATTCACTAACATACGATACATTATATCCCATTTCTTCTGCAAGTGCCTTTAATCGGTTTGTTATGGCACTTGTAGTTTTTGAATGTTTTACGTTAGTAATTTCAACATTTCTACCCATTCTTTTTGCTATCAATGTGCCATAATTTCTTAAAAGCATTACACCGCCCAACGTAGAATAAAATGTTGCTAAATTGTTGGTTTGAGTTTCTCTTTCTGATGTCAAAAATGAACGTAAAATATCTTCATTAGTCATTCCCCCTGCCATAAATGTTTCACCGCCATTTTCAAATAATTTACCGATTCCAAAACCAATAGCACCTGCAATTAAATAGGGTAACATAGTTTTTTTATTTTAATTAAAGTTTTTTAATTCTATCTCTGTCGCTACGATTCTTACGATTTTCTTTGTAAATACCTTTTCCAAGATATTTTTTAACTTGTGCTTCGGTTGGTTTATCGTATGGGTCTTTTCTTAATTGATTTGCCTTTGCATTAGTAAATCGGTAGCCAACAGGTTTTGCGGTTAATTGTTTGTCAAATGCTCTATCACTTGTTCCATATTGAACCGATGCACTTCTTCTACGTTTTTTTGCTTCACCGCCAACTGCGTATCTACCAACCCCACCGCCTTTGGCATATCCTTTTTCTTTCATTTGATTTAGGATATATTCTTTCAGTACGGGTATTTTTTCTTTTGCCATTTCAATCGCCTTTTGTTCCGCTTTTGCACTTTTTCTTGGTACGGCAAATAAAAAATCTTTAACTCCCGAAAACGCAGTATAAATTTCAACCATTATGCCGTTATCTCTCCTTTCAACTTCAACAGGACTAACGCTTACATAGTAACCTCTCTCTATCTGCTTGTATGTGGCGTAACTATATCCGCCCGTATCGTAATAAACTTGAATTTTGAGTTCGTATGGTGTTCCTTCAATTTTTTCGTATTGCTTCATCACATTTCCGCCGAAATCAAACTTTTCTTCTTCAATAGTTCCTTCCACGAATTTACGATTTGGTCTTTCAACAAATTCTATGCTTTCAAATGGGTGTGAGTAATTGCTTTCTTCTGTAAAATAACCACTTTCTATTTTCCTTTCAATAGTTTCAATATCTCCTTTTCTTGTTCTTATTTTATCCCCTTTTCGTAAATTCCATACTGAAATTTTTGCCCCACCACCACCTGCGTATCTACCAACCCCACCGCCATTAGCGTACCCCTCTTTTTTCCATAACTCAACTAATTCATCTGTTCTTTTATCAATAGCATCATTCCTATATAGATAATTAACTTCATCTGCATCAATTCCAAGATAATCAGCAACTTCTTCATCACTCATACCATCAATATCTTCTGTGGCAACGATAAGTGCTTGGTCATATCTTTCTTGTTCACTTTCTTCACCAACCCCACCGCCATCTGCGTATAATTTAACAACAACACCTTTTTTAATAAACGGATTTTTTACTAAATTTCTATCAATAAATTCTTGTGCTTTTTGTTTAGAAATGAAAGTAATTGGCATTGTGTGTGGTGAGAATTGTAATTCAGAAGAACTACCTTTGTAACCTAACGACCAACCATTTTCATTTTTTATAGCATAATATTCTTGTGTTTCAAAAACTTTATGTCTATCATTAACCCCACCGCCATCGGAGTATTTTTTTCTCAATGAATTATAGGTAAGACCTTCCGAATCTGTATATGTTCCATAATCAACATAATAACCTTCTTCTAATACTTTTTTGTATTCATCAAAAGTTTTGTTAAATAATTTATTACCTAAACTTACTTTATATTTTGCTAAATATTTATCGTCTTTATCTAAACGACTATAAGTATAAACCGATTCCATCATACCTTTCATATATTCCACTTCTTCTGAAATTAGAACATTTTTGAAAGCATTTTGCACTTGTTTTTCAAGAGAATCCCAAGATTCTGAACTTAAATTTCTTGCTACATTTCTTGAATATCCTGCTTTTACCAAAGCATCTACTCTTGATTCTTTCGTATATGACTTCCATTCTTCTTTTACTTGCCCCCCTGCCATAAAGGTTTCACCGCCATTTTCAAATAATTTACCGATTCCAAAACCGATAGCACCTGCAATTAAATATGGTAACATAATTTTTTATTTAATAATTTAATATATTGTGTAAACTATCTTCAAACAAAAAAGGTAACTTCTTTAATGAAAATAAAGGAGTTTTAACATCGAAAGTTCCTGCCACTTTAATTTTTAATTTTTTACGACCACTTTCTGTAACTAAATCCTCTAAATTTTCAATACCTAAATTGAATAATTCTTTGGTAGTCAAAAATACATTTGTAGGCAACAATGACGTTCCATTGGACAAAACTTCCACATCTTCAACTGCACCTACTTTTTTAACGAATTTTCCATTAACAAAAACATCGTACACTTGATTTTTTACAATGAACCTAAAATCGCTTGGATTTTTTATATCCCATAAAATAGTAAACGATATTTCTTTTAGGTTTAAGGTATTTAATTTAACAGTTTTTAAGTCATAATCCAAATTTGCTAATTTCCTAAAATTTTTAAGAATATAATTTATGGTAATTGCCGTTAATCCAATAAGGACTATACCCACACCTATTTTAATTTTTGCGATTTTATCTAACTGCATTACATATCAAGTTTTAAATCAATATCATAACTATTTTTACCATCCATACCGCTAAATGGAGATTTTACCAAATTTACTTTTGGAATTTGTATCAGTTGAGAAACAGGACTTGAAGGAGAAGGTGCAGGACTTGAAGGTGCAGGTGCAGGACTTGAAGGTGCAGGTGCAGGACTTGAAGGTGCAGGTGCAGGACTTGAAGGTGCAGGTGCAAGTTGCGATAAAGGTGCAAGTAAATTACCAACATTAGGTTGTGTTAAAGGTTGTGAAACTGAAACACTTGCAGGTGTAGAACTTGGATTTGTAGCAATAACTACCGTTGGTGTAGTAGTTGCCGTTGGAGTTACCGTTGGGGTTGCTACAAAACCACCGCCACCGCCACCGCCACCAACAGGTACTATTTCTCCTTTTTCATCTTCTTCGGCAACAGGTTGTGCTTGTTGGGAAACGGCTTGTTTTTGGCGATTTTTATTCCAAAAATAATATCCTACCACTAACGCACCTATTCCCAAAAAAATTAATGTGTTATTATTTTTCATTGTAATTTAATCAACGAAATGAAACATCAAAATCATTGGTCATTTCTGAATAAAATTCGTCTTGAATATCACTACCATCAAAAGCAACACCGCCACTTTTTACCCTTCTTTTACATTTTCTGTAATCTTTTCCTCTACCATATTTTTCGTTACATATATTTCGTACATCTTTACGAAAAGCACGTTTTTCTTTTCCTTTTAAATCTTTGATATTTTGACCTGCTTTTGCAGGTGTATCACCGCTTGGGGTATTACCACCTGTTTCAGCAGAAGCCGATTTTGTTGCATCGCCTTCTGTTGCAGTTGCATCAGATGAAGCAGTAGCCGATTTCTTTTTATTTCGGTTGTAAAGGTAATATCCAATTCCTAACACCGCAACACCGCCAAATATGTAAATTATTTTTTTGTCCATTGTTTTTGTTTTTTATATCATTATTATTTTTTTTTATCTAAATGAAATATCAAAATCATTTGACATATTTGAAAAGTCATCCATTTCATCAAATGATGTTTCTCCACTAAAAGAAATTAAACCTTGACTTCTCAAATTGTCTTTAAATGAATTTTTACAATTTTCATATTTTTGAACGCTATTTCTAATGTTCAAAAGTGGTTTTATGCCACATTTTTTTAACAATCTAAATTCAACTTCATTCTTTGTTAATTGTATTTTTGGTTTTGAAGCAGGTTGTGTTGAAACAGATGGTTTTGAAGCAGGTTGTGTTGAAACAGATGGTTTTGAAGCCATTTCAGTTGCCATAGGGTTTTTTGGTTTTTCTTGAAGCGGATTTGTTGCGGTGGGAATTTCCATTTTAGGTTTTGCAAGCACATCTTTGGTATCATCTTCACTTTTTGTTTCAGCAACAGGTGTAGTAGATACTTTTGGTGTCGTTTGACGTTTTTTATACATATAATATGCAATACCCAAAACCGCAACACCACCAACTATGTAAATTAAATTTTTGTTTTTCATAATTATTGTTTTATTGTTTATTTAAAAGTTATCTCAAAATTATCATCAAATCCTGCCCATATTTCTTCTTCTCCACCTGTAAACGAACTACTTGCTTTGGTAACTAAACTTGAAGCAATCCATTTTTTCTTGTTTGGTAAATAAATATACAAATATGGGTTACTAAATGCGACTGCACTTCCTTTTCCTAAACTAACACCTGCTTTAATTTCCGTTGCGGTAGATTTTGGATTTGCTTCTGCTCGTAAGTTACCACCTGCTTTGGTTTTCAAGTTGAATATAATTGGGTTAAAATCCATAACTCGTTCACCTGTTTTTGTACGATATACTTGGTTTGCCCAAATAAAGGCAGTTTTATTATTTTTAATAGTGTCTGACCACTTTTTCACAAATGTTTTATTAGTAGATTTCAAATAATTTTCATTTGATTTATTACCTGTTGCAAAATTGACTATACGGTTTATATCCTCGTCTTTCAAGTTGATAGTAAAACCTTTGAATGTTTGACTTTTTTTGAAATCAGCACTATATTTATTCCAAGCGTTTTGACTATTATCTCCCCACTTACCATCAGCACCTTTATTTCCAAGAATTGTTTTGTCTTTTTTAATATTCAATACCCAATTTTGAAATGCTTTTATTTTTTCTTCCGAATTTAATTCAGCAGGTACATCACTTTTAGTATTTAATGATGGTGTTGGTGTTGATGTTGATGATGGTCTTGGTGATGGTATGCTTGGTAGTGTTGGTTCACCCTTTTTTTCATTTCTTTCTTCTTCTCCATCTGTTTCTTCTTTTGGTTTCCTTAAAAGAAAATAAATTCCAACCCCCCCTCCGAGAACGAGTGTTCCGATTAATAACCAAAACCCTACTGAACTTTTACCTTGTGCCATTTTGCTTTTTTTTAGTTAATAACTTTTTTTAAATATTCAAATCTAATTGTTTTGCATCAAAATTTTGAAATAAATCACCATCCACTCGATTGTAACCAATATTCCAACCCGAATGTGGAAAAACCTCTGCACCTAATTGATAAGACGTATTGTATCTTTCAATCATATTACCATCAAAACCCGATTTCCCTTTTTTCTTATCAAAATCTCTAAATGTTACTACGTCAGCACGAACCCATCCAAAACTTTTTCCTAATTTGCTTTTTTGTTTGTCGTCTAATTTTACATAAAACCAACGCATTTTTGGTGATAAATCATCATATTTTTCGCCTTGAATTGTACCAATTACCGTATTACCACCCTCTACTTTACCAATCTCATTACTTTTCCATAAATCCCTAATTCCTTGTGCATTATTTACTTCTGCGGAACTACGAATAGTTGCATATCCCTCTGCGTATTGATGACCTTGTTGGGGGTCAGTTGATTTTCTTGCAGGGTAAATTTTTATTCCCCTTATATCATTAAAAGCGTTATTTATTCCTTTATCTATATTTCTAATTGGTGTAACTTTATTTCCTGTTTTTACCCCTTGAACCTGTTGTTCTCCTTGCTTTATATCCGCTATATTTTGTTCTACTTTTTGTTCTTTTTCTTTTAATTCTTTTTCCTGTTGTTTTGCTTTTTTAATTTGCCTAAAAATTAAATAACCAATACCCCCTGCTACCGCAACAGAACCTAAAATAACCATTCCTATTTTAATTCTCCTATCCATTATGCAGGTAAATTATTTAAGTAATTTAATACTTGTTTGTATTGCGATTCACCATCCGACCATCCACTATAAACATCATTTATATCGGATGCCAAATCACCAAAATTTTGCGGTGGATTGGCATAGGCATACGCAACTTGCGATACTTGACCTCTCGTTTTTAATTTTTTTAATGTTTTAAATATATCGGTATCAGTATCCCAAAAAGTATATCCCAAAATTGTGGTTCTATATGCCGTGTTGTAACTGCTTCTAATTTTATCCGCAAACTCTCTTGCCATTTTGCCTGTTAATAATTTTTCTGTATCTGCTTTACCGCTATTCCAAAAATTAGGATTTAAGGCATCAGTACCTTTTATTTTTTCAAATGTGCTTAATTGTGCTTGTTGTGATTCTTGCGATGTTGTATCTAATAATTTCGCATAAATATCACGCATAATTCGTTTCTTCTTAAAATGATTGAAAACCAAGAATGTAGCAACACCAACAAATGTAGCAATACCAACACCAATTAATATTTTTGCTTTTGTATTTGCCATTTTATGCCTGTTTTGGTATGTTTGGCGTAATAATTTGTGGCAAAGAAGCGTTTGGATTTTGTAATAATTTTCTGAAAATCAAAATTAACAAAATAGCACCCACTCCTAATCCGCCAAGAATAACCCATTTGGTAATTGTTAAACCTTGATTAATCGTTGCTCTAACACCATCAAATGCTTCATTTAATTTAGTGGTATCAATATTTACGCCTTGTCCTTTCATATACACCCTTGTTTTAGATGTATTTGCTTCGGCATTTTTACCACCACGTTTCGCCCACGCAAAAACCCATAAAGAATTAGCAGTTTTTTTGCCAAAAACTCGTTTAAGTTCTTTGTGCCATTGAATCCAACTCTCTGACGAAGAACTTGCCGTAGGTATATTTACAGATGGGTCTGCTCTCATTTTTTAATTAAAATCTAAATCTAAACCATCGCCACGAATATCAAATTCTTTGTCGGCATTTGTTTCATCAACTTTACCAACGGGCATCATTTTATTGATTGTTGGATTCCATTGAAAACGTGGTTCAACTGATTCGTCAAAAGATGATTGTTCTTCCTCTCCTATGTCATCACTTGTAGGCATTAGTGCAGGTGCAGATTTTTTAGCCATCATTTCACCAACATAATAACCTGCAATACCACCTGCAACTAACCCGATTAAAGCAATTTTCCAATTTCTTTTTGCTAAAAAGTATGTAGCCGTAACTACTGCGATACCACGAATAATTGCATTTTTATTTACTTTCATTTTTTTGTTTTTTTTATACTAATCCTTCCGATACCAATGTTTCGGTGTAATTGTTATTTTTTTCATCCCATCTTTTACCTGCAAAAATTCCTCCTGCACTACGATTTGTTACTTGATTTGCAAATTGATTTTGTCGTATTTCAGTAATTTCTGATTTTTTATCAATAGGTGCAGTATCTATTGCGTTGCGAACTTCATTTTTTACTCTTTCACGCAATTTATTTGCAACATTTTCCGAGCATTGACGATATTTGGCAACTGCATTAGCACTTAATCGAAAATTACGCTTTGGTTTACCGCAAGATTTCTCAACTGCTTTGTTAAAAGTGTCTTTATTAACACCTGTTCGGTCAAAAAATTCTTTTCGATTTTGTTTACGTTTTGCTCTTTTTTTTGCCCATTTTTGTTTCCAAGTAGCGTCTTTTTTGGCAATCTTTATATCGTTTAAATTTTTGCGTAATTTTTTGTTTATGAACTCAATTAATCTTGGGTTTGTAATTCTCATTCCCTTAATTACTTTTTTCATATCCCCTTTTGCATCGGGATTTTCTTTACAATATTTAACGATACGATAAGCCAATTCTAATTCTTGGTCAGTCATACTTGCCAACGTGCTTTCAGCATTTTCAACTGCATTAGGCACGTTAGTTTTAATATCTCCATCTGCTGAATAAAAAATACTTTCGTAATATGCAGGTTCTTGACCTTCTGTTAATGTTCCTGTGGGATAGAATTTACCCAATTTAGGATTCCAAACGAATTTTACACCATCCATACCCGACATTGTTTCTGTTTCAGAAGCCATAGCATTGTCCAAAATATATTCTTCTTTTGCGGAACGAGTTTTTGGGTTTGTTTCGCTTGTTGTTGTAGGTGTAGCAGAAACATCAGCATCAGTAATCGTTGCAGATGCCGATTTTTTTGGCATCATAAACCTACGATACAAATACGCTATACCTACCCCTACTCCAATAGCGAGTAAGATTTTTTGTGTTTTGTTCATTTTGTTATTTTTTACTTAATAATTAAGCCGTTGTTTTTGCTCTACGTCTTGTTTTACGCTTGTTTGTAGAACCCTTTGGGCGACCTGCTTTTCTTTTTGTTGCCATAATAGGTGCAGATGCAGTCATTTTTGCTTTCGCAGGGCGACCTCTACGTTTTGCAGGGGCAGTTGCCATAGCAGGTGCAGTCATTTTTGCTTTTGCAGGGCGACCTCGTTTTGCAGGGGCAGTTGCCATAACAGGTGCAGTCATTTTTGCTTTTGCAGGGCGACCTCGTTTTTTACCTGTTGCAGATGTACTTGCTTTCGCAGTACGCTTACGCTTTACTAATTTGTACCCACCTGTTAATCGGTCAGTTTTCAAGATTGTTCCGCAACCGCTTACCAATCGGGAACGTGATGTTGTGTGTTTAGCCATTTTTATTTGTTTTTAAGTGTTTACTAATTAAATATCCCAATTTTTTTTCAAATCTTCACGAATTGCTTTTCCTTGAACAATACCCAATACTCCTACCACTAAAATAAGTGTAGTAAAAATAGAAACATTAATAATTCGGTTCGTAGTCATACAAATACATTTAATTCTAAAAAAATCGGTCTAAATTTTATTTTGAATAAACAATATCGAAACCCTTTTAATAATTGGGTTTTGAACAAATTGACATTGTTCTATTGCAAGGAAAAATACTTTGTTCAATGTCAAAAATAATACTTTTTTTAATAAAACAATATATTAAATAAAAAAATATTAATTAAATGCTTGAATGTAATCTTTTAATTGCCTTTTTGGTTGAACTAAATGTGGATAAAACTCTATACTACCACGATTTAACTGATTAAAATAAATATCCAAAGTAACGGTAGAATATGGATTTAAAATGTAATTACTTAAATATGTTCTACCATCCATAATTAGGTTCTTAAATGGCAATAAAACAATGTTTTGTGATTCCCACGCATCAATCCGAGAAATAGGTAAATTAGAATATGATTTTGATTGCCCTGTTGCACTAATTTCTACCATTTCCATAATATTGTAAAACGGTTCT
>Ga0194130_10004149_pt1 | contig 18696 bp, 18 predicted proteins | sample TA2KigsurfametaG_FD_160084 | JGI IMG/M metagenome (GOLD analysis project Ga0194130, IMG submission 160084) | Freshwater microbial communities from Lake Tanganyika, Tanzania - TA2015050 Kigoma 12 surface | ecosystem: Environmental > Aquatic > Freshwater > Lake | place: Tanzania: Lake Tanganyika... | reverse complement strand
GAGTACCGTACAGCTACATTCACTGCGAGTCGTAGTCAATCCAAGCCTTTACGTAAAAAGATCCAAATTCCAGCAGGTCCGCCTCTGGCAACTTAATCTCGCTTGATCCCGCCGATTACTGATGGTTATGAAGTTTTCGGCAGGGTTTAAACTCAATTTTTGCAGACTTGAATTAAAATCCTGTTTAAAAACGCTTAATTATTTTATTAAAAATCATATTGATGAAACTAATTCAGAAAAACTTCCTTTTAATTTTCATTTTTCTCATCGGCATCAATTCACTAAGTGCTCAGCAAGGCCCGGCAAATAATTCCTCAGATTTCCTTGTTTATCAAGTAACAAAATCGGTTAAACCGATTGATGTCAACGACCAATGGAATGAGGCAGGCTGGAAAGGTATCAAATCAATAAAGATTCGGAATTACATGGGCGAAATCCCGGCATTTAAACCTGAGGCAGATGTTAAAATGACTTATGATAATGAATTTATTTATGTCATTTACAGAGTGAAAGATCGTTTTGTAAGAAGTATTACCGAGAAAATAAACGGTCCGGTATGGAGAGACTCTGCTGTTGAGTTTTTTTTCTCACCTGAAGCGGATAATCCGATTAATTACTTCAATCTTGAGATCAATTGCGGGGGCACACCCTTGTTTCATCATAAAAAAAACAGGCCTACTGTGGAGGATATTCAGAAGATACAAATTAAAGCATCGCTCCCTAAGCGTATAGACCCTGAGATAAAAGAGCCTGTAACCTGGACGATGTCATTCAGAATTCCTTTGAATATGCTTGAAAAATACACAAATGTTGTTCGTCCTGCACCTGGAGTTGCTTGGCGCGCAAATTTTTATAAAATCGCCGAAATCAATTCTAATCCACATTACATAACCTGGAATCTGGTGAAAAATGACAAGCCACAATTTCACTTGCCACAGTTTTTCGGGGTACTTAAATTTCAATAGGTTTTCTTCATAGGATCAATCAAATGGTATCATTTAACCTGTTTAATCTCCTTGCTTGGCGTTCGCTTATTTTAAGGATGATTGTTTTGTTTGTATTTATTCACAAGGCAGGCAGTGCTCAGCAACATGATATTCTATTAAAAGGGGGACATCTTATCGATCCCAAGAATAATATTGATGCCCTAATGGATGTGGCTATTTCAAATGGAAAGATAGCTCAGGTTGCAGCAAATATTTCGGAATCAACTGCGAAAAAAACAATTAATGTCAGCGGATTGTATGTAATTCCTGGAATCATTGACATGCATGTGCATGTCTTTCAGGGAACCGACGCGTACAGCACCTCTGTGGCTAATTCTTCACGAAGTCAGCAGGCGGATGCTTTTTCATTCAGATCGGGGGTAACTACGATGGTAGACGCCGGGACTTCAGGGTTGCGAAATTTCAGAACCTTCAAGGCGCAGTCAATTGATAAATCCCAAACCAGAATTCTAGCCTTTCTGAATGTGGTTGGAAATGGCATGATTGGCCGTTTTCAAGAGCAGGATGTAACAGATATGAATCCTGAAATGAATCCATACATGATCAAAAAGCTATTTCCTGAGATTTTGGTGGGTATCAAATCCGCCCATTATTGGGGAGATTTTACTTCGGTGGATAAAGCTATTGAATCTGGTAAACTGGCTGATGTGCCAATTATGGTTGATTTTGGAGAACATACACCAACAAATTCTATCGAGTCACTTTTTCTGAAACATTTTCGCCCGGGAGATATTTTTACCCATACTTATTCGGAAATTAGTTCCGGGCGTGAATCTATTGTTGATGAAAAGACTAAAATACTGAAGCCCTTTATTTTGGAGGCACAAAGGCGTGGCGTTATTTTCGATGTGGGACATGGAGGTGGAGCATTTTCATGGTCTCAGGCCATCCCTTCATTCAAACAAGGATTTTTACCCGATGTAATCAGCTCGGATTTACACGATTTAAGTATGAATGCAGGAATGAAGGATATGACCAATGTCATGTCTAAATTTCTTGCTTTGGGCATGGAATTAAAGGACGTTATTGAGCGTTCAACCTGGGCGCCTGCAAAAGTTATAAATCGCAGCGATTTAGGTCATTTAAGTATCGGTGCTGAAGCAGATCTTGCCGTTTTTAATTTGAGAGAGGGAAAATTTGGCTTTACCGATGTCAGAAGGGTCAGTGTGCAGGGTTCAAAAAAACTGGAGGCCGAATTGACTTTGAGGGCCGGAAAAATCATGTGGGATTTAAATGGGATAAGCGGAGAGCCCTGGAAAAACTAGTAAATTTTTAATTTTTTATGAAAAATAAGTTCTTATCAACTCAAAAATACAGGTTTATTAATTATTCCTTCCTTCAAAGAATGAACAGTTTTAGGATTCATAGTCAGAAAGGCCTATCAATTATAATACTGGCTCTAATCCCATTTTTTGCGAAGGCTCAGGATTATGATTTGTTATTAAAAGGCGGACGGGTAATTGATGCAAGAAATAATATTGATGCAAAAATGGACGTGGCTGTTAAGGGTGGTAAAATTTCAAAAGTAGCCCCTGAGATTCTGGTTTCTTCTGCCAAAAAGGTAGTGGATGTCAGCGGACTTATTGTTGCGCCCGGTTTAATTAATATCCATACTCATGTTTTTGCAGGATCTAACCCGGGTTTTTCTGACGGACAATCCAGTCAGTTACCGGATGCATTTGCTATTCGCTCGGGTATTACTACGGTTGTTGATGCAGGAACCACCGGATGGAGAACATTTCCTGACTTTAAAGCCAAAGTGATAGATCCCTCGGTTACCCGTGTACTGGCCTGGATTAATATTTTCGAAACCGGTTTTAGCTCAGGTTCTGCTTTTGAGCCTGATATGGAAACTTTGAGTGTTCAAAAAACAACTGAAGTCATTCAGAAATATCCTGAAAGTATTGTCGGCACAAGAATTGGTCACTACAAAGGGAAAAGCTGGGTTCCATTCGAACGTGCCTCTGAGGCCGCAAAGATTGCGAATGTTCCACTTTTCGTGGAATGTCACATGCCTGAATACACACTACAGGAACAGTTAGATCACATGCGTCCCGGTGATATTATTACTCATGCCTTTGAGAATGTATCTGAGCGGATGACTGTGGTTGATGAACAGGGGAAAGTAAGGCCCTTTGTTTTGGAGGCCCAAAAGAGGGGTGTGCTTTTTGATGTCGGCCATGGTGGTGCTGGATTTTGGTTCAACCAGGCTATTCCGGCGTATAATCAGGGACTTTTACCTAATTCATTTGGTACAGATGAACATCGTACAAGCATGAACTCCGGGATGAAGAACATGCTGAACGTAATGTCCAAATATCTGATATTCGGAATGAGTATTCCCGATATTATAGCCAGAGGGACTTGGAATGCTGCCAAATCAATAAAGCGTGAAGATCTTGGGAATTTATCTGAGGGTGCTGTTGCTGATATCGCTGTATTGAGTATTCTTAATGGGAAATTTGGCTTTGTCGATTCCGGACAAAATCGGATTGAGGGTGATCGAAAAATTGAAGCGGAACTCACCATCAGAGCCGGAAGAATTGTTTGGGATTTAAACGGGTTGGCAGCCAATACCTATAAATAATTTAAAATGAAACGTAGAAATGTGATTAAAGGTCTTGCTTTAATCCCGGTAATGGGAAATGTTCTTCCGGGTGGGGTGGCAAAAGCAGAATTATTGGAAGAAACTTTAGGTAGTACATCAGAGACTACATTAAGTTCCTTCCTTGACGAAACTAATATTTACCGTTCTTTGGGTGTTGAGCCGATTATAAACTGCCGCGGATCCTTCACCATCATCGGTGGTTCTGTTAAACTTCCTGTAGTTAGCCAAGCCTTGGAAGCTGCAAGCAAGAACTTTGTTCAATTGGATGAACTTGCGGAAGCAGCCGGTAAGCGTTTGGCTGAATTGACTCAAACCGAATGGGGTTTGGTCTCTTCGGGATGTGCAGCAGGGGTACAACATATTACTGCTGCATGTATAACAGGAGGCAGTCCTGAAAGATTGATCCGGATACCGGATCTGACCGGCTTTGAGAAAACTGAAGTTATTATTCCGAGGTATTCCCGTCAACATTATGATCATGCCGTAAGAAATACGGGGGTTAAAATTATTACGGTTGCGACGGCTGAAGAGAACTTGAACAGGCAATTAATTCCAGGACAGCTATGATTTATCTCACGTCAGGAACTCCGGGAGCTGCGTCCGACACTGGTCAACCCTTGTCTTTGGAGGTAATTGCGTCCATTGCCAAACCGAAAAATATTCCAATTTTGATGGATGCAGCAGCCGAGGGATTAAGCATTCCTCCCTATCATCTGAAAAGAGGTGCGGATGTGGTGGCTTATAGCGGTGGTAAGACCATTCGTGGCCCGCAGTCTGCAGGATTAATGCTTGGAAATAAAAAAATATTGCAGGCTGCATGGCAGGCAAGTGCACCACATCATGGTCCAGGCCGTGGTAATAAATTAGATCGCGATGAAATTGTTGGAATGATCACTGCAGTGGAGGATTGGCTGGTACGTGATCATGATGCAGAATGGAAGAAGTGGTTAGGCTGGCTTCGCGTTATTGAAAAGAAAGTAGCAACCATTAGTGGATTGAGTACAAAAATTGTTGAACCAACCAATTTAAATAATAAATATCCTGTTCTACATATTGTATGGGATCCGGAGAAGTATCCTGTGACAAGTTTTGAAATTGCAGAGGAGCTTGGAAGAAATAAACCAAGAATTGCTTTGGGTAATCGTGATGAAGCAGATGGAACAACTTCTATTCAGGTCACTCCCGGTCAGATGCAGGAGGGTGAGCACCTAATTGTTGCCGATCGAATTTATGGGGTTTTATCCAAAAAAAGAGAAGCAAAACCTCAAATGGCTCAACCTGTGGTTAATTTAAGCGGACGATGGGATGTCGAAATTCAATATACATTGGCTACAAGTCAGCATTCTTTTGTAATTGAACAAGATGGAAACTGGTTGCAGGGTACTCATAAGGGTGACTTCGATACGAAGAATATGGTAGGGACAATTGATGGTGATGAAGTGAAACTAAAAAGTACAATTCCCATAGTTGGAAACATCATTATCTACCTTTTCTCTGGGAAGGTAAATGGTAATGTGATTGCAGGAGATATTCATATGGGGGAGTACCTGACTGCAAAATTTACGGCTAAGAGAAATACTAGTAAACTTCCACGCCAAAGGGTGATCATACCGGGTGGACAGCCACTGGCAACCTGATCAATTAATTATTAATACTTTAAATCAATGCACTATGAAACGCAGAGACATTATTAAAGGTATGGCAGCATTGCCATTGCTGGGAATTTTGGATCCAATAGATTCAGCTTGGGCAGCAATGCCGGAAAAATTTAAAAAGAAGCGACTGGTTATTGACACCCATGTGGAGACCTGGAACTTTGATTCGCGTTTTCCTTTTAAACATCCTGAGAACCCAAATCTAAAAGTATCCATTGAAGCACCTATTGAAAATCAGGTGAAACAGATGAAAGACTTCGACATAACCTACGGAGTTCTGATTAATCCACGCTATTATGGATGGGACAATTCTTACAAAGCCCATTGTGTGAAAACTTATCCTAATCATTTTGTTGCGCATGGTTTGTTAAATCCGCATGATCCCAAGATTGTGGATAATCTGAAATATTGGGTTAATGAACATGGCTTTCAGGGTATGCGCTTTAGTCCGATTTACCATCCAAAAGAAACCTGGTTAAACTCACCTGCTCATTACCCTTTGTGGAAAGAGGCTGAGAAGCTCGGTCTTTGTTTCAATTATTACATTGTGCCTCATCAAATGCCTATGTTGGAAGATATGGCTGAGCGTTTTCCCGGTGTCAAAATAGTTGTTGACCATGCAGGCAAACCGGATCTGAAAGCAGCCGATTGCTGGCCGGAATTCAGAAAAATGTTTAAAATTAGTCGTTTCAAAAATGTATGGATCAGTAATTCTGAACCCTACGAGATGTCGGAAATTAAAAAGTACCCATATGAAGATACTTTGCCATTTTACAAAGCAATTTATGAAGAGTTTGGAGCGAAACAGATCATTTGGGGAACAGGTTATCCCTTCCCTAGATGGGAACTTCCGATGGATAAAGAACTGGAGTTTATGTATAAATATTGTGATTTTTACACCGAAAAGGACCTGGACTTAATCATGGGGAAAAATGCCCTGGAAATTTGGAAGTTTCCAAAGAAAGCCTAATTTCCCAACAGGATTGATTTTTTTAAAATTTAAAATACTGTCAATAATAACTATATGTATCTAAGAAATTATAGGATTTATTTATCTTTTTCGATTCTTTTCTGCTTTGGATTCTTTTCTCCTTTATTCGCTCAGACCATACCCAGGGATGAATTAATTTTTCTGACATCAGCCTGGAATGGGGATCGATTTGAAGATGGCCGTCCAAGGATCTCAGATGATCTTTTGAAACGGGCGAGGGAAATTGGGATTGAAGAGGCGTGGCAAATTCTGAATAATGAAGGCTACCTATATCAATATGAGCGGAACTGGAAAATACTGCACGAAGATGTAAAGGTAGTTGGCCGTGCATTGACTGCCGAATTCATGCCCATTCGCCCGGATGTTGAAAAGAATATTGTTGATCGTGCAGCCAAGCAGGGTCGTAAGGGAAGACATTTGCACTGGCCAATCAATATGTTGACCCAGGGCGATGTGTATGTTGCTGATAATAAAGGCCGCGTTGGATCTCTCATGGGAGACAACCTGGGTAATGTAATTTACAAGAATTCTGGGAATGGGGTGGTCTTTGACGGGTTCGCCAGAGATGTTGACGGCCTTGCCGAAATTAAAGGATTTAACGCTCATGTTAGAGACTTTGCCCCTCAGTTTTTACAAGGTGTTGTATTAATGGGCTTGAATACTCCAATAACCATTGGAGCCGCAATCGTACTTCCAGGTGATTTGGTCATTGCCGGTCGGGCAGGGGTGGTATTCATCCCGGCACATATGGCCGAATTAGTGGTCTCTACTGCCGAGTTTATTGCCTCCAAGGATCGTTTCGGACATGAAATGATAAAAAATGGAACCTATAAGGCAACGGAGGTTGATACGCAGTGGTCTGATCCAATCAAGGTAGAATATTTAAAGTGGCTGGATCGGAATCCAGCCGAAAAGAAAATAAGCCGTGAGCAGCTGGATCAGTTTATGTCAAAAAGGACTTATTAAAAAATTGTATGAAGCCAATATTCAAAATTCTGATGGGACTGGGGGCAATTTGCCTTCTAACAGCACTGATTTTTTATCTAATAGGTCATTCCATCACGGCTGAACCCTTTTTAATTGCCGGGATAGTTGGTTTAGCACTGGGTGTCAGAGGTATTTCTATGTTAAAAGGCTTTGCCTATCCAATTATGATTGTTGGAGTGGTTTCAACGGCCTTGATTTTTCCTCAGTATTTCGTAGAGATCAATGGCTATAAACTCTCCGGATTAATTACACCTCTCATTCAACTCATCATGTTTGGAATGGGTATTACCATGAGCTACAAAGATTTTTTAGGAGTTTTTAAAGCACCAAAAGGAGTCATTGTCGGAATTACTAGTCATTTTACAATTATGCCTTTGCTTGGATTCTCACTGGCTAGTGTGAGTAATTTTGAACCGGAAATTGCTGCCGGAATGATTTTAATCGGCTGCGCACCAAATGCCGTTGCAGCCAATGTTATTTCCTATCTCGCCAAAGCCAATCTTGCACTTTCAATCACGCTTACCTCAATAGCAACCTTATTAGCTCCCTTCCTTACTCCTTTGCTCATGAAGCTTTTAGGGGGCTCATTTATCGAAATCAATGTATTGGATATGATGTGGGATATTATGAAAATGGTTATTCTGCCGATCACTCTGGCTATTGTTTTAAACGAGTTACTTAAAGATAAAATCAAGTGGCTGAACTCCATCATGCCAATGGTATCGATGTTTGGGATCGCTTTTATTATAATCATCGTTACCGCAGTAGGTAGAGAAAGTTTGCTGACCGTCGGACCAATATTGATCTTGATGGTTTTGATACATAATTTGTCAGGCTATACCTTGGGTTATTGGTCTGCACGCTTATTCGGAATGGATGAAAGGGACTGCCGCACCATAGCGATTAATGTTGGTATGCAAAATGCAGGCCTTTCCAAGGGACTGGCTCATGGCATGGGTAAGCTAGGTACGGTTGGATTAGCCCCAATGATTTATGGACCAATGATGAATATTAGTGGATCTATAATTGCCTCCTTCTGGAAAAATAAACCGATCATTGAAGAAGAACACCACACAACATAAAATTAAAATTATGCTCAGATTATTGTTTGTATTTTTTGTCTTAATCCTTGTAAGCACTACAAATCTAGCCCAGTCTACGAACGAAATCCGTATCGCAAAGTTGGTCAAGGACTTTAACAATGCCATAATAGCCAGAGATAGCGCAGTTTTAGCTGAAATAAGTTTGGACGAGTTGACCTATGGCCATTCGGCAGGTTATTTTCAGGATAAGACAGCCTTCATAAAATCTGTTTTAATCGGACCAACCTTTTTTAAATCGATTAACCCCGAAGACCAAACCATATCCATTAACGGCAAACATGCTATCGTAAGACATATAGTGGTTGCCAATGCTACTCGTGAAGGTAGTCCGGTAGCCTTGCGATTTGGGAATATTATGGTTTGGTACAAAAAGCAGGGTCAATGGAGATTACTGGCTCGTCAGGGATATAAAATTTAAAAGGCTAAATTATTAACAAGCTCCTTGAAATATCTTTTGAGGCTATTTCAAGAACATATAAAATTATGATGGAGAGGAAAGAAGAGCTTAAGTCGCTCATTAAAGAGCAGGGGATTGTCCCCTTGTACTATGCCTCCGATGCGGGGGTAAGTATTGAGTTAATGCGTGCCATGTACCGTGGAGGAATACGAACAACTGAATATGCCAATCGCGGAGAACAGGCGATGAAGAATTTCAAGGAAATGCGAAAAGCATGCGATTCAGAAATGCCGGGAATGCGTTTGGGTATTGGTACCATCAAAAACTGGCAAGCTGCAAAAGAGTATATAGATGAAGGAGCAGAGTTTCTGGTTTGCCCCGGCATGCTGGAGTCCGTAATCGAATTGTCTGATTCTCATAATTTGCTTTGCATCCCTGGTTGTATGACCCCAAGTGAAATCATTCGTGCGGAAGCTTGCGGGGTAAATTTAGTGAAACTATTTCCCGCAAATACCCTTGGTCCTTCTTATATTGAGGCGGTTCAGGCTTTGTTTACCGATATGACTTTCTTGCCAACAGGTGGCATTGAATTGAATGAGGAGAATCTTCGTGGCTGGTTTAAAGTGGGTGTTTGTGCGGTAGGTGGCAGTAAGATGATCACCAAAGCGGTCATCGAAAACCGTTTATATGACGACTTAAGCAAAGAATGTCAGCGTGCGCTGAACCTGATCAAGAATATTCGTGAGAGGATGTAATCAGGGTTAAGGAATAAATTAATAGGAACCTATAATACAAAATATCAAAATGAACGAATCATTATACAAATACATGCGCGTCGGGCTGGTTCACTTTATGGCATTTCCTGCCACGATAAAAGGCGAAGGTCCGGTTTTTGAAACCATCCGGAAAATTGCGGTAGATGATTATTTCAGTGCTATTGAAATAACCACCATCAAAGATCCTGAAACTCGATTAGCGGTCAAGAAAATGCTTGATACCTCACACATGAGTGTTGCTTACGGAGCTCAGCCCAGACTATTGACTACAGGATTGAACATCAATAGCTTAGTGGAAGTTGACCGACAAAAAGCATTGGAAAACTTAAAACAGGGAATTGATGAGGCCTATGAAATTGGTGCAGCGAGCTTTGCTTTTTTAAGTGGAAATTATGAAGAAAATAAAAAAGAAGAGGCCTTCCAGGCATTGCTGAAATCAACGAATGAGATCTGCGAATATGCCAAGATTAAGGGGAATATGAAAATAGCATTGGAGGTTTTTGATTATGACGTGGATAAACGCAGTCTGATTGGTCCCGCAGCACTGGCTTTGCGCTACGCTAAAGAGATTCGTAAAAACCACGATCATTTCGGTTTGATGGTAGACCTGAGTCATATACCTTTGATCCATGAAACCATTGAAGAATCAATTCTTCCGGTAAAGGATTATATTGTTCATGCTCATATAGGTAATTGTGTCGTGAAAAGTCCTGAAATGGCAGCATATGGAGATGTACATCCAAGGTTCGGTTTCCCAAATGGAGAAAATGATGTGGATGTGGTCGTTGGATATTTGAGAGTGCTACTGAAAATAGGATTCCTTAACACCAAAACTCCGCCGGTGGTGAGCTTTGAGATCAAACCTTTTGGAGATGAGGATGCGGATGTAGTGATTGCGAATGCCAAGAGAGTGCTGAATTTGGCTTGGGCAAAAGTTTTAAAAGTAAAGGATTAAAAGAAGAAAGCATAAAGAAAAAAGAAAATTTTTGAATTAGAATGAGCATGAAGTTAGTTGTATTAGATGGTTATACGCTAAATCCCGGAGATCTAAACTGGGAAGGAATAAAAAAATTTGGGAACCTGGAGGTTCATGATCGTACTCCTGAAAACCAAATTCTGGAGCGCTGTCAGGGGGCAGAAATTGTATTTACAAACAAGACCCCGCTCAGAGAGTCGGTGCTTGCACAGCTGCCTGATCTTAAATATATTGGGGTCTTGGCCACCGGATACAATGTAGTTGATGTGGATTATGCCAAGAGCAGAGGTATTGCCGTGGCAAATGTTCCGGGTTATGGAACTGCATCGGTTGTGCAAATGACTTTTGCTTTGTTATTGGAGTTATGTCAGCATGTTCAAAGCCATAGCGATTCGGTTCGTAAGGGCGACTGGGCTGCATCACCTGATTTTTGTTATTGGAACTACCCTCTGATTGAGCTTGAAGGCAAGACAATCGGTATTATTGGATTTGGCAGTATCGGTCAAAAGGTTGCAGATATTGCAAGCGCTTTTGGTATGAACATTTTGGGCTATTCGAGAACTCAATCTGATCAATCCCACCGAAAGAACTTTCGCTGGGCAGAACTTAATGACTTGCTAAAGGAGTCAGATGTTGTCAGTGTTCATTGTCCGCTGTTCCCCGAAACCCAGGGCATTATAAATAAAGTCAGCTTAAGACAAATGAAGCCTACGGCCTTCTTTCTCAATACCTCAAGAGGACCTTTGATGGTGGACCAAGACCTGGCGGATGCTTTAAATGAGGGAATTATTGCCGGTGCAGGAATTGATGTGCTTTCGGTTGAACCTCCCTCAGCAGACAATCCTTTATTTAAAGCAAAAAATTGCTTGATTACACCTCATATTGCCTGGGCAACGAAAGAAGCACGTGCCCGATTAATGGGAATTGCTGAAAATAATCTATCTTCATTCCTGAATCAGAAACCTATCAATATTGTAAATAAATAAAACCCAAAATTAAATTGTTATGAAAAAGTACTCCCTATTATTTCTTATTTCAGCAGCCTTATTAAGTTGTAACCCAAAGCAGGAAGATGCTGCAAAGCAGGAAACAGCCGCTACTGATACAGTAAATATTGCAGCTCGTTTAAAAGAATTGAATATCGAGTTGACAACTCCTAAACCGCCAACAGCAAATTTTGTAAAAACTGTTCGTGTAGGTAATCTTGTTTACACTTCAGGTCACGGTCCTGATCGCGCGGAAGGCGGTCCGATGACAGGTAGAGTTGGAGATGATCTAACATTAGAGCAAGGTCAGGAAGCTGCACGTTTAACCGGCGTCGCATTGCTTTCAAGTTTGCAAGCAGAAATTGGCGACTTAAACAAGGTAAAACGTGTGGTTAAAGTATTGGGAATGGTTCAATGTACTCCTGAATTCAAGGACCAGCCAAAGGTTATGAACGCATTTTCTGATATGATGGTAGCTGTTTTCGGAGAAAAAGGCAAGCATGCCCGTTCTGCAGTAGGTTTTAGTGCATTACCTGGCAACATTGCTATTGAGATTGAAATGATTGTTGAAGTGGAAGATTAACAATCCCTAAAATACATACATTCTGATTTTAATGTTGGTTTACTTTTCTTAAAGATTGAGTAAATCAGCATTATTTTTTTACGGTAATCTGCTTAATTTAAATTTAAAAATAGAATTATGAAGAAGTATTTTTTATTGCCCTTGATCACGATTATCCTGATTTCATTGAATTCTGTATCCAAAGCTCAGGTAAAAGCGGACTCTAAAACCGGAGTTATAGATTTTGATGCGCGACTTAAGGAGTTAAATATCGTTTTAGCTAAGCCAAGTGCACCATTAGCCAGCTATGTCAAGGTTGTTCGTATCGGTAATCTGCTTTATACAGCCGGTCATGGCCCTGATAAACCAGATGGCAGCAGACTGACCGGAAGGTTAGGAGACGACCTGACCCTGGAACAAGGACAAGAAGCCGCACGATTAACCGCTATTTCACTACTTTCTAGCTTAAAGGCTGAACTCGGCGATTTAAATAAAGTCAAGCGAATTGTTAAAGTTTTGGGTATGGTACAATCTACTCCCGAATTCAAAGATCAGCCAAAGGTGATGAATGCTTTTTCGGATCTGATGGTTGCGGTGTTTGGAGAGAAGGGTAGACATGCCCGATCAGCTGTTGGAATGTCGGCGCTACCTGCAAATTGGGCGACAGAAATTGAAATGATTGTTGAAGTTGAGGATTAAAAATTAGGCTAATGCATATTTTGATTGCTCCAAATGCATTTAAGCATAGCCTTACGGCTAATGAGACGGCGGATGCCATTCAAGTTGGACTTGCTCGGAGTGGATTAAAATTCACCTCCGAATGTTTTCCTATAGCAGATGGTGGTGATGGAACCGGACATTTGATTGTGGAGAAATGCGGAGGAGTCTGGCATGAATACGATGTTCACGACCCACTAGGAAGGTTGATCAAAGCTTCCCTGGGAATAATTGATCAGGGTAAAACCGCTGTTATTGAAATGGCAGATGCCTCCGGTATCCGATTATTGAGTCCGGAAGAACGGTCTCCTTTAATGGCTTCCTCTTTTGGAACAGGCGAACTGATTCGTCATGCACTGGATAGACAGGTTGATAAAATTATCATCGGACTTGGAGGGTCTGCCACGGTTGATGGAGGTATAGGAATTTTAAGTGCTCTTGGCATGAAATTCAGGGATGCCGAAGGGCTTGAAATGGCAGCTTTACCGGTGAATATGTCCAATTTCCGCCATATTGATACCTCAGCTTTTGATAAGCGGGTATTTAAATGTCAGATAATAGTATTATGTGATGTTGATAATTTTCTCCTCGGTGATCTAGGTTCAGCAGCAGTTTTTGGTCCTCAAAAGGGAGCCGGCCCGGAGGAGGTAAAACGTCTGGATCTCAGCTTGGGCAATTTATCGGAACTTGCATTCAATTCAACAGGAGTCAGGATGAATGAGATTATTCACGGTGGAGCAGCCGGGGGCATTGCCGCCACTTTAAAGGCATTTTTGAATGCCAAATTAGTGAACGGGGGCGAACATTTTTTGCAGCTTACTGATTTTGAAAAAAGTTTAAATAATGCTGATTTATTGATAACCGGTGAAGGCAGTTTAGATGAACAAACCTTGCAGGGTAAAGGCCCTTTTACTGTGGCTAAGTATGCAAAAGAAAAAGGAATGATCGTAATTGGACTTGCCGGAAAGATACCCCTGGTTGATCATCCTGAGATGAATAAATATTTTGACCTGCTGCTTGCTATTGGCAATCAGCCTACAGATCTGGAAACCGCCATAAAATACACCGCATCAAATTTGATTCGCACTGCAATACTAATCGGCAGATTTCTTTCTTTACCAAAATTCACTTAATTTATTCAGTTTAAATCTGTCCATTCTGAATTAGACTAAATAGTTTACATGAAAAAATCACTATTTTTTATCATTCTGTTTTTGTCCGGCAGCTCCATCTGTGCTCAGAGCATGAAGCAGAAGATTGAAAGTGCTTTCGAAGCTTTTGAATCTGATAGTCAGATGAAGTTCGCTAGCAGCTCATTGAGCGTGTTAAATGCCGAAACTGGAGCGGTAATTTATTCCGTAAACGGAAATGAAGGGCTGGCTTCTGCCTCTACTCTAAAAGCGATTACATCCGCAACTGCCTATTATCTTTTAGGCAAAGATTTTACCTGGGAGACAACATTGGGTTATTCCGGATCAATCTCAGCAAATGGTACCCTCAACGGAGACCTGTTTATTACCGGGGGAGGTGATCCGTCATTAGGTAGCGATCGATTTGGGCAAAGTACTTCCGAGCTAATCCTCCAGAAATGGACTGATGCATTGATCAGAAGCGGAATAAAAAATATTCGTGGACAAATTATTGCTGATGACCGGTTATTTGGTACCGAAACCATGCCTGGCGGCTGGACCTGGCAGGATATGGGTAATTATTATGGTGCAGGTCCTTCTTCCTTAACCTGGAGGGAAAATCAATTTGATTTGCATTTTAAAGCCGGTAAAGTGGGTGGAAGGGCCGAACTTTTAAAAACAGATCCTGAATTATCTTACCTCAAAATCATTAATGAAGTAAAAACAGGGCAGGCCGGTACCGGTGACAATGTATATGCTTATTCTGCTCCTTTCTCTACGATAGTTTATCTAAGAGGCACTTATGGAATTGATCTTAAAAAAGTTATTTCAGCTTCAATCCCTGATCCTGCATTTGATCTGGCTTATCGATTTCAAAATAAACTGATGTCGGTGGGTATACATGTTGATCAAGGAGCAACTACTGCAAGGCTGCTTGAAGTAAACACGAAGCCCATGCAACAACAAACTCAAATCATTTCTGTCCATACCTCCCCGGCACTTCATGAAATCGTTTATTGGTTCAATCAAAAGAGTATCAATCTTTTTGGTGAACATTTAGTTAAAACTTTTGCCTGGCAACAGAACAAGGATATTACCACGGCTAATGGCGTGGATTTTATGAAGAGTTTTTGGAACAAAAAAATTGATTTGGAGTCTGGAGCGATAAATATTTATGATGGTAGCGGACTTTCACCTTCTAACCGGATTACGACCATGGCTATGTCTCAAATACTACAATTCATTAAAAAAAAACCTTGGTTCGAAAGCTATATCAGAAGTTTTCCTGTAATTAATGACATGAAAATGAAAAGCGGGTCAATCAATGATGTTATTGCTTATACCGGTTATCATACTTCTTCATCAGGAATACCAATGGTGTTTTCATTTATAATCAATAACTATCAGGGGAGTAGTTCCGTCATTCGTCAGAAAATGTTCAGAGTGCTCAATACGCTTAAATGAGCATCATTACATGGGTTAAATCGAATCAGGACTCTTATTTAACCTCAGTTCGATATTAGAAATTATCCTTTTGATGGATCCTATGCTGCTCCGGACGCTTATGATTGGTTTTTGGAAAGCAATACCTGCGTGTTATCGCTTCGTGCAGTCCTTTCCTCCGAAGTATTGCCGGCAAGAAATACTACTTGATTTCAGATGCTCCATAGCCGGAAGATACCTCCTTCGGCAAGGTTTAGTTTACCTAAAGCTGTGTTTCATCGGCACTGGCAGTCCGGTAATAGAACCCCAAACCCGGGTGGCAGCGCTATCTTTTTTGCATTTCTAAATCTCATGATAGCTATTCCATCTGCCCGCAAAAAAATAGGGCAGAACACGGGACCGGAATAAGCCAGAAGCAACAGACCCTGCTTTCCAAAAGTTAAGATAAATTATTGGGCTTCGGCACAATGCACTAGCCATCTTAAGTTAACTAATAGGCAGGTTCTGATCCTGATTCAAAGGATTACTAGGGGATGTGATCCGGTGAAAACCAAAATTTATCCTGCAATTTGTCTTATTTTTGAATAATATTCTTGTCATATTTTGATCCAAATCTCGATTGGAGATGAAATAGCGTATTTTCGTTTTATGTCTAGAGCCTTAATTATTGGTGCCGGGATTGCAGGTATAGCAAGCGCGATTCGTTTGGCTTTAAAAGGTCATCAGGTTGAGGTCTTTGAGGCCTCCGAACATCCGGGAGGAAAACTTTCGGAAATCAAACTCGGGCCTTTCCGGTTTGATGCGGGCCCCAGTTTATTTACCATGCCTCAGTACGTGGATGAGTTGTTCCTTTTGGCAGGCAAAAATCCCCATGACTATTTTCAATATCAAAAACTTGAAACCATTTGTAATTATTATTATGAGGATGGTACTCGAATACATGCGTTTGCAGACCCGCTAAAATTTGCTCAGGAGATAGAAAATAAAACGACTGATTCGGCAAACTCTGTAATCGCTTATTTGAATAAAAGCAGGGAAATTTATGAGATTACAAATCCGGTATTCCTCCAGAGATCACTGCATAAGTTTCGTTGTTACCTCAATTGGGAAACTTTAAATTCAGTATTTCAATTCCCTAAGATTGACCCTTTTCGTTCAATGAATCAAGCCAATGAGAACAGATTCAAGGACAGTCGGACCGTTCGCTTATTTAATCGTTATGCAACTTATAATGGCTCAAACCCTTACAAGGCTCCTGCCACTTTAAATATAATTCCTCATTTTGAACAACATTTTGGAGCTTATTTCCCGCTTGGAGGTATGTATGCCATTGTCAGTTCACTATATAATCTGGCGATTGGTCTGGGAGTTAAATTTCACTTTAATTCTTATGTAGATGAAATAGAACTAAAAAATAATAAACCGGTTAACTTGCATTGCAGAGGTAAAAGCTATGCTGCGGATTTGATTATATCGAATATGGATGTGTGGTATACCTACTCTCGCTTATTGAAGGGTTTAAAAGTTCCTGAGCGACTAAAAAAGCAAGAAAGGAGTAGTTCTGCGCTTATATTTTACTGGGGTATTGAGGCTGCTTTTCCGGAACTTGAGCTACATAATATTTTTTTTACAGAAGATTATAAAGAGGAATTCCGCGAAATTTGGGAGAAAAAAAGCATAGGGTCTGATCCTACAGTTTATGTTCATATCAGTTCCAAAAATAATCCACAAGATGCTCCTAAAGGATCTGAAAATTGGTTTACCATGGTCAATGTGCCTTCCGATACAGGTCAGAACTGGGATTCGCTGATTAAGTCGTCGCGAAGTGCCATCATTGAAAAACTTTCCCGAAATCTGGGTCGGGATATTAGTAAGTTGATACGTTTTGAGTCAGTGTTAGATCCAAGAAGCATCGATTCCAGAACCTTCTCCTATCAGGGTTCATTGTATGGAAGCAGTTCCAATAATCCGTTTTCTGCTTTTTTAAGGCATGCGAATTTTTCTTCCGGAATTAAAGATTTATATTTTGTAGGAGGGAGTGTACATCCGGGAGGAGGAATTCCATTGGCCTTACTTTCAGCTAAAATAGTCGATGACCTTATAAAGTAGTATTTTCTGTAATCTAACCCTTAACTAAGATCAGTTTGATAAAAAATTCTATCTTTAATAATGCTTGAACCTCGCCAAAATAAATTAGTCTTTCAGTTTTTTTCCTGGTACATCAAAAGGATCATAAGTTCTGATTTTCAGGAATTAAAATTTAACCGGACAGAGTTTTCAAAGGATCAGGCCATCTTATTATTGGCTAATCATTCTTCTTGGTGGGACGGATTTTTGATGTTTCAAATTAACCGACTTTACTTTAAAAAAAAGTTTCACGTGATGATTACAGAAGAAAATTATCGAAAGGTTTGGTTTTTAAAATATTTGGGGAGTTTTTCTGTAAAAAAGAATTCAAGAAGTGCGATTGAAACCTTAGAGTATGCCGGAAAATTATTGAATAATCCTGATAATTTGGTTCTAATTTTCCCTCAAGGCAAATTGTACTCTGGCCATGTGGATGAAATTCAGTTTCAAAAAGGCCTGATTAATTTAATTAACAGCTCGAATCGAAAATTCCAATATATTTTTGCTGCTAGTTTCATCGACTATTTTGAATATCGCAAACCAATGCTTACTTGTTATTTACAGGAATGGAAGGGTGCAGAATTCACAAGCCTTCAACTGATCAAAAGCGCTTATAATAAACATTACGAAACTTCGCGCCAAAAACAAACAGCGATTCAAGTATAAATATGATATTAATTTACCTCATCTTTTTTTTTCTAATTCTTAGGTTTACAGTAACCTTGTTTAATTTCATTTCTAATCCAAAGCTTACCAAATCTGCAAAAAAATACAATGATCTAGTTTCCATACTTATTCCAGCCAGAAATGAGGAACGTAATATTTTGGACCTGCTGGAATCAATTCGAAATCAAGACTATACAAATTACGAGGTTATCATACTTGATGATCACTCTTCGGATCAAACTTATCACATATGTTCAGATTATGCTGATCAACACAAACAATTTAAGGTCATTCGAGGCGAAGTACTCCCGGTAGACTGGTTAGGAAAGAATTTTGCTTGTTGGCAATTAGCTGCGGTATCAAAGGGGAGGTACCTGATTTTTCTGGATGCGGATGAAATAATTGCCGAAGGTTTGATTAATAGCTCAATCCATCGGATGAAATCAAACAGACTCAGTTTGCTCAGTATATTCACAGATCAACTGATGTATACCTGGGGCGAGCGGGTCGTGGTGCCATTGATGCATTTTCTTTTATTGAATCTATTGCCGCTAAGACTGGTAAG
>Ga0194130_10004147_pt1 | contig 18702 bp, 18 predicted proteins | sample TA2KigsurfametaG_FD_160084 | JGI IMG/M metagenome (GOLD analysis project Ga0194130, IMG submission 160084) | Freshwater microbial communities from Lake Tanganyika, Tanzania - TA2015050 Kigoma 12 surface | ecosystem: Environmental > Aquatic > Freshwater > Lake | place: Tanzania: Lake Tanganyika... | reverse complement strand
ATTGCCCATCAGCCCGATACACGGCAAATACGCAATACCACTGATCGGCATAAAAATGTTCATCGAGGATATCACCCGGCGCAAACTGCATGTACCCCAAGTCGATTGCCGGACGTGTCCAACGTGCACGCACGCAGGCATATGTCGGCTGCACAATCAATGGAGTGGCCACATAACTGATGGTAGTGTGTTTGTGCGGTTTAATTAGATGAACGTGCATCAATGACCAATTAGAGATAACTGCGGCGTAACCAACGACGAATCGTATTTCGCCATGTTGCTGGAATCTTGCGGGCCAGGCTACTTGCAATCAACATCACAATCAAGCGCACGGTACCGACCCGAGGAGCTACCAGCGTTTTGAGTGTTTCGGGATCATTCAGTTGGAGTGGCGATGTGTCGCGCACCTCTACCTTGAGCGTGCCGTGCCATTCTTTCTCGACCCAAAAGAGATGGGGCATACTTCGTTGAAACAAGTAGTAGGCTGGATTATAGGCATACAAATAATCAAAAAACTCGCCGAACGGCTCTACGGGTTCGCGCGGGTGGAGCACCAAGGTATCGTCCACCAAGTTGACGTACCAGCGATGAAACGACCAATGGAACATGCGCTCGGCAATCTCGGCCGGGCTTTGGATGTAGCCGGCATGTGAGACACGGGTCAACTCGCTGGCAAACTGTATGGGGTCGTCCATGTGTTCAAGAATATGGGAGCAGATTGTATAGGCAAACGCACCATCTTTGAACGGCAAATGGTGGGCGTCAGCCACGACCATCGGTCGGTCAATGACGATATTGCCACCACGCTCGGTATTATCAAAAAGGAATTTATCGACGAGGATATCTGCACGCGGATTCGGGTTATCGCCGCTTCCAATCTCAAGAACCAGCCCATGCTTCGGTGGATTAAGTCGTTGTTCCATGCCTGCTAATTCAATTCATCGCCAGAAAGGCTGTCATGCAAGACCTCAAGGTACTCAAGTGCCATGCCAGTGCCGATGGCGACGCAGTTCGCCGGCTGGTCGGTCACATAACAAGGAACTCCCGTAAATTCGGTCAACAGGTCGTTGATACCACGGAGCATTGATCCACCACCTGTCATGACCATGCCTTTGTCAATCAGGTCTTCGGCGAGGGCTGGTGGGGTATCAGCCAACACGCGACGCACCGCATTAACGACCTGTTCGAGTGGTTCTTGGATAGCCTCAGTGATTTCTGTCGAATTGACTTCGATGGTTTTGGGTAACCCGGCCACTTGATCGCGGCCACGCACTTGCATTTGGAGCGGTCGGCTCATGGCAACAGCTGAGCCAATTTCAATTTTGACGCTTTCGGCCATACGCTCACCGATAAGCAAGCTATATTTGCGTTTGATGTATTGCATAATCGCATCGTCAAAGCGGTTCCCGCCGACGCGCACAGAGCTCCACGTGACAATGTCATTGAGCGAGATAACCGCGACTTCTGTGGTGCCACCACCAATGTCGATAATCATATTCCCTGACGGTTTGGCGATTGGAATATTGGCACCAATAGCAGCAGCGAGTGGTTCACGGATGAGGTATGCACGGCGTGCGCCAGCGGACAAGGCTGCCTCACGGACTGCGCGCATTTCAACTGATGTAATCCCGGCCGGAATGCTAATCATGACATCCGGTTTACTCAAACTGAATCGTCCAACCACTTTGCCAATATAGTGTTTGAGCATCGCCTCCGTGATATCGTAATCGGCGATTACGCCGTTGCGCATAGGGCGAACAACTTCAATGCTTTCTGGTTCACGGCCTAGCATGGCTAACGCGTCTGAACCCACCGCTTTGATACGATTATCTTTGGTTGATATTGCCACCACCGATGGTTCAGACATGACCACACCACGGTTACGCACGTACACTAAGACGTTTGCTGTACCGAGGTCTATTCCGATTTTACGGGCCATAGCCTTTTCGCCCCTACTACACGTCCATCAATCAATACTATTGTACCATATGGAATTCATCGAACATTACGGCGTCACACGTATTTCGCCAAATAGTACACACAACGAGGTGAGCAATGCTCACCTCGTTGTGTGGTATGTCACAGCGTGTGACACATGCGTTATGCTTGGATACCACGGCGTGCTTTGGCCATTTTGATTTGGAGCAATGCACGACGCAAGTCAGCCTCTGCCAACGCCATTTCTTGATCAGACTTACGCTGAGCGATGCGCTCTTCGGCACGTTTACGCGCTTCTTCAGCACGCTCGAGGTCGATTTCATCTGAGCGATCACATGCATCCGCCAGAATCGTCACGCGATCTGGCAACACCTCCATAAATCCACCGTACACGGCGAATTCGGTGCGTTGCCCACCTTTGATGATACTCAGTTCACCTTCGGTCAATACCGTCAACAACGGCATGTGACGAGGCAGAATACCGACGCGACCATCTTTGGTTGGCGCATTCACTTGATCGACATCATCCGAGAGAACCAAGCGCTCCGCGGTGACGATTTCGAGATGTAATGGCATCTCGGCACCTCCATCAGACTACACGCACCCGCAAGACGAGGCCTACGGGTGCGCGGAGCGGGCTTACTTACTGGCCTCGAAGGCAGTGATAACTTCGTCCAGCGAACCTTGCAAGAAGAAGAACTGCTCAGGAACATGGTCGACTTCACCGGCCAAGAGGCGAGCAAAGCTGCGCACCGTGTCGGCGATTGGCACGTACTTACCAGCACGACCGGTGAACTGTTGGGCCACCGTGAACGGCTGTGAGAAGAAGCGCTCAATCTTACGGGCGCGCGACACCGTGAGTTTGTCTTCGTCTGACAATTCTTCGACACCCAAGATGGCGATGATGTCTTGCAGGTCTTTGTAGCGCTGCAACACAATCTGCACTTGGCGAGCCACACGATAGTGCTCTTCGCCGACGATATTGGGGTCAAGAATGCGGCTGGTTGACGCCAATGGGTCCACAGCCGGGTAAATGCCCTTCGCCGCAATGCTACGCTCGAGCGAGATGGTCGCGTCAAGGTGCGCAAAGGTGGTGGCTGGGGCTGGGTCGGTGTAGTCGTCGGCTGGCACGTATACAGCCTGCATCGAGGTAATCGAGCCCTTATTGGTCGAGGTGATGCGCTCCTGGAGCTCACCCATCTCGGTACCAAGTGTTGGCTGATAGCCTACCTGTGACGGCATACGGCCAAGAAGTGCTGACACCTCTGAACCGGCCTGCACGAAACGGAAGATGTTGTCAATGAAGATAAGTACGTCGCGGCCTTCGTCGCGGAAGTACTCAGCCATCGTCAACGCCGTCAAGGCGACGCGCAAGCGAGCACCCGGTGGCTCATTCATCTGGCCGAACACCATCACGGTCTTGTCGAACACGGTGGTGTTGTCGTCGATGCGAGCGTCTTTCATTTCGTGAATGAGGTCATTACCCTCACGTGAGCGCTCGCCCACGCCGGCGAACACGGAGTAACCCGACTGTTCTTTGGCGATGTTGGCGATGAGCTCTTGAATGACGACGGTCTTGCCTACACCGGCACCACCGAAGATACCGGTCTTACCACCGCGGGTGAACGGAGCAATCAGGTCAATAACCTTAATGCCGGTCTCGAACACCTGGGCCGTGGTTGACTGCTCTTCGAGCAACGGTGGGCGTTGGTGAATTGGGCGGCGCTCAACGCCAGCCTCAACTGCAGCCTCGCCATCGATTGGGTCGCCGGTTACATTGAACACGCGACCAAGCGTGATTGGGCCGACTGGAACAGCGATAGCACGGCCGGTATCGGTTACCGGTACGCCACGCTTAAGGCCATCGGTGGTACCCATCGCGACCGCTTTGACATAGCCGTTCCCCAAGTGCTGTTGCACCTCGGCGACCAACGTCGTGCCGTCTGACATCGGGATTTCGATAGCGTTGTAAATACTAGGAGTTTGGTTCTCCGGGAACTTGGCGTTGACTACCACGCCAATGATCTCGGTGATCTCCCCTGTCACTCGAGCCATATTGCCTTCCTCCAGCACGTATCGTGTGGCATCACCACACGCAGACATCAACTATCCGCAAGGGCTGCCGCACCCGAGGCAATCTCAGAGACTTCCTTGGTGATATTGGCTTGACGAGTCTTGTTATACGTCAGCGTCAACTCGCGGCGCAAATCCTTGGCGTTATCGGTTGCGTTACGCATCGCCACCATGCGGGCGCTATGCTCGCTGGCAATCGACTCCAACACGGCCTGGTAAATCTGCACCTCGGCAAAGCGAGGCAAGAGATCATTCAACACGACATCCTGGTCGGGCTCGTAGTTGAAGTCACTGCCTTTGGCAGGAGTTGCATTTTGTTCGGCTTCAACCGGCAAAATGCGACGCACTGCAGGGCGCTGTACCAATGTATTGACAAACTGACTGTAGATGATATAGGCTTCGTCAAACTCGCCCTTCAAAAAGCCTTCGATGACGTTCGTTGACACGCCGAGGACATCGGCGAGCTTTGGATAGTCACCAAGCTTGGTCACTTCGGCCAGCAAGTCTTGACCACTACGACTCAAGAAATCACGACCCTTCTTGCCAATTGCAAGGACCTTGACCTGGCGGCCTTTTTCGCGCTCGTCAAGCACAAACCGTGCGGTACGACGCAAAATATTGGCAACCAAGCTCCCGGCCAAACCACGGTCAGGCGTAATGACAATCACACCGACTGTCTTGACCTCGGGGCGGATCTCGAGGAGTGTGCCTTTGCGCGCACCGGAGGTGCGTGCCATCAGGCTACTCATCACATCGCGGAGTCGGTCGGCATACGGCCGCGTGGCAAGCACGTTGCGTTGGGCACGACGCATCTTCGAAGCCGAGACCATCTCCATGGCGCGAGTAATTTGCGCCAGGTTGCGGACGGATCGAATGCGTCGTCGGATTTCACGTGTACTTGGCACCGTTTCCCTCTTCCGTGTTACGCCGGGGAGGTGATTGCGCACCTCCCCATGCTACGACCTACTCGCTGTAGTTACTCGTCTGGTTGAACTCTTTGATGGCGGACTCAAGGCTGGCACGCAGGTCAGGTGATGGGTACTTGCGGTCGAGACGATTCTCGAAAATCGCCTTACCGACCTCAGGATGTACCGTACGCATGAACTGCAAGAAATCAGCCTTCCATACGCCAACCTTGGCCACTGGCACACCATCAATGAACCCATTGGTGGCAGCGAAGATGACCATGACCTGCTCTTCGAGCGGCATCGGTTGGAACTGGGGTTGCTTGAGCACCTCTTGCAGGCGTGAACCACGATCAATTTGGGCGCGGGTGGCAGCATCCAAGTCCGAAGCGAACTGGGCAAATGCAGCCAAATCGCGGAACTGCGCGAGGTCAAGCTTGAGGCGATCAGCGACTGAGCGCATGGCGCGAGTCTGGGCTGAGCTACCGACGCGTGACACCGAGAGGCCGATGTTCAAGGCTGGGCGAATACCGGCGTTAAACAAGTCTGACTCGAGGTAAATCTGACCGTCGGTGATCGAAATCACGTTGGTCGGGATGTACGCTGACACGTCGTTGGCTTGAGTTTCGATGATGGGCAATGCCGTCAACGAACCGCCGCCCTTCTCTTCGCTCAAACGCGCAGCGCGCTCGAGCAAGCGTGAGTGCAAGTAGAAAACGTCACCGGGGTAGGCTTCGCGGCCTGGTGGGCGGCGGAGCAACAACGACACCTGACGGTAGGCAGTGGCGTGCTTTGAGAGGTCATCATAGATGATCAACGCATCGCGAACCACTTCACCGTTAATGGTGACGCCGTTTTCCATGACTTCTTCACCGATGGCACAACCGGCGTACGGTGCGATGTACTGCAACGCCGCTGACTCTGAGGCGGTGGCGGCAACAACCGTCGTGTACTCCATCGCACCGAAGCGCTCGAGGTAACCCACAATCTGGGCAACCTGGGCACGCTTTTGACCGATAGCGACGTAGATACAGTAAAGGCCCTTGCCCTTTTGGTTGATGATGGTGTCAATCGCCACAGCGGTCTTACCCGTCTGGCGGTCACCGATAATCAACTCACGCTGACCACGACCGATGGGAATCATCGAGTCGATGGCGATAATACCGGTTTGCACCGGGGTGTTCACTGACTGACGGTCCATGACACCAGGGGCAATACGCTCAACTGGGCGGAAGCTCTCGCTGGTGATTGATCCCTTACCGTCAACTGCTTGACCGAGCGCGTTTACCACGCGACCGACCAATGATTGACCCACTGGAACCGAAATAATACGACCGGTGGCATTGACCTGGTCACCCTCTTCAATTGAGAGGTAGTCACCAAGCACGATTGCGCTGACGCTATCGCGCTCAAGGTTCAAGGCGACGCCGTACACTGCTTCGCTTCGACCAGCCTTGACCGGGAACTCAAGGAGCTCCGATGCCATGACTTGCTCGAGGCCGCTGATACGGGCTACACCGTCACCGACCGATACCACAGTACCGACATTCATCATCCGTGGTCGGACGTCGGCACCTTCTTGAATACTTTTCAGCAGACGCTGATAAATCTCGTTTGCTGCTACGGCCATAGTCTGGCACCTCAATCGTTGTGTCGCGACAGGATCATCTCTGCCCTGTCTGCTGCCGTTCCTTTAGTGGCGGCTCCGGGTATTAGCTGTTCAACATGCTGCGCTGTACGGCACTCAGGCGCGTGCGCAAACTATTGTCAAGAACTTGATCGCCAACGCGAACAATCAACCCACCAATGAGTGATTGGTCTACGTCGAAGCTGACCGCTAACCCCTCGCCATACTTCCCATGGAGGTCTGCTACAACCGCTGCTTGCTCTGCATCACTCAACGTCTCAGCACTCGTCACGCTCGCATCAAGTGTCTGCGTGCTGCGCTGGGTTGCCTGCTCGAATGCCTTGGCCACTGCGGGCAAGACGCCCAAGTTTGATGCAAGTGCGGCTACTGCGTTGCGGACCTCACGTGGCGCATCTGCACCCATCTTGGCATTCACGGCATCGACACTGGTGGCCCCACCGCGCACTGCCTCAGCAGCGGCGTTGAGTGCCTTCAATGTGGCACCGTTGAGCGCCTCTTGGATGGCGCGCGCAATCATCTGTGCATCAGATGTAGTCACGTTATACCTCGCTCGGTGCTAGCAGAATCACTAGTCACCACGCTCCGAACGCTAGTTGTTGCGACCCAAACGGGACAACGACTCGTCGATCAACTGCTTATGATTGCCCTTGAGCTCAGCACCAAGTACCTTGGCTGCCGTCTCGGTTACCAACGAGGCAGCCTGGTTCTTGAACTCGGCAGCCAAACGGTCCAACTCTTGCTCGGCATTCGCACGGGCATCAGCCTTGATGCGCTCAGCCTCAGCACGGGCCTGATTGATAATCTCCTGCTCTTGGACGCGAGCGCGCTCTTGAGCCTGTGCCATTACGCTGGCGGCCTCTTGACGGGCCTTTGCCAACTCAACGTCATTCTCTTTGCGCTGAGCAGCCATCTGCTCACGGACCTTATCTGCCTCTTGCAAACTCTCTTCGACGCGCTTAGTGCGCTCTGACAAGAGATTGATTAAGGGGTTGAAGAGAAAGCGCGACAACATCCACACCAAGAAAATGACGTTGAACATCTGCGCGATCAATAGGCCCCAATTTATGCCTAGTTTTTCCAAAGCATCGCTCCTTGTAGATGCATACATCTGACGGTCAACCGTCAAATACGTACGTACATCGCAACTAGATAATGCTGAAGCCGATCAGCAGACCGAACACCAATGAAAGAATGAACGGCACTTCAGCCAAGGCGAAGCCCAAGAACATGTAGGTACGGAGCATACCCTCAGCCTCTGGATTACGACCCATGGCCTGCAACGCACCACTAAACACGACACCGATACCAGCACCGGGTCCGATAGCACCCAAACCGATGGCCAATGCCATAGCGACAAAACGAAGTCCTTCGTCGGTCATGACAACTCTCCTCTTACATGCATTTCACTACATCAAAATTCCAGTAACCACAAATCCTAATGGGCAGCTGCCCCGTGTTCGGCATCATCATGACCACCGTGTGCCTGCGTGGCCATCGACATGAATACCAACGTCAACACCGAGAAGATAACCGCCTGCATCGCAGCCACGAAGACTTCGAATGCGTAGAACGGCAACGGCAACATGTACGGGAAGAGGTGGGCCAATACGACCAACACAACCTCACCAGCGAAAATGTTACCGAAGAGACGGAAGGCGAACGAAACGATACGGATGACCTCCGAAATCAATTCGATGAATCCGATTACAGTGAACATTGGCCCTTCACGGAAGTTGAAGAACCGCACCAAATACTCCCATCCCAAAGCCTTGAGACCGAAGTACTGGATGAGTACCACTGAGATCAAACCAAGCGCCAACGTCATGTTCAGGTCAGCCGATGGCGCACGCAAAAACGGCACCAACAACTCGCCAGGCTCACAGGTCAACGGCCAGCCTCTTTCAGCATAGTAGTTGGCTGCATGATGCTCGGCCTCGCCACCCTCAGCTGCTGCCTTGGCATACGGCTGACACATCCCGATACTCCCTGCACCAGGCATGAGCCCGATGAAGTTCGACAGAATGATCAGCAGAAACGCCGTTGCTGCAAAGGGGAAGAACTTGGCGACGTTCTTCTTGTCGACGCCTACGGCAAAGTCGTAGAACGTCCCCACAACCAACTCGACGAAGTTTTGGAAACCGCGCGGCACCATCTGGGCATTGCGCGCCCCAAACACAATCATCAGGATCAACAACAGATCAACAATGACTGTTGTTACTAGTGAATTCGTGATCGGAAAGCCGGATTTACATTCGCCCGGGTATCCCATCTCGCCACCGATACACACCAATGCTTCAGCTTTCACTGAGATGTGCAAATCTTCACGAGGGAATACGAGACCGAGGCCAAAGTACATCACAGCGCCAATCGCGAGGGCCACCAGTACGGCATTACGTATCCGCATGTAACACGCCCCTCCGACTTAATGAACGCCTTCACAAAGTAGTATACCGGATTCAACTCGTGACTGTCAAAATACCAACGGTCAGGCATTAAACTCGCTATACATCCATATTTGATAGTACCACAAGAAGGATTCAAGGGGCAACTTTTTTAGATTACAGATATGCATATACCTTATGCACTAGACTGTCCCAGTCATATCCGGAATCATGACGACGAACACACTGCCAATTTCGGCATGACTTGATACCCAGACATACCCCTTGAGCTGTTGCACAATATCATGGACGAGTGCCAATCCCAACCCGGCACCACCACGCTCTCGTGTCAACGAATTATCAATCTGCGTAAACGGGGCAAAGATTTTAATCTGCTCGTGCGTAGGGATGCCTTTGCCACCATCGCTCACCGTCAACGTCAACCACACGCGTGAGGCTGATTCGATGTGCAATGGCAAAGCACTCGCATCCGAAACTTGAGCACTCAGATGAATCGTCGCCTGTGTGGTATGGGTTGCTGCATTCATCAACAGTTGGGCGAGCACGACGCGTACCCAACGCACATCGCTGGCAAATCCTACCTCACGTGAATCAATCGTCGTGTTTATCCGTACATGTGGATAGCGCTCAACGACACTACTGACGACCACATTCACCAATGACTGCATATCAATCGGCTCAAACGACAACTTGTCGTCGAGGCCTATCTGCTGCAGACTGGTCATGCGCTCGATGATTTCTTTCATGCGGAGCGCATTCTGCATAATCTCGTGAGCTTGTTCGCCTATATTGCCCGTGGGGAGTGCTCGTTTCAACAAATCGGTATAGCCGATGACCATAGTTAATGGGGTCCGAAGTTCGTGCGACGCAATCGCAATAAACTCATCTTTCATCGCCTCAATTTGGCGTTGGCGACGATACAACCCCTCAACATGCCCGTACAAGTCAGCGTTCTGTAGCGCTGCTGCACTTTGACTGGCTAACAACGTCATTAACTCACTTACACTCGGAATGTTCGGCTCGCGCTGTGTACACCCAATCAATAACACGCCCTGCAACGTATTTGATACAACTGGCACGCCGATCATCGTGGTGATGGTGGATGTTTTGTCGACATCCTCAAACCCTTGGGTCTGTGCGGTCATCAAGGTACGCTCATTTAATACCTGGTGCGCCATGGACATTCCTGCCACATTGAGTTGCCATTGTGAACTCGAAAGAGTGACTGATGCGAGCCGATGCTTTTCATCGCCAATCAACAACGCAGCTACATCCCATTCACTCCAGCGCATGGCAAGGTTCAACACGTAATGGACAAGTGCAGCATAATCGAGCGTTGAGGAGAGCACCTCACTATCAATCCGCAAGGCCTCGAGCGTACGCAATCGCACATTGTCACGAATGACGCTCCGACGATGCAATGCTTGCGCCACCGCAACGACTAACTGCGACAAATCGAATGGTTTCGACACAAAATCCGAGATGCCACTTTGCATGGCCTGATGCAGGTGATCGTATGAGGCATACGCCGTCATCATCACAATCGCCGCAGTTGGATCGCGTTGACGGGCCAATGCTGCCAACTGCAACCCATCAATGCCTGGCATCTTCAAATCGGTCAGCAACAAGTCATACGCTTGACGCGCAATCATATCCGGCGCCTTATTTGATTCGTGAATTGCCGTCACTTGATACCCCTGGACTTGCAAGGCACGCGTGCAGATATTACACATCTCCGGCTCATCATCAACGACCAGGATGTGGGGTTTGATGGGGGTAGCAAATGTCATGATTCCTCCTCAAGTAAGCCACCATGGGCCAACGCATAGACATCGGCAGCATGCACATCAAGCCCAGCCACTAAGCGTGGCAATAGCAGATCAACCACATTCGTAGCCGCGCCACGAATACACCCGGGAGCACCCATGACCGGCATCGAATCGAGCACACCAAGCAACAACAAATTCCCGGGTTCTACTGGTGCACCATAGCACGTGATGTGACCACCAGCAGCGACTAACGCTTGCGGCATCACATCATCACGATCCATAATTGAGGTCTCGCCAATCGTCACAATCATGTCAACAGCTGCCCGTAGTACATCAAACGCACTACACACAGCCTCATGGTGGGCAACAACGCGTTGTACGGCAACAACATGTGCCTGTACGGAGGTCAGTCGCACCTGCAATGCAGCAAGATGCGTACGAATCAAGCGCTCGTGCGTCGCAGGTGCTCCAATGATTACTACTCCGACACGCGTGCGCACAAATGGCGCGACCGTCAGGATTGGTGCGATTGACACGGCGAGTTGTGCAGCCGGAATAGCAAATGGGATGACTTTAATTGTGGCAATACGCTGCCTCGGTCGAACAACCCCGTAGGTGCGCCGCGTGGCAATTGTGACGCCATCAATGCGATGCCATTGTGATAGTCCATCAAGCGCCACTATTAGCACACCATCAATCGTTGATTCGATGTCGGCACGACCATGATGCGGCGCACGCGCCCGTGTATGTTGCCCGGCACACTGCTGTGCCACCAAAGCGGCAGCCGCGTGTTCGTCAATGTCATCATCTGCAAGACGTACGACCGTGATAGTCTCTATGCCGAGTGCCACAATCTGTGCCACATCCGCCGCTGTCAATACGCGCCCCTTGGCCACAATTTTGCGACCCGCTGCATCACTAATATTATGTCGAGATACACATCCGACGGCGCTCATAGTTGGCAGGGTTACTTGGTGCATAAGCGCTGGTAATCGTCCTCACTGTCAATGTCCTCAAGCAACTCCGGAGCGTGCATGTCATACCACGTTGGCGTGGCAATACCACGTTGGAACAACAGACGCCCGCCCTGCTCACCCATCAGTCCACTGAGTTCACCGAGCAACGGTCGGCTCCACACCACAGGATTCGTCGGCTGCTCGAGCACACGGGGCACCAACACGGCCGGCTGCGAAAGGCTCCATGCCGCCACAATCTGCTGCACATGCGCGGCGCGGATCAACGGCTGATCACATAATCCGATGACGAGTGCATCGGCCTCTTGCTCGATGGCCCACCGTGCAGCACAGGCCACCGAACTCCCTTGCCCATCCGCAAAATCGGGATTCATCGTCAAATCTACGGTCAATCCGGTCAAGGCCATACGCACATGTGCTGCAGAATGACCGATGATGACCCCAACACGATCAACGCCTGCGTCACACATGATTTGCGTGCTATGGCGTACCAGTGGGATACCATGCCAGTCCAGCAATTGCTTGGGGCGCCCCAAGCGGCGCGACAACCCGGCAGCAAGAACGGCAGCAACAATCTTCATGCGCCCCTCAGCTGGCCACGTTTGCCGTTGCGCACCGCCACAATCTCGGCCATGATACTCAAGGCAATTTCAACTGGTGTTCGACCGCCAATTGGGATACCAATCGGCGCATGTAGACGAGCGATTGTGTCATCAGGTATACCTGCCTCACGCAGGCGTTCAACGCGTGCCGCATGGGTCTTTTTGCTGCCAAGCGCACCCACATAGCGCGCCGCACTCGGCAACGCCACCAACAACGCCGGATCATCGAGCTTCGGGTCGTGCGTCAGCACAACCACCGCACAATTCGGGTGTAATCGTCCATTCAGCGCATCATCGGGCCACGCATGTACGAGTTCATCGGCGTGCGCAAAGCGCTCCGGCGTAGCAAAGGCGCCACGTGCATCAATCACAATTGTACGGAAGCCCATCTGCTTGGCGAACGTCGTTAACTCGACGGCAATATGGACGGCACCTACCATGATGACGGTCGGTGGCGGTGGATACGTCTCAATGAAGATGTGACGATCAGCAATCGTCTGCACACCCTGTTCATCACGATTGAGCATGGCATATGCCTGCTGGGTCACCACATGATTTAGTGATTCGTCGGCACACGTCGTCACGACCGGCAAGTCGGGGCGCACCAACCACTGCAGACCGATATCAGGGCCAGACACCACCGTTGCCAGCGCCACAGGGTGTTCGGCATCAAGGGTTTCACGGAGGATTTCATAGATGTGCTGACGCATTGTGGTTCTCTTTTGTGTGCTAGGCGGTCAATCTCGTAATGGTTCAACAAAAACATCAATCGTACCACCACACGCCAACCCCACCTCCCACGCAGTTTCGTCGGCAACGCCGAAATGCAACAACGCTGCCTGTCCACTGGTGATGGCCTGCTGACACGCATCAAAGACAGCACCCTCGATACAGCCACCACTCACAGATCCGGCCATGTTCCCGGCATCTGAGACGACCATTTTGGCGCCGATACCGCGCGGTGACGAGCCAAGCGTATTGACCACTGTGGCAATCGCGATGCGTTCGCCGCGTGCATGCCAGGTTTGGATTGCATCAAGTACATCACGCATTTATTCACCTCCACGTTAGTCGAGATAGGGTAGGGCCTCGGCCAAGGTTGGTTGTGCCGCAGTCCCGCCAGCGGCTCGCGTCGACAACGAGCCACACACGGCGCCGAGACGCAATGACTTGGCAAGCGACCAGCCCGAGACCATGCCGTAGACCATACCCGCATTAAACGAATCGCCGGCACCGACGGCATCAACAAATTCGGTTTTAATTGATGCAACCCGAGCCACTTCAGTACCACTCTGGGCAATTGCCCCATCAGCGCCACATTTAACGGCGACAGTTTTGATGGTCTGCGCCAATGTAATCAAGGCAGCGTTCACGTCAGATTGACGACTAATCGCACAGGCCTCGGCGTCGTTGGGTAAGAACAAATCGGTATGAGCGAACAACTGCTCGAGCCCATCCCAGCGCTCAGTCGGATCCCAGTTGGTGTCGAGCGATGTTGTGCCACCTTGGGCCTGCATGGTTGCAAAAAGCGCCGGCAAATCGGGACGCAATGCATGTTGCAAATAATAACTCCCAATATGCAGGTGACGTGATGCCGCAATCAACGAGGCAGGGATCATATCAGCGCGCAGGAGCGCAATCCCACCTTCATAGGTCAACATCGCGCGATCGGCTGGTTTTTGGAGCACCACAGTCAGCCCCGTACGAATGGTGGGGTCAATGACTACATGCTGTGTATCAACCCCTGATTGACGCAGCGCATCAAGACAAAATCGACCAATGACGTCGTCGCCACAGAGTCCGACATAGGCAACACGCAAGCCGAGGCGTGCTGCACCATAGGCAAAAATCGCCGATGAACCGCCGAGTACCAATGCCATGTCATCAACAATCTTCTCGTGTTGTTGCCAGACTGGCTCTACATCGCCGCGCAAAATCAAGTCAGCATTTATCTCACCCAAAACCAACAAATCGTACTGCGTCATACCAGTGTACCCTCACTGTACTGCACTCTAATAGTTTATTATACCTAAACCATTTCAATCGATACACCCTCAAAAGATAGACCCCACAGGTGTCAAAACTCCTGTGGGGTCTGATAATCAATCGTGTAGTAACGGGTTACTTGCTAGCTGCGTATTCCTTGGCAGCAGCGACGGCTTTTTGGGCGCCCTCGCCTAACGTGGCGGCGGGGATGAGACGTGAGTTTTCGAGCAACTTGCGCCCCTCAACCTCATTGGTGCCGACCAAGCGGGCAACCATAGGCACATCGGTGTCGACCTCTTCGAGGGCGGCGATGATACCGCGAGCAACCTCGTCAACACGCGTAATACCACCGAAGATGTTGAAGAGCACGGCTTTGACGTTTTTGTCGGACAAAATAATCTGCAAGGCAGCCTTAACCTTGTCCTTACCGGCACCGCCACCGACGTCAAGGAAGTTGGCCGGCTCGCCACCATACAACTTCACTACATCCATCGTTGCCATGGCCAAACCGGCACCGTTCACCATACAGCCGATGTCGCCATCGAGCTTAATGAAGGTGATACCGGCCTCACGAGCCTGTTGCTCAGCAAGTGGCTCATCGGCGCTATCGCGCATCGCCTCAAGCTCAGGGTGGCGGAATAGACCGCTGTCGTCGACCACAACCTTTGAGTCGAGCGCCTGCAACGAACCGTCTGCTTTGACAACCAGCGGATTAATCTCGGCCAACGAGGCATCGTTCTCCATGTAGACCTTGTACAAGGCCATGGCAATACCTGCAAACTGACGCACCTGCTTGCCGTCGGTCAAGCCAATCGCAAAGGCCAAGTTGCGCGCTTGGTAGTCGAGCAAGCCCATGGTTGGGTGCGCTTCGACCTTCTTGATGGCATCGGGATTGGTCTTGGCGACCTCTTCGATTTCGACGCCACCCTCTGACGAAGCCATGACCACAATGCGCTTGCTGGCGCGATCCATGATGACACCGAGATAAATTTCGCTCTCATACGTGATAGCCTCGGCAACCAAGACCTTCTCGACGGTCAATCCCTTGATGTCCATGCCGAGAATTTTGGCGCCGACCTGCTCAGCCTCAGCTGGTGTTTGGGCTAGTTTGACGCCGCCAGCCTTGCCACGACCACCCACAAATACTTGGGCTTTGACGACCACGGGGGCGCCGATACGTTCTGCAATGGCACGCACTTCTGTAGCCGTGGCGGCTACGCCACCACCAGTTACCGGAATACCGTAACGAGCACAGATATCACGCGCTTGATACTCATGTAATTTCATCGCCAACAGCCTCCATGCATATTTTGACTGCCATATCCTACCATTGCCGTGCAGTTGCGTCAATAACGCATACCTAGCCGATGACAATTCATACAACCGCGATGGACTACCAAACACACGGACCCGGATGAGCACCACGATGCAGTCCAAAGCAGAGTGGTATAATAGGGACATACCGCGCCCGAAACATCGTTGTTTACTTCTGAAAGGTACCCAATCATGGCCTATGCCTCGTTGATTGGCGCTGAAGTCAAGCGCAAAGAAGACCCACGCCTGATTACCGGTCGTGGCGCCTATGTCGGTGACATGAAGCTCCCCGGCATGCAGTACGTCGCATTCGTTCGTAGCCCATACCCACACGCCCTTGTCAATAGCATTGATGCCAGCGAGGCCAAAGCCATGCCGGGCGTGATGGACGTTATCACCGGTCAAGACATCGCCAAACTCTGTGGCCCGATGCCCATTGGCGCGGGCGGCGAGGGCTCGAGCGAGCTCGACGGGCTCGCCGTGCGGCCACACAGCCACTATCCAATCTCATTCGGCACGGTACGCCACGTCGGTGAGATTGTCGCCGCCGTGCTTGCTTCGTCTGCGGCCCTCGCCGTTGATGCCGCGAGCGCTGTGCAAGTTGAGTACACACCATTGCCAGCCGCCGTTGATATGGAGCAGGCCAAAGCCGCTGATGCGCCACGCCTCTTCAAGGACATGCAGAGCAACGTGCATCATACCTGGACCAAAAAGGTCGGCGATGCCGATGCGGCTTTTGCCAATGCGCACAAAGTCGTCACGCGCCGCATGGTCAACCAACGCCTCGCTGGCGTCTCGATGGAGGGGCGCGCCGTCGTCGCCTACCCAGACCCGCTCGGTGATGGTTTGACCGTCTACACTAGCACGCAGGCACCCCACATGACGCGTGGCAGCTTGGCCGAGATGTTGCGCATGGACGAGAACCAGATTCGCGTCGTGGCACCCGATGTCGGTGGTGGCTTTGGCGTCAAAATCGGCGTTTACCCCGAAGATGCCGCTCTTGCTGCCCTCGCACGTCACCTACGCCTGCCGATGTCGTGGGTCGAGGGCCGCATCGAGCACATGACTGCTACGACGCACGGGCGTGGCCAAGTCGGCGAGTTTAGTGCGGCAGTCAAAGCCGATGGCACCATCACCGCCTTGCGCTTTCATATCACTGCGGATATCGGCGCTTACCCGATTGCCGCCGGCTTGCCCAACCTGACCGGCATGATGGCCGTCGGTGTCTACAAGATTCCCGTGATTGATGGCACGATTGATTGTGTGTATACCAACACGACTCCAGTGGCCGCCTATCGTGGCGCGGGGCGCCCCGAGGCTGCCTACTACATCGAGCGCATGCTCGATGCCGTGGCCGATGATTTGGGGCTCGATGCCGCCGAGGTGCGCCGGGTCAACTTCATTCCACCCGAGCAATTCCCCTACAAGACGCCGACCGGGCCACTTTACGACAGCGGCGAATACGACCGCGCCATGCGCAAATTAATTGACATCAGCGACTACCGGGCACTGCTCGCCGAACAGGCGCGCCGACGTGCCGATTATGCGGCCGGCAAACCAACCGCCTTGTTGGGCTTGGGCTTTGCCTGTTATGTGGAGATGTGTGGCTTTGGTCCATACGAAAGCGCCACGGTGCGCGTTGAGCCAACCGGTACAGTGACCGTATTCACCGGCACATCACCACACGGTCAAGGCTTGTACACGACGTTTGCTCAAATTGTCAGTGATCAACTTGGGGCGGATTTTGACAATGTCATCGTCAAATCGGGCGACACTGCCAACACACCGATGGGGCAAGGGACCATGGGCAGTCGTAGTTTGGCAATCGGTGGTGGCGCACTCGTTGAGGCGATTAACATCGTTCGCGCCAAGGCCGTCAAAATTGCAGCACATCTGCTTGAGGCGAGTCCTGATGATGTAATCTACGCCGAGGGCAAGTATCACGTCAAAGGATCACCCGATAGCAGTGTGACACTGACACAAATCGCCAAGCGCGCCTACACCGACAAGTTGCCGGGCGACGTGACATCCGGGCTCGAGGCGACCGAGTTCTTCCGCCCGGCTGAGCTCATCTACCCCTTCGGTGCCCACCTGGCGGTCGTTGAGGTCGATGCCGACACCGGCGACGTGCGCGTCGCCAAGTACTACACGGTCGACGACTGTGGCCCACGCATCAGTCCCACACTGGTGGCTGGTCAGGTACACGGTGGCTTGGCGCAGGGTATCGGACAGGCATTGTACGAAGAGGTTGTGTATAGCGATAACGGGCAAATCCTCAGCGGGTCGTTGATGGACTACGCCTTGCCACGCGCCGACAACTTCCCTGATTTTGTGCTCGACAAAACCGAAACGCCGACGCCGCTCAATCCACTCGGCGTCAAGGGTATCGGCGAAGCCGCCACCGTTGGGTCGACACCGGCCGTTGCCAACGCGGTGATTGATGCCTTGTCGCATCTCGGCGTCACAGCAATTGATATTCCGATGCGCCCTGAACGTGTCTGGCGCGCCATTCACGGCGCCTAATCGCACACGCCCAACATCACGACGAGCGCGGTCTAATAACGCCGCGCTCGTATTCTTTCTCACTACCAAGAAAGCCTACGGCATGGCAGAATGCATCACCATTGATACCAATCATCTCGGTCGTTCAGGTGTTATTGCCTGTTACCTGATTCGCGGCAGCGTCCCAATCCTCGTTGACCCAGGGCCAACTGTAGTATTGCCGACGATTGAGTCGGCACTCGCCGACCACAATCTGCGTCTCGCCGATATCGGCGCCATCTTGCTGACCCACATCCACCTCGATCATGCCGGTGCTGTGGGCTCAATTGTGGCAGCGCACCCGCATATCAAGGTCTATGTGCATCACCGGGGCGCACCACATTTAATCGACCCAAGCAAACTCCTCAACAGTGCCACGCGCATCTATGGCGACATGATGGCCACGTTGTGGGGTGATTTTTTGGCGATACCCGCAGCCAACCTACACATCCTCCATGGCGGTGAGCACCTACACATCGGCGACCAGCACTTTACCGTCCATGATGCTCCTGGCCACGCCGTGCATCATGTCATGTATCACTGGAATAAA
>Ga0194130_10004137_pt1 | contig 18725 bp, 19 predicted proteins | sample TA2KigsurfametaG_FD_160084 | JGI IMG/M metagenome (GOLD analysis project Ga0194130, IMG submission 160084) | Freshwater microbial communities from Lake Tanganyika, Tanzania - TA2015050 Kigoma 12 surface | ecosystem: Environmental > Aquatic > Freshwater > Lake | place: Tanzania: Lake Tanganyika... | reverse complement strand
GCTCCGAGATCGCCTATACCGAGCAGCGTCCGGATGAGTATGTGAGCGTCGCCCTCGCGGCGGCGCTACGCGAAGGGTTCCGTGGCCCCGTCTTCATCCAAGGCGATCACTTCCAGGTGAACGCCAAGAAGTACAAGGCCGCTCCGACCGCCGAACTCGACGCGGTGAAGCAGCTCGTGCGCGAGGGGATCGCGGCGGGGTTCTACAACATCGATCTCGACACCTCGACGTTGGTCGATCTCGCGCACCCGACGCTCGATGCGCAGCAGCGCCTGAACTACGAGCTCGGGGTGGAGCTCACCCGCTTCGCGCGCGCCCTCGAGCCGCAGGGGATCACCGTCTCCCTCGGTGGGGAGATCGGCGAGGTGGGGACCGAGAACTCGACCGTGCCCGAGCTCGAGGCATTCATGGATGGCTACAACCGCACCGTGGCCGCGCAGGCGCCGGGGATGGTGGGGCTCTCGAAGATCTCGGTGCAGTCGGGGACCTCGCACGGCGGCGTGGTGCTGCCTGACGGCTCGATCGCCGATGTCGCGCTCGACTTCAAGACGCTCGAGGATCTCTCGCGGGTCGCGCGGCAGAAGTACGGGCTCTCCGGCGCGGTGCAGCACGGGGCCTCGACCCTGCCCGATGGCGCCTTCAACCACTTCCCGCGGACCGAGACCTCCGAGATCCATCTCGCGACCGGGTTCCAGAACATGCTGTATGACCATCTCCCCGCCGCCTTGCGCGAGGAGATCTACGCTTGGCTCCGCACCAATGCGGCCGAGGAGCGCAAGGCGGGCGATTCTGACGAGCAGTTCTTCTACAAGACGCGGAAGAAGGCGCTCGGTCCATTCAAGCGGCAGCTCTGGGATCTCCCGGCCGAGGTGAAGGCGACGCTGGCGAAGGCGTACGACGCGAAGTTCGCCTTCCTCTTCGATCAGCTCGCGGTGCGCGGGACCAAGGCCGGGGTGCGGCGCTTCGTGACGGAGCCAGCGGTGGTGCGCCAGGCGCCGGGGAAGGCGGCGGTCGTCGAGGCCGCGCCGGATGACGCGGACGCCGGTGAGTAAGGCGCCGGCGGGGACCTCGGAGGGGCCGATCCGCCGGGCGGTGATGTTCGTCCGCGCGGTGCTGCGGCGCTTCCAAGTGGATGACGCGACCTTTCTCGCGGGCGGGGTCGCCTTCAACGTGCTCCTCGCCGGGATCCCCTTCATCCTCCTCTTGGCGGCGGGGCTCGGCTTCCTCCTCCGTCGTTCCCCGGATACCGTCGCGCCGGCGGTCCAGGGGGTCTTGGCCAATCTCTTCCCCTCGACCTCGGCGACCGGCGGATCGATCCTCGATCCGGTCTTGGCGGAGATCGTGCGTACGCGTGCGGCGGTCGGTGTGGGTGGCGCGCTCAGCTTCGCATGGTTCGCCTCGCAGCTCTTCGGGACCCTTCGCAACGTCCTCGCGTTCGTCTTCATGCATGGGAAGGAACGGAGCTTCGTTCACGGGAAGTTGATCGACATCAACCTCGTGCTCTTCTCGCTCCTCCTCGTGGTGCTGTGGGTCTCGACGAACACCTGGTTGGCAGTCACATCTGGGACGGTTGGCTCTCTGCTCACGGGGCAGGGGGTGCTCGAGGGCACGACCTCGACCGTGGTGTACACCGCGGGGCGTGCGCTCTCGCTCGCAGCGGTGTTCGGGATCTTCGCGGCGTTGTATCGATTCCTGCCGCTGCGCGCCATCCCGTGGCAGCCGATCGTCGCCGGGAGCGTGACGGCGACGATCATGTTCGAAGTGGCGCGCGCGCTCTTCGCGGCGTTCTTCCTGCAGTCGGCGCCGGCCTCGCTCTACACAGGGACGCTTGGCGCGATCTTCACCGTGATCTTCTGGACCTACTACGCCGCGTTGATCTTCATCGTCGGTGCCGAGGTCGCGCATGTGACGGAACTCCGTCTGATCGAGGCCGGGAAGCTCCCGCCACGCACCGAGCTCCTGATCGATCGCTCCACCACGCTCGAGATGAACCTCTCGGAGATCATGGAACAGACGCGGCAGCGGCGCTCCGACGCCATCCGTCGATGAGCGACACGACAGTCGACCTGCGGAGCGACACCGTCACCCGTCCCTCCGTGGCGATGCGTCGGGCGATGGCGGAGGCCGAGGTCGGGGACGATGTGCTCGACGGCGATCCCACGGTCCGTGCCCTTGAGGCGCGTGTCGCCGACCTGCTGGGCAAGTCGAGCGCGCTCTTCTTCCCGTCGGGGACTATGGCGAACCAAGCCGCGCTCTGGTTGCTCGGTGAGCCCGGGACCGAGGTCTATGCGCACGAGGACTCCCATATCGTGAATTGGGAGATCGCGGGGACCGCCGGTCTCGTCGGCCTGCAGATGCGTGTCGTGCGCGGCGCGCCGGTGCTCGAGGCCGATGCGCTCCGGGCTGCCTTCCGTCCGGCATCGATCCATGCGCCGCGCGCCTCGCTGGTCTGCGCGGAGAACACGCACAATGGCGCCGGGGGGATGGTCACGCCGCTCGCCCATCTGCAGGCCATCCAAGCGACCGCCGCCGAGCAAGGGCTCCCCGTGCATCTCGATGGCGCGCGGCTCTGGAATGCGCATCTGGCGACTGGCACCCCGCTCGCCGACTTCGCCGCCTGTGCATCGACGGTCATGGTCTCCTTCTCCAAGGGACTCGGCGCCCCGGTCGGGGCCTGTCTCGCCGGTGATGCTGCGCCGATGCGCCGCGCCTGGGAGGTGCGGAAGCGCTTCGGCGGTGGGATGCGCCAGTCGGGGATCCTCGCGGCGGCGGCGCTCTATGGGATCGAGCAGAACCTCCCGCGACTCGGAGAGGACCATGCGCGAGCCCGTCGTCTGGCGGCAGTGCTCGCGGCGGTGCCCGGGGTGCAGGTGGTCTCGCCCGACACGAACATCGTGATGTGCGATCTCATCGGCGGCGTGACCGCGTCGGAGGTCGTCGCTCGCGCCAGGTCCGCGGGCGTGCTCGTCACGGCATGGCACCAGACGCGTGTGCGGTGCGTGTTGCATCTCGATATCGACGAGGCGGCATTGGCGCGTGCCTCCACGGTGCTTGCCGAGGTCATGGCGGCGTGACGACCGCCGAGGAGTCACCAGGGGCCGCCTCCCTCCGACTCCTCGCCGCAGGGGAGCGCGAGCTTCAGCGGATCGTCCTCGACATGCACGACGGTCCGGTCCAGGACCTCTTCGCGGCGATGTCGCATCTGCAGCTGCTCGAGCGCGCGCTCGCGGCACAGCCGGAGACGCAGCGACGCATCCAGCAGTCGATCCACCTCCTCGAGCGTGCGCTCGGTGAGATCCGCACGTTGATCGGCGTCTTCCGGCCGCCGGGGTTCGAGCGGCGAGACTTAGGCGCGATCCTTGAGGGCCTCGTCGTGCAACACGAGGCGTTGACCGACCAGACGGTGGAGCTCACGCTCGATCCTGCGCTCGGCGATTGTCCGTTGCCGACGAAGATCGCGTTGTATCGGATCCTCCAGGAGGCGCTCGCCAACAGCCATCGTCACGCGGCGGCGACGCGGCAGATGGTGCGGGTGGAGCGGGCGGGCGCACACTTCGCGCTCACGGTGAGCGATGATGGGCGCGGATTCGAATCGCGGCGGGTTCTCGCCGCGGAGGCCGATGTCGGCGTCGAAGGGGGACACTTCGGCCTGCGCGGCATCCAGGATCGGGTCGGGATGCTCGGCGGGACCTTCACCATCGAGAGCGCGCCGGGGCGGGGGACCACACTCCGCGTCACCCTGCCGGCGGCCTGACCGTCCGTCGCCATGACGATCCGCATCTGCCTCGCCGACGATCATGCGATCGTGCTCGAAGGGCTACGCGCCCTCGTCGACGGCGAGTCCGATATGTCGGTGGTCGGGGCGACCACCGACGGGGACGCGGTGGAGGCGTTGGTCCGCCGCGAGGCGCCGGACGTGCTCGTGCTCGACTACGAGCTGGGGGGGCGTCGCGCTCCCGAGGTGATCCAGGCGCTCCGACAGGGGGAGCAGGTCCCGCGCATCCTCATCCTGACCGCCTACCACGACGGGGAGACGATCCGGTCGGCACTCGAATCAGGGGCGGAGGGGCTCGCGCTCAAGACCGCCTCCCCACAGCAGACCCTTTCGGCCATCCGGCAGGTGATGGCGGGGCAGCTGGTCTTCCCACAGGCGGCGCGTCGGTGGCTCGAGGCGCGTCAGGTCTTGCGGAGCGACGAGGTGACGGTCCGCGAGCGGGAGGTCTGGGGGCTGATCGCCGAGGGGCTCAGCAACGTGCAGATCGCGGACCGTCTCGCCCTCTCGGAGAACACGGTCAAGTTCCATGTCCAGCACCTCTTCCAGAAGCTCGGGGTGAAGAACCGGACGGAGGCGGCCCTTCGGCACGCCACATCGGGACGGGTGCCCCGGGGCCCCGCGACCGGTTAGCTTCCCTTCGTCCCAGGTCCCGGGGGGCGTCAGTCCATCAACCCCGCCAGGGCCGAAAGGCAGCAACGGTACGTGTGACGGTCGTCGCTCCGTCAGGCCTGGGGCACTCGCGCGGGAGAGCAGCCGGTTCGTCCGGATCGCTCCCCGCGCGAGCCTTTTTCCGGGCGCTATCTTTCGGGTATGTCCCTCGCGCTCGCCCGGAAATACCGCCCCCGTCGGTTCGCCGATGTCGCGGTTCAGTCGCACGTGGCGACGACCCTGCGGAACGCGATCGGATCCGACCGGCTGGGGCACGCCTACCTCTTCTGTGGGCCGCGCGGGACGGGGAAGACGACCCTCGCGCGCGTGCTGGCGATGGCGCTCAATTGCGAGCAGAAGCGCCCCGATCATGAGCCATGTGGCGAGTGCCCGTCATGTCAGCGGATCTGGAGCGGGGGGGCCTCGCTCGACGTGATCGAGATGGATGCCGCATCCAACCGCAGTGTGGATGATGCGCGCGAGCTCCGCGAGCGCGCGATGTACGCCCCCTCAGGGGATGATCGCCATAAGATCTACATCCTCGACGAAGCGCACATGCTCACGCGCGAGGCGTGGAACACCCTGCTCAAGGTGCTCGAGGAACCGCCGCCGCGGGTCATCTTCATCTTCGCGACGACGGATCCGCAGAAGATCCAGCAGGCGGCGGCGCCGGTGCTCTCGCGCGTGCAGCGCTTCGACCTGCGTCGCATCGGGCCCGCCGAGGTGCGGGAGCGTCTGCGGAGCGTGCTCGCGGCGGAGGGGATCACGGCGGAGCCCGAGGCGCTGGCGATGCTCGCGCGCGCGGCCGATGGCTCGATGCGTGATGCGCTTTCCCTCACCGATCAGGCGCTCTCCCTGGGCGGGGACACGCTGACGGCGGAGCGTGTGCGCGAGTCGCTCGGGCTGGTGCACGAGGAGGAACATCTCCGGCTCCTCGAGCTCGTCGCGCAGCGGCAGGCGGGAGAGGTCTTCGCAACGGTGGCGCGGCTCGCCGATCATGGGGTGGAGTTCAGCATCCTCCTCACCGACTTCGCGAACATCCTGCGTGCGCAGCTCGCGGTGGTGCTCGGGGGCACCCTTCCCGATCTCTCGGAGCGCGTACGCGATGCGCTGGCCGCACGGACCGGGGAGTTCTCCGCCGGTGATCTGCTGCGGATGCTGCATCTGGTCTCCGAGCTGGAGCCGCACATGCGCCGGAGCGGCCAGCAGCAACTCCTCTTCGAGACGTTGTTGGTGCGGTGCGCGCTGTTGGATCGGACGCTCGACCTCGAACAGGTGTTGCGTGGGGTGAGCGAGGGTGGTGGGGCGCCGCGTGCCGCGGCGGCTCCCGCCTCGCGGCGGGCGGCGCCTCCGTCATCGACCGCGGCACCGCGCGCCTCGGCTCCTGAGACCGCCCCGATCCCGGTGGTCGCAGACCGTGCGGAGGCCTCGACCGGCCCGCGGAACCCGCTCGACCTGAATCGTCTCGTCGAGCACTGGGAGTCGATCACCGATGCGGTGCATGGGGAGCTTGGGGCGTTGATGCTCTCGAGCACCCTCGCCCACGCGACCCCCTCAGCGGTGACCGCCGCAGGAACCGTGACCCTCACGGTGACCTCCGAGGCGCACGCCGAGTTGATCTCAGGCGGAGCAGCCACCGTGCTCGCGGCGATCCGTCGGCGGTTCGATGGGGCGCAGGCGGTCGCGGTGCGCGTCGAGGCGCCAGAGGCCGATCGCGCGCCGCGCCGCCTGAACGAAGGGGCGGTCAAGGCCGATCGGATGGCGATGCTCCGCAAGCAGTCCCCGCTGCTCGACGCGGCGGTCGAGGCCTTGGACCTCGAACTTCTCGATTGAACGACCGAAGGACCACCTGACGCATGTCGGCGATTGACGAACTGATCACCGAGCTCTCGCGGCTCCCGACCATCGGCCGGAAGTCGGCGATGCGCCTCACCTATCACCTGCTCCGGCAACCCGCGGCCCAAAGTCGCAAGTTGGCCGAGGCGTTGGTGGCGCTCGTCGAGCGGATCCGTCCCTGCGATACCTGTTTCAACCTCACGGAGGCCTCGCCGTGCGCGATCTGCGCCGATGCGCGGCGGGACCGGCAGGTGATCTGTGTGGTGGAGGCGGCATCGGACATCGCGTCGATCGAGCGGACCGGCGAGTATCGCGGGGTCTACCATGTGCTCGGCGGGCGACTCGCCCCGCTCGATGGCATCGGCCCCTCGCACCTGACCATCGCCCCGCTCGTCTCGCGCGTGACGCAGACGGGGGCACGGGAGGTGATCGTCGCGACCAACCCGACGCTCGAAGGGGATGCGACGGCGCTCTATCTCTCCGAGCAGTTGCGCGCCTCCGGGGTGACGGTGAGTCGCCTCGCCCGTGGGCTCCCGATGGGCGGCGACCTCGAGTACGCCGACGGGGGGACGATCGTGCAGGCGCTCGCCGCACGGCGCACGATCTGATGCCTTCCACCAACTACGCCGCGCGCGAGATCCACTGCAAGATCGTCTACTACGGCCCCGGGCTCGGGGGCAAGACGACCAACCTCGAGGTGATCCATCATCGCACCGCACCGGAGACGCGCGGTCGGCTCGTGGCCCTCGCCATGGCCGAGGAGCGGACCCCCCACTTCGACTTCTTTCCGGTGGACATCGGTGCGGTGCGTGGCTTCCAGACTCGCTTCCATCTGCATTCGGTGCCGGGGCAGGTGGTGCACAACGCGATCCGTCGACGCATCCTGACGGGGGTCGACGCGATCGTCTTCGTCGCGGATTCCGACCGGGCACGACTAGATGCGAACGTCGAGTCGATGCAGAGTTTGCATGACAATCTCGCGGCGCACGGGCGCGCACTTGCCGGACTCCCGTTCGTGATCCAGTACAACAAGCGGGACCTCCCACAGGCTGCACCGATCTCGGAGTTGGAGGCGGCGCTGCGTCCGATGGTCGAGACGGCGGAGGGCATGGTGTGCGCTCCGTCGCAGGGGGCGGTCGCGCGCAGCGGTATCGGGGTCTTCGAGACGCTCAAGATCGTCGGAGAACGCCTCGTGCAGGAGCTCGTAGCGTGAATCTGCCGAACACCATCTCCGCAGCGCGCATCGTCGCCGCCCCGCTCGTCGCGGCGTTACCCTTCATCCCATCGGTCGGGATACGGGCCTTCGCCTTCGTGCTCTACCTCGTGACCGCGATCTCCGATCACTACGATGGGAAGTTCGCGCGCGAACGCGGGCTCATCACCGATCTCGGGAAGATCCTCGATCCCCTCGCCGACAAACTGCTCTTGGTGGGAACGTTCATCCCGATGTTCCTCTTGCAGGGAGCACCGGAGGATGCGTTGCTCGGCCGGCTGCCGGCCTTCACCGAACGCAGCGCATACGCGTTCACCACTTGGGGGGTCGAGGCGATCTGGTTCCCGTGGTGGGTGTTGGTCGTGATCCTGGGGCGCGAGGCGTTCATGACCTGGTTCCGCAGCTATGCGCAGGCGCGTGGCGTGGTGATCGCCGCGCAGCGACTCGGGAAGTGGAAGGCGGGGTTCCAGTACACCTGGATGGGCGCCTCGTACTTCTGGTTCGCTTGTAAACTCTTGTTCGATGAGCAGCAGTGGCGTGGCGCGGTGGCCATGGCGGTCGCGCAGGGCATCGGGCTCATCGGCGGGGTGACGATGGTGGTGGCGACACTCCTCACGCTCTGGTCGCTCGGCGATTACCTCTCGCGACACGGTGACGTCTTCGGACGTCCCCGCGTGCGCTGAGCACGTTCGAGGGGTCGCGTATGGACGTCGAACTCGTCTCCATCGGCGATGAGCTCCTGCTGGGGTTCACCATCGACACCAACGCAGCATACTTCGCTCGGCAGGCGGCAGCGGTCGGGATTCGTGTCGTGCGACGTGCGACGGTGGGCGACGGCGCCGAAGAGATCGCGGCCGCGGTGCGGGCGGGGCTCGAACGCACCGGTGCGGTGATCACGAGCGGCGGACTCGGGCCCACCGCGGACGATCTCACCAAGGCCGCGATCGCCGCGCTCTTCGGGCGAGGGATGACCCTGGACGAGGGGATCCTCGAGTCACTGCGCGCGCGCTGGAAGGCCCGGTGGTCGCGTGAGCTACCGGAGGCGAACCGAGCACAGGCGATGATCCCGGAGGGGGCGACGATCCTCCCCAATGGACATGGTTCGGCGCCTGGCATCTGGCTCGAGGATGCGTCGGGGCGGTGGGTGGCGATGCTCCCAGGGGTGCCGCGCGAGTTCCGCGGGATGCTCGCCGATAACCTCCTGCCGAGGATGATCGTGCGGATGGGGGGCGAGTCCGGGCTTCGGGTGATCCGGTCACGTACGCTCCGTACGACGGGAATCGCTGAATCGGCGGTCGCCGATCTCCTGCAGGGGCTCGATCGTGCCTCGCTCGGTACCTCGCTGGCGTTTCTCCCGGGGTGGGAGGGAGTCGATCTTCGTCTCACCGTGCGGAACGTCTCCCCTGAGGAGGCCGATACGCGTCTCGAGGCCGCCGCCGCGCAGGTGCGCGCCCCACTCACGGAGTGGCTCTACGGCGAGGGAGACGAGGATCTGGCCGAGGTCGTGATGCATGCGCTGCGCGAGTCAGGGCGCACGGTCGCCGTGGCGGAGAGCTGCACCGGAGGGATGCTCGGGATGCGCCTCACCGCCGTCTCCGGGGCCAGTCACGCATTGATGGGCGGGGTGATCGCCTATGACAACGCGGTGAAGGTCCGGGAGCTCGTGGTGCAGGAGTCGACGCTCGCCGAGCATGGGGCCGTCAGCGTCGAGACCGCGCGGGAGATGGCCGCTGGGGTCCGGACGAAGTTCGGCGTGGACGTCGGGGTGAGCATCACCGGGATCGCGGGCCCGGGGGGCGGGACCCCGGAGAAGCCGGTCGGGACCGTCTGTATCGGGGTCGACCTTGGCGGGGCGGTCTCGGCCCAGCGCATCGTGACCATCGGGGATCGGCACGAGGTCCGGCAGCGGAGTGCCCAGGCGGCGCTCGCCAAGGTCCTCCGGGCGCTGAAATCTGCCGATTCGGCAGCGGGGTAGCGGCACGGGCGTTGCTTCATCTATCGGCAACCCGCGAACTTACGCCGATGACCGATATGCATACCAACGATTCTCCTGACACCTCCGCAACTGCGGAGGGGCCCATCGATCCTGCGACCGAGGGGACGCCCACCAGCGCCGATGCCGTCGCGGATCCCGGAGCCCCTGCGGTCGATCCCGTGGCGCAGGAACTCGCCGAGCAGAAGGAGAAGTACCTCCGACTCTACGCCGAGTTCGAGAACTTCAAGCGGCGCGCTGTGCGCGATCGCCAGGACGCCGAGCATCGAGGGATGCAGCACCTCCTGCGTGGATTACTCGACTCCCTCGACGACCTCTCGCGCTTCGCGACGGTCGATCCCGCGACGACCGATGCCAAGACCGTCGTCGATGGGGTGGGGCTCGTGGAGCGGAACGTGATGAAGTCGCTCGCGGGCCATGGGCTCGAGGTCGTGAATCCCGCCGGTCAGCCGTTCGATCCGGCGGTGCATGAAGCGCTGACCACCGCCCCCGTGGCCTCCAAGGACGAGGATGGTCTCGTCGCCCAGGTCTACCAGGTGGGCTATCTCCTGAACGGCACCCTGCTGCGTCCGGCGCGGGTCGTCGTGCAGCAGTGGAACGGATGAGTCAGAAAGACTTCTACGCCGTCCTCGGAGTGAGGGAGTCCGCGACTGCGGAGGAGATCAAGCGCGTCTATCGCAAGCTCGCCAAGCAGTTCCATCCCGATACCAACACGGGGGACGCGAAGGCCGCGGAGCGCTTCAAGGAGATCTCGGAGGCGTACAACACGCTGGGTGACGCCGAGAAGCGGCGCGAGTACGATGAGATGCGTCGGCTCGGGGCCTTCGGTGGCTATCCCGGTGGTGGCTTCCCTGGTGGCAGCGCGCGGCGTGGCGGGCGTGGGCCCAGCGGCGGTCCCCGCATGGAGGAGTTCGACATCTCGGGGATCGGCGGCTTCGGCGATCTCTTCGGCTCGATGTTCGGTGGTGGCGGCACGCGGCGACCGGCGGGGCCAGAGAAAGGACAGAACGTGGAGACCACGCTCACGATCCCCTTCCGCACCGCCGTGCTCGGCGGCAAGGTCCCACTCGACTTCACCCTCGATGGCGTGAGCAAGTCGGTGCGCATCACTGTGGCGCAGGGGAGCGAGCATGGCTCGCGCATCAAGCTCTCGGGGCAGGGTGGACCCGGGGTGCGCGGCGGGCCGGCAGGGGATCTCTACATCACCCTCGAGGTCGCGCCTGATCCGGTGTTCACGCGTGAGGGGCGCGATCTCATCGTCGTGCTCCCGCTCAACATCGTACAGGCCACGCTCGGCACCAAGCTCTCCGTGCGCACAATCGATGAGAAGACGGTGACGCTCACCGTGCCAAAGGGGACGGCGAGCGGCAAACGGCTCCGTGTGCGCGGGCAGGGGGTGACCCAAGGCGGGAAGACGGGGGACCTCCTCGTCGAGCTACGGATCGTGGCGCCCGAGTTGCTCACCGAGGCGCAGGAGCAGCTGTTGATGCAGTTCGCCGAGGCCGCGGAGCTCGAGCGGTAGCAGGGGTGACCGCGCACGATGCGCAGTCGCGCTTGGCAGAGGTTACGCCGCGCGCACCGGGAGGGCGCGCTTGCTCCGCGCGATGACCCCGCCGCCGAGTGCCACCTCGTCGGCGTAGAGGACCACTGATTGGCCCGGGGAGATCGCATAGACCGGCTCTTCGAGCACGACCTCGATCTCGCCCCCGTCAAGCCGCACGAGTGTCCCGGGCACCGGAGTCGCGCGGTGGCGGATGCGCACCTGCACGGCGTCCCCGATGCGCGGGGCGGGATCGACGAGCCAGTTGACCTCATTCGCGATAAGCCCACGGCCCAAGAGCTCCTCGCGCGGGCCGACGATCACGGCGCGCGTCTCCGGCTTCAGTGCGACTACGAAGATCGGCTCACTCCCGCCACCCGGCAGACCACGCCGCTGTCCGATGGTGTAGCGCGCGAACCCCGCGTGCTCGCCGATCACCGTGCCATCGCTTCGCATGATGGGGCCAGGCTGCAAGGCCGGGGCATCAGCGGGGAGCTCACGCTCGAGCACCTTCACGTAATCGCCATCGGGGACGAAGCAGATCTCCTGGCTCTCCGGCTTCTCTGCCGTGAGCAATCCCAATTCGCGCGCGACGGCGCGGGTCTCCGCCTTGGTGAGCGCGCCGACCGGCATCATCAGGCGCGAGAGCACGCCGCGGTCGATCCCCCAGAGGAAATACGTCTGATCCTTGTCGGCGTCGCGGCCGCGGAGGAGCTGGCCGTCGGTGATGCGCGCGTAATGCCCGGTGGCGACCCATCGCGCGTCGATCTGATCGGCCTTGACGACAAGATCGCGGAACTTGGTGAAGGTGTTGCAGCGCACGCAGGGAATCGGGGTGCGCCCCGCGGCATACTCGGCGACGAACTGTTGCAGCACGTCGTGCCCGAACTGGTCCTGCAGATTGAGCACGTAGTGCGGGATCCCGAGTCCTTCGGCCACGCGGCGCGCATCGTTCACGCTGTCGAGCGAGCAGCAGGGGCGGTCGGGGATGTCGCCGCCGTCGTGGAAGAGCTTCATCGTCACGCCGATCACATCGTAGCCCTGGCGCACGAGCAACGCGGCAGCCACCGACGAATCAACGCCTCCCGACATCGCGACCAGGACCCGCTCCCGCGTGGCCATCAGGCGATCCCTGCGAGCCCTCGTGCCTTGGCGACGAGGGCGGGGAAGAGCTCCGCCACGCGCGTGACATCGTCGGGGGTGGAGAGCGAGCCGAAGCTCATCCGCACAGCGGCGTTGGCGATGTCAGCGGGGATCCCCATCGCGGAGAGCACATGTGATGGGGTGACGCTCCCGCTCTGACAGGCGGAGCCACTCGAGGCGGCGACCCCCTGCAGGTCAAGCGCCATGAGGAGCGACTCGGAGTCGGTGCCGGGGACGGAGACGTTGAGGATATGCGGCGCGCGTGCGGCACCGGCGCTGTGCACCACAAGGCCGGGCACGCGCTCACGGAGCGCCGCCTCCAACGCATCGCGCATCGCCTCGAGCTCGCGCCAGTGCGCCTCGCGCTCGGCGATCGCCAGCTCCATCGCGCGTGCGAGGCCGACCGCCATCGCGACATTCTCCGTGCCGGGACGCCGCCCGCGATCCTGCGACCCGCCGAAGAAGAGGGGCTCGAGCGAGGTGCCGCGCCGGATGTAGAAGCAGCCGATCCCCTTCGGCGCCCCGAGCTTGTGCCCGCTCACCGAGGCGAAATCGAAGGGGATCCGCGTGGCATCGACCTCGACCTTGCCGAAGGCCTGCACCGCGTCGGTGTGGAAGAGGGCACCGCGCGACTTGGCGAGCGCGGCCAGCTCGGCGATCGGCTGGAGCACCCCCGTCTCGTTGTTCACCCACATCACCGAGGCGATGGCGACGTCACTCGGAGCAAGCTTCGCCTCCGCATCAGCAAGATCGACGGCACCGCTCGCCCCGACGGCGAGGATCCGCTCCTCCGCCCCCTCCTTGGCCGCCTGATGCGCGGCGACGAGGACGGCCTTGTGCTCGGTGGGGGAGGTCACCACCGCACGCTTCCCGTGCGCCTTGAGACTCCGCCACGCGCCGAGGACGGCGAGGTTGTCGGACTCGGTGCCCCCCGAGGTGAAGCAGACCTCATCGGGGGCGGCGTGAAGACACTGTGCGACCCGCTCCCGCGCCGCATCGAGCGCTGCCCGAGCCTCACGGCCCCAGCGATGCGTCGAGCTCGGATTCCCGAAGCGGGGGCCGAAGTAGGGGGTCATCGCCTCGAGGACCTCCGGGCGGACCGGGGTCGTGGCGGCATGGTCGAGGTAGATCGGGGCGGGGGGCATACGCTTCAGAATATACCCAGTCAGCGGTTGCAGCTCGGATAGCTCGGGTCGGGCCCGGTGATCTTGAGCCGGGTCGGCCGGACGGCGATGGCGTACATCACATCGTAGATGAACCGGCCGAGCCGCGCCGAGTGATCGTACGCGATGTACTGTGGCTCGTCAGTCACCTGGTGGTAGTCCTGCGCGTAGCCCAAGGAGAAGTAGGTGACGGGGATATCCTTGGAGACATAGCTCACCTGGTCACTCCGACAGAACCGATTGAGCGGGTTCTGCGTCACATCCCAGCTCCGGTCGATCGCCATCGGCTCAGGGGAGTTGGCGTTCACGGAGTCGATCACATCGCCGAACTCGCGGGAGAGGCGGCGCGCACCGAGCATCTGCACCGAGTTGGGGCCGCCGTACTTCACCTGATCGGCGCGGCCCTTCCCGAGCATGTCCATGTTGTGCGCGGCGACGATCTTGGTGAGATCGACGGTGGGGTGGTCGACGAACCACCGTGAGCCGAGGAGGCCGGCCTCTTCCCCCTGATGCGAGATGAAGAGGATCGAGCGCGCCGGCTTCTCCTTGGCGAAGCGTTCGGCGATCTCGAGGAGCACGACGGTGCCGGAGCCGTCGTCATCGGCGCCATTGCTGATCGAGTCGAGCCGCGCGGGGCGGATGGCGCGAGCGCGGGCGATGAGGGAGTCGACCGCGCGCTGCTGCGCCGGGGTCGGGACGCAGGCGGGATCGTTCGCCCCCTGGCGTCGGGTGATGGTGTTCACCGCACGGAGGGAGTCGTGATCGACCGGAGCGGTGTTGATCCCCACATGGTCGTTGTGCGCGCCGACGAGGACGTATTCGCTCGCCAGCGTGGGGTCGGCGCCCGGGAGCATGGCGATCACATTGCGCGAGTTCTCGGCGGGGGCGCGGGTGAAGGCGTAATTCCAGCGGGCCGTGAGCCGCGTGCCAGTGGTGCCGGGCGAGAGCGAGGCGACCGCGCGACCACCGAAGAGACGGGTGGCGGCGGCCTGCGAGATGGTCGCTGCGGCGAGGGTGCCATCGGAGCCGGGGATCCGCACGGGCTGCATCATCCGGGTGGGAGTGAGGGCACCGGCGCGCGCGGTCTCGCTCATCCCGTCGAGTGCGACGACGACGACGCCGACCGCGCCGGCGTCGATGGCGCGCTTGAAGCGGTTGACGGGGAGCGCCGGGCGCGGCGCGGGCGGCCGGTTCTGCGCCTGCGCGCGCTGCGCCGCCTCGAAGGCGATCACCGCATCGGCCCCGAACTTGTCGGGGACGTCGGCGCAGCTCACGAAACTCGGTGGGACGGCGCGGGCACCGGCGGTGCCGGCGGCGTCACTGACAAAGACGGCGATGCGCCCCTTCACATCGACCGAGAGCGGAAGGGTGTCCTCCCACCGGCCGGCGAAGACGACGGGGACGTCGCGCAGATCGGCGCGCGCGGTGACGCCATTGATCGCCGACGGAGCGGTCGGGAGCCAATCGCGGCGGAGATCGAGTGCGCTTCCACCGATGGTCAGGCGAGCCGAGGCAGCGTCGACCCCGAAGGCACCGTAGGGGAGCGACTGAAACCAGGTTCCGCTGTCGCCGGCGGGCCGGAGCCCGAGGCGCGCGAACTCGCGCGCGATATAGTCGGTGACCTTCGCGTTCCCCGTCTCGCCGATGCGACGGCCCTGCATCGTGTCGTCGGCGATCTGATAGAGGCGCGTGCGCAGGTCGTTCGCGGTGATCGCCGATTCGGTGGGGCGCGGGGGCCAAGTCATCGGTCCCTCATCGGGCCAGACCGGCTTGTGCGAGGCGCGGGTCTGTGCGGCCGCGGTCGAGGTGATCGTGAGGAGGAGCGCGGCGAGGCGCGTGACGGCGTGACGAGTCATAGCGGTCTCAGGAGGGCACGCACCGGCGCGGCATCGATCGCGTCGACGGCGAGGGGAGGAGCGAGGAGTTCGTACGGGCCGGGGCGGATCGCCCGCAGGTCGAGATTCTCGAGGACGTTGGCGCCCCCATCGAAGAGGATCCTATGGACCTCGAGCGTCTTGCTCTCGCGGGCATCGACGCTGGGGCAATCGACGCCGAGGAGGCGGAGGCCATCGGCGACGAGGGCGCGGGCGGCGGCGGGTGCGAGCACGGGCCACGCCTCAGGAAAGGTCCCGTTCGCGATGGTCCGCCCAGTGTGCAGCAGGAGTCGCACCGTTCCTGAGAGGTAGCCCGCCGCCTCGAGTTGGCCCATCGTGATCTCACCGTCGAGGTGCCGCACATCGATCACCCGGCTCAATCCGATGAAGGCCTCGAGGGGGAGTTGGTTCGCCCCGGGGGCATCGAGGGCCACGTGCAATGGCGCATCGGCATGCGTCCCCACATGTGGGCTCGTCTCCATCCGCGACACATTCACACTCGCGCCCTGCGCGATCGCCCAACTCCAGCCACACGAGCAGGGCGTATCCCCCGGCCACTCGGGGGTGCCGGGGGCGAGGGCGATCGAGATGTCGTGGATGGGGCGCGTCATCTCACCCCGCGTACAGGCGGGCGCGGACCGCCCAGAGTTCGGGGAAGAAGCGCTGCTGGATGGTCTTGTTGAGATACTTGGCACCCAGGGTCCCGCCAGTGCCGCCGGTCATCGGACCGATGATCCGCTCGACGAGTTGCACATGCAGGAAGCGCCACTGCGCGAATCCCTGCTCGTATTCGAGGAAAGCCTCGGCGAGCATCAGCAGGAGGCCATGCTGCGGCTCGGTGTAGAGCGCCTCGAGCGTGATGCCTCGGCGCGCGAGCATCTCGAGGAAGAGTGCCTGCAGCGTCGGACGCGCGAGGGCCCGCTGCACCACGGCAGGGATCTCCCCATGCTCCTGAAGCGCCGCCATGAAGTGCGACTCACGTAACCCGCTCGTCGCCTCGATGGCGCGGAACTGCGCACTCTGCGAGCCGCTCGAGCTCCCGAGGTAGCCACGGAACTGCTTGAAGCGCTGCGGCGGGAGCGTGTCGAGCGCGCGAAGCTCATGCGAGACGAGGCCCACGAGCGAGTTGATCCGCTGCATGGTGAAGACCGCGGCCTGCGCGTCATCACGCTCGAGCTGAGCGATCAGGTGATCGAACTCATGGAGCAGCACCTTGAACCAGAGCTCGCTCGCCTGATGCACGACGATGAAGAGCAGTTCATCCGGATGTTCCGGTGTGCTCTGGGGCCGCTGTAGGTCGAGCAGTGCGTCGAGGTGCAGGTAGGTCGGGTAGGAGATCTCGTCGGTGCTCAAAAGGTCGATACCTCGAGGGTGCGGAAATCGTCGACGCGCATCGTCTCGTGCGTCAGGAAGGGTTCACCGTAGCGGCAGCGGATGAGCGAGCCGTAGTGCGCCGCCTGATGCCGTACCACCTCGAGGAGGGGCTCACTGGTGGGGAAGACCTCCCCGGCCTGTGTGGCGCCCTCGAACTGCGAGGCGTAGCAGCGGAGTGCCTCGAGCTTGGTCTCGAAGGTCTCGGAGATGTCGGCGACGAAGGTCGGCTTGCTCTGGTCCTCGCGGAAGGCGATCGCGTAGAGGACCTTGAGCGGTCGATGGGGCGCTGTGCTCGGGTCGAACTTGGCGAGCCCGGCGAGGAAGCTCGCATCGCGAATCAGCTCACTCGCCACGCGATGGTCGGGATGCCGTCCTTGTGGTGCCGGTGCGATCACGATCCGCGGCCGGAGCTCTCGGAGAACGCGCGCCAACTGTCGGCGTGTGTCATCGGTGTTGGCGATCCCGGCATCAGGGAGGCCGAGGTTCCGGCGCTCTGCCACGCCGAGCACTGCTGCGGCGCGTTCCGCTTCCTGTGCCCGGAGCTCTGCCGAGCCTCGCGTCCCCATCTCCCCCTGCGTCAGATCGAGGATCCCGACGCGGAGCCCGAGGCGGACCTGCCGGGCGATCGTCCCCCCGGCCAGGAGCTCGACGTCGTCCCGGTGGGGGCCGATCGCGAGGAGGTCGAGTGGGAGCGTCATGGGAGGGAATCTATCTTCCTGAGATGGTGTCGCACCCTCCCGCGTCCTCGGCCCAGCCCACTCTCGCCACCCCCCGGCTCCTCCTTCGAGCGTTCCTCCCCACGGACGCCGCGGCGGTGACGCGGGAGGTCTCCGACCCGCGGGTGGCGCATCAGACCCTCCTCCCGCATCCGTATCCGGCGGGCGCCGCTGAGGCGTTCATCGGGCGTTGCGCGATGGAGTGGGAGGCGGGGAAGGCCGCGACCTGGGCGATCACACGGCGGGATGACGCGGCCCTGATCGGGGCGATCGCCGTGCGTCTGGTCCGGGCGCACCGGACCGGAGACCTCGGCTATTGGCTGGCCGCGCCGGCCTGGGGAAAGGGATTCATGACCGAGGCGATCGACGCGGTGGCCACGTATTCGTTTGTGAACCTCGGCCTGCATCGCCTTGAGGCGCGGCTCTTCCCTGACAACCCGGCATCGGCGCGCGTGCTCGAGAAGTGTGGATTTCGCCCGGAGGGAACGCTGCGGGGCGCACTCTGGAAGGAGAATGCGCCCCGCGACGTGCTGCTCTATGCTCGGTTGGTGACTGACGCGCGATGATCAGCGTCGGGGCGGGGGACGGCGACCGCCCCCCATCCCACCGGCGTTCTGCTGCATCTCCGCCTGATTCTTGTCGTACTGCACCTGCTGCTCCGGCGTGAGCACGTTGCGAACGGCCGCGGCCTGCGCCTGACGCATCGCCACCATCTGCTCCCGCATCGCCGATATGTCGGCGCCGGACTGCATCATCCCCTGCATGGTGGCGCGACCCGCGGCCTGGATCGAATCGATCTTCGTCTTCTGCGCATCGGTCAGATTGATGCCCTTATAGAGCATCTCATTCTGACGGGCCATGCCGCCCTGGCCCATCCCACCCGGGCCGCCCTGTCCCATCCCGCCGGGACGACCCCCGCCCATGCCGCCTGGAGGCCCGCCCATCCCACCGCCCTGCGCCTGCGCCACCGAGGCGACCATCACCACCATCGCCACCGCGAGTCCACGTCCGAATCGCATTCGAATCCTCCAGAGAGTGAGGTCCGGCCGCGAAACGGGGTCGGACATCCTGTTAGACGTCGCGACCCCGGATTTCGTTCAACGACCGCCCCTGCGTCGGCCGCCCCCACCGCGTCGTCCTCCCCCCGCCGGGGAGCCCGGTCGGTGCGTGTCGGGTCGGCTCGGATCGTGGCGTGCACCGTCGGGCCGCCGAGGCTCCTGCCGCTTGGTGGAACGCTCCGCCTCGGCCTTCGCGTGGGCCTCGCGCCGTGCCAGCTTCTCCTTGGCGCGCTTGCGATCCTCCGCCTTGCGGGCGCGGATGGCGGCGATTCGCTCGGCGAGGGGGACCTCGAAGCGTTCGACCGGCTTATGCGCGTAGTCGAAACCCGGGAGGGTCCGGCGTGGGAGCGTCCGCCCGATCGCCTTCTCGATGGCGCGTAGATCGACCTCTT
>Ga0194130_10004136_pt1 | contig 18726 bp, 17 predicted proteins | sample TA2KigsurfametaG_FD_160084 | JGI IMG/M metagenome (GOLD analysis project Ga0194130, IMG submission 160084) | Freshwater microbial communities from Lake Tanganyika, Tanzania - TA2015050 Kigoma 12 surface | ecosystem: Environmental > Aquatic > Freshwater > Lake | place: Tanzania: Lake Tanganyika... | reverse complement strand
TTAATGAGTTAAATAATTTGATAAAAGATCCAGCCGCCTTTGCCGGCAGCGCCCTTGCGCAATCACAAGAGGTGGCAGATGAGATCAGAAAGATCACCAAGGGGCAAGTATCAAAGGTAGAGCTACAATCTTTGATCTAGCGCACTATTCACAGTTAGATTGTGTGTAAATACAAAATATTCACAGTAAAAACTATATATTTTGGTGGTCAAAGCGTAGGTGGTAATCGATACCCTTTTATCCACAGACCAAGCTGGTCTTACCCACTTTTAGACCCCGACTAAGTGGGGTATGGTAGGAGCCATATCAATCACTTAAAGTGATTTTTCGGCAAGCAAATATGAGTAATAAGGAGATAAATAAAATGGTTAATAGCTCAAGCAAATTAAAGAGTGTGGTATTAGCAACTACCTTTGGACTTTTTTTGGCCACTACCTCCTTTGTTACCACCTCAAATGCTGCCACCGTTAAAAATGGTGTGGCTTGCAAAAAAGCAGGGCTAAAGACCAAGGTGGGTAAGAAAAATTATGTATGTGGTAAAAATCCATATGTAGCCCCAACAAAACTAACTTGGATGTTGACTAGCTGCCCAGAGGCTTATGATCTTTATATCGAAGCTAAAGATCAGTATGGAATCTTTAAAGATATTCTCTCCTCTTCACCAGAGGGTATGGAAGAACTAGGAAATCTTCAAAAGAGCATGGATTCGCTAGACACATTAATGAAGACTCAAGTTTGTAAGAAGGGTAAGTAAGTTTAAATACTTACCTTACCTCTTTAAATACAATCTTCATTAATACTAATCACCTTAAGTAATCTCTTTGGCTTAAGTGTCTTATGCAAAAAGATTCAGTTAAGAAAGATCCTGCCACCGCCTTACAGGTAAAAAAGATCTTAGAGGCAATCAAAAAAGCTGCGCCAGGAAGTTCTGTTGAATTACGAATTCCCTCTTATGGCGTGATCCAATGTGTGGCCGGGGTAAACCACCGGCGGGGAAATCCGGCAAATCAGGTTGAGATGAGGGCTGAGGTACTTATCCAGTTAGCGAAGGATCCATCTCTTTGGCAAGATTTAGTAAAGTCAGGGCAGATCCAGGCCTCTGGTCAATTAAGTGATCTATCCCAGGTATTCTCAACCGCTTTTCAGAAATCCCCGAAAGCGGTGGGGTGAGTGGCTGAAATATTTTGGCGCATTTAGGGGTTGATTAGATAATCTTGCTCCCTATCGACAGAGATTATTGAGATTTTGTGAAGGAGGCCCACCCATGGGACGTGGCCGATCAAAAGCTAGAGAAACTAGAGTTGCCAGAGATCTTAAGTACTCAAATCAAGATATGGATCTAGAGCGATTAGCGAAAGAGCTCCATGGTGAGCTAAACGATAATAAGAGCAATCAAGATAAGGATTCCTACTTCGATGAGGATGACAAGTAATCACAACTAGTTAACTACTTGTAGTGTTTTAGTTGTCATCTGTAATTGAGTATTTATCTTACATAGAAATTGATTTCTCACATTAGGTAATCTGTGGAAGGAAATTAGTAGTACGGTTTACTTATGCGCCCCACCCCATATGTTGCAAGCCTAAGAATCTATGAACCACTTGATAGCTTTGACAAGTTAGATCAACAACGATGGGCTCATCTTTTAATTACCTCCCCGACTGGTCGGGATGAACAAAAGCGGGCGCTAACGAGAGTAATAAAAAGTGAGGCGCCAAATGCCAAACCAGATGGAGCTCACCTTTTAGAGCATGAGGGCAAAAGATATATCGCCCCATGGTCAACCACCACTAGATGTTGGAGTGCGTTAGATGATTTCAAGTACTCACTTCCGCAACCTTTAATTAAGTTTTTTATCCCCCCAAGTATTGAGGATTCAATTAAGAGCTCAGCTATTGAGATCGAAGATAAGGTTTCACATATTCTCACCTCAACCTGGAGTATCCCGCCCCGTTGGTTTGCATTATTTCAACCAGACGAGAGATTGCGGGGCGAAAATGAAGATGGTGCATTCACCATCCTTCGCACATCAATTAATAATGCAAAAACTAGAGCAAGATTTACTCATGAGGCAATACTTGGCGCATTTGGATCAGGGCCGGTTGAGGGTGAGATTGCAGAGTTAATTTCATGGCTTGAGATCTTTGATAACTCATCCATTGTTGAATTAGATTACGGCGGACTTGCTACCTATTTAGATAATCTACTTATTCAAAGTGGTGAGCCAGGATTATCTGCTGACACATCTATTGAGGATGTGAATACATCGATTGCAGGTCTTGCTTCAGGAGATGGCGCGTTAGCTGGTAAGGGGTATGAGCGGCTGGTCTCTCGCTGGCGCAAGGTGGCAGCCTTAGAGTCTGCAACTTAAATAGATCTTGACCAAGATATCTATGCCTATTTGCAGTTGATACTTGCCCAAAGGTTTAAAGTAACGGGATACTTAGGGTATATGTAGCAATAGGGTTTATAAGGGTTAAAGTGGACACCACTTATCTCTTTTATAACTAGGAATAAACATCAAGCGATCAATTATTCAGAAGAAGGAGGAAGTGAATTGAGCCAGAATAATTACTCACTCACTCCTTCCTCGCAAGAAAATCTTCTTACCCCATCTGAGGTGGCAGCATTATTTAGAGTAGATCCAAAGACGGTTACTAGGTGGGCAAAGGCTGGCAAATTAACCTCAATTAAAACTTTAGGTGGGCATAGAAGGTATAAAGAGTCTGAGGTTAGATCTCTACTTAAGTCGATTTCACCTGATACCCCAAGTTCAAGCAATACCAATCTATGGAAGTAATTAAAGTGAGAGGTAGAAAATTACTGTGAGTGAAGAATTAACTGATAAAGGTGTAGATAAGAAGAGCGGGGATGATCCAAAGGCGAAGATGTTGGCAGCGCTCGCTAAAAAACAAAAAGGGCACAACACCGGTAAATCATCAGGGCCTGCAAGTGTCTCTAAGGTGGGCGCAGGTCAAACAGGAGGAGCAGCCCCAAAGATGCATAGAAGAAAAGCAGGCTCAGCCTAACCTAAAGAGTACTTAGCTCAGTTTTTTCTTAAAGACAAAAAGCTTTAAAGATAAAAAGCTAAGAGGTGCGATAGCAGGAATTGGGATTAGCTTTGCAATCTTTGGATCAATACCGGCAGTAATTAAACCTTTTAGCAGCAACGTTCCTAAGCTCCAGAATATAATAAGATTTATCAAGTACTTACTGCCAGATTTGCCATGGTCAGCTTCACTTTTGAATGACCAAAAGTAATGGGCAAAGTAGTTAAATGTAATGGAAAATAATCCAGCTACAAAGTTTGCAACAAGTACCGAGGTAATAATAGAGTACATACCAATAAAGATCAGATAGTCAATCACAACTGTGGTTGTGCCCACTATCGACCAACGCCACATTGATCCATATCTTTTTACCAAAGATATTACATTTTGCATCAATTGAATTACCCTTCATAAATTCTCCAAAGTAATAATCTTAATATAAACCTAATTAAGAGATTATTCTTGAAAGTATGTGGCTTGGGCCGGGATCGAACCGGCGACCTAACGATTTTCAGTCGTTCGCTCGTACCAACTGAGCTACCAAGCCAATCAAATTTATTTTCTACTCTTCATGGTCTTATCTCTGAAAATTTTAGAGATAAAAACAAAAAAGGATAAAAATAAATCGCGACCCAGACGGGACTTGAACCCGCGACCTCCGCCGTGACAGGGCGGCGCGCTAACCAACTGCGCTACTGGGCCAGCTTTAAAAGAGAGTTAAAAATTACTTCTCAACTCACCTTTGCGTCCCCAACGGGATTTGAACCCGTGTTAACGCCGTGAAAGGGCGACGTCCTAGGCCACTAGACGATGGGGACAGTGGAAGAGGTAAGGGTATCGGGTCAATTAAGTAGGGCAAAACTAAGTAAGTTAATAGGCGTAAAAACCAATAGATTATTAAGTGCGACAATTATCCCTATGACCATCATTTCCAACTGCACAGCATCAGTAATAAAAGATGCAGCTCTTGCCCTAAAAGAGGGGCATTTGGTGGCATTTCCAACAGAGACTGTTTATGGCTTAGGCGCTGATGCTACAAATGCAAAAGCTGTTGCCAGAATCTATGAAGTTAAAGGCAGACCAACAGATCACCCACTAATTGTGCACATCTCATCTTTAGAGTTATTAGATAAGTGGGCAAGAGAAATACCAGAGTATGCGATAAAACTTGCCAGGGCCTTTTGGCCAGGCCCTATGACACTTGTTTTGAATAAAACTGACTTAGCACAAGATTTTATTACAGGTAATCAGGATACTGTTGCCATTCGCGTTCCTTCACATGTTGTGTCAAATAAACTAATTAAAGAATTTGAAAATCTTGGAGGGTTTGGAGTAGCGGCCCCTAGCGCAAATCGATTCGGCAGAGTATCTCCCACAAATGCTGATGCAGTTTCTCAAGAGATGGTAAAGTTTTTATCACCTGATGACTTAATTATAGATGGGGGCAATTGTTCTGTAGGGATTGAATCCACCATTATAAATTGTACCCAAGATTTACCAGCGATTTTGCGTCCAGGTGCCATTACACCTAATTTAATAAATGACCTACTTGAGACTAATATCGGAATCCATAACGCAGATAATAAACTTTCTCAAATAAGAACATCAGGAATGTTAAGCACTCATTATGCACCTAAGGCCAAAGTAATTCTCTCTAGCGAGCCTGAAGAAGGCGATGGATATATCGCACTGCTCGAACACCTAACACCGCCAGGAGTAATTAGACTCGCAAGTCCCAGAAATGAAATAGAATTTGCGCAAGTTCTTTACAATTCTTTGAGATTAGCGGATGAAAAAAACCTTTCAAAAGTTTTTGTTAATTCTCCACTTGGAGATGGAATCGCCACTGCAATACGGGACAGATTAACCAAGGCCTCAACAAATTAGAGATTTAGAATGAGATTATGAAGATACTGATTACGGGATCCTCTGGTTTTCTAGGTTCTTGGGCCTGCAGGGTGTTGTCGAAGAGTCATGAAGTTGTGGGTTTGAGCAGAGATGATTCTAAAATGTTTAGATTAAAGAATATTAGTAAATTCAAATCGATTCAGGCACCAACTCATGATTGGTCAAAAATAATTATCGAACAAAAACCAGATGCAATTGTATTTCTACATTGGAATGGTGTAGAAAATAACTTCAGGAATTCAATTTTACAGGATTCAAATATAGAATTTTTTAAACAACTTTGTGAGACAGCAATTTCTGTAAAAGTCGGTAAAATTATTGGCATTGGTAGCCAGGCCGAATTAGGACCTAATAACAAACCCATTTCAGACTCTCAACAGGATAATCCAACAACGAAATATGGGTTAGCCAAAGTAAAGTGTCGAGAAATAGGATTCGAAGTATGCAGAAATTCTAGTTCAGAATTTATATGGGGTAGAGTAATTTCAACGTACGGACCTCTAGATTCAACTAGTTGGATGATTCCTTCAGCAATCATTTCACTAAATAGATCCGAAAAATTCCAATCGACTCTGGGAGAACAGCAGTGGAGTTTCTTGCACGCATTTGATTTTACAAGAGCGTTAACTAAGCTCATTGAAACTGATTCGAGTCATAAAATATTTAATATAGGTAATACTTCTACTGTAAAACTAAACTATGTGTTGCGTAAAATAGAAAATTTACTTGGAAAGACAGACTTAGTCCAGTTCGGAGCACTGCCTTATCGCAGCGACCAAGTAATGCTTCTTGAACCAAAATGTGAGGGATTACTTGATTTAGGGTGGACTCCAACTGTTTCAATAGAAGAAGGCCTAGTGCAAACAATTAACTGGTTTACGAACAAAGCTGAACAACCATTGAAAACTATTTCTAACGATTTAGAATTCTTTAACTTTCCAAGCATGACATAAATGCATTAGCTATAGAATCTTCATCTAATCCGTTCTGGTTTTGTAGAAAACTTTGACTCCCAATCTCGGATAAATTCAATTGCTTAGAAGCAACAATTTTAACCTTATAAGTTAGTCCTAAAGAGTTTAGTGTCTCCAAAATAAGGGATCCAAACCCACCTCTATTTGAGTGTTCTTCGACAGTGACAATCGGACCTTTATTTGCTGCAGCTTTGAGATAATCTAAATCTAAGTCTGATATAAATGGTACAGAAGCAATCGAAACTTTTTTGCCATGCTTTCTTATCAATTTTTCAGCTGCCAAAACTCTAATCCCAACAGGGCCAACAAATAGAATTGTGCCATCTTTACCTTCGATAATGTCTATAATTTTATTTGGCGTAGAGATCTTTAAATCCCTTGTAATATCCGGTTCTCCGCTTCTTCCTAGTCTGAGATAACTTGGTGAATTACTCTCACATAAATACTCAGTTAGCTTCTTTGACTCGATTGAATCCGCAGGGATGTAGATGTTCATGTTGGGTAAGGCTCTCATAACAGCAATATCCTCCAGAGCATGATGTGTATAGCCTTGGCTGCCATATGAATAACCTGCACCTACAGAAACAATTACCACTGGATTATTCATAAGGCAAACATCATTTCTTATCTGCTCTAAGCACCTAAGCGTAGGAAAATTGCCAATACTATAGACAAAAACTCTCTTACCTGTTGACGCTATTCCGGCAGCCATACCCATCATCGCCTGTTCCGAAACGCCTGCATTTATGAATTGATCAGGGACAGTTTTTTGGAAATCTTCTATCACGCCAAAACCTAAGTCTCCAGTCATAAAGACAATTTCAGGATTAGTTTTCGCTTGAGCTAGTAAAGTTTTAATAAAAGTATCTCTCATGGTATTTTTTTCTTTACTTGAGCAATAGCGTTGTCTAGCTCGTTTTCATTTGGAGCCTTGTAGTGCCAAAGGACAGAATTCTCCATAAAATCCACACCCTTACCTTTAGTAGTATTAGCAACTATACATTTTGGTTTTACCGATTGCTTTTGTATAGATTCCAACAATGATTTATGGCAATGCCCATCAACCTCTAGGACATCCCATCCGAAAGCTTCCCATTTTTGCGTAAATGGCTCTAGTGCAATTGTGGATTCAGTAAAGTCTAAAGATTGAATTTTATTTCGATCAATTATAACCGTTAAATTATTCAACTTATAGTGATTTGCAATCAGGGCACTCTCCCAAGTAGTTCCTTCGTCACATTCACCATCAGACATAACTACATAAACTTCACCATCAGATTTGCTTCTTTTTCTTGAAATTGCAATTCCCATTCCATAGGGCAAACCATGTCCAAGTGACCCAGTGGAGAGTTCAACACCTGGAACATTTTTTGATGTAACATGTCCCCCAAGTTGAGCGCCGTCAGTACAATAATTATTTAACCATTCCAAACTAAAAAAGTCTTTTAATGCCAAAACGGAGTATATAGCTGCTGCAGCATGACCTTTTGAAAGGATAACAATATCCCGGTCGAACGCGGTTACCGTAGAGGGAGAAATATTTGTAACTTCAGAATATAGAACAGATAAAATATCAACTACTGAAAGTGATGATCCTACATGCGAGGCTTTTGACCTACTAGTCATGCGAAGTATTTCAATTCTTGCTCTTTGTGCAAGAACCTCCGAATGAATTAAATTTTCAACTTGGCCTGGGCTTTTTTTACTCATAAATTCCATTCTAGTTAAACACCTATCGAATAGTAGTAGAGTTACAAGTGAAAACCATTAGATTTTTAGTAACTTGCTAATGTGTTTTTGAGTATTGAGCGCTAGGATAAATCCATAAGTTGGAGGTTTAAGTGAAGGCAGTAATTCTCGCTGGTGGGCTTGGGACTAGGCTGCGCGAAGAAACCGAGTATCGCCCTAAGCCAATGGTTGAAATTGGAGAAAAACCAATTCTCTGGCATATTATGAAAAATCTTTCAACTCAAGATTTAAATGATTTCATCATTTGCCTTGGCTATAAAGCAGAGTACATAAAAGATTTCTTTTTAAATTATGATGTAAGAGTTAATGATTCAACTATCAAAATTGGTAAAGGCAGTGTTGTAAACCAACTCAGTAAATCAAATGAAGAAAATTGGAATATAACATTAGCTCACACTGGGTTGCACACGATGACTGGGGGCCGAATTTTCAAGATTAGAGACCACGTTAATAAGGAAAGGTTTTTGTGCACATATGGCGATGGGTTAGCTGATATTAATCTTAAGAGCCTATTAGAATTTCATGTTAATCATGGGAAGATAGCAACAATAACGGCAGTGCAACCTACTAATAGATTTGGTGCACTGGAAATCGATTCAAATAATCAAGTTAAAAATTTTACTGAAAAGCCAAAATCAGAGCAATGGATAAATGGAGGGTTTTTTATATTCGAACCTGAAGTGTTTGAGTATTTGAACCCAGATAGTACACTGGAAAAGGAACCTCTAGAAAATTTAGCTAAAGACAACCAACTTATGGCTTTTCATCACGGTGGATTTTGGCAGCCCATGGATACATATAGGGAAACACAAGAGTTAAATTTCTTATGGAACAGCGACAGCGCACCATGGAAGACTTGGTAGTCAACTTGTGAGTAATTAAATGCATAATTTAGAAATATTTGCAGGTAAGCGAGTATTGGTTACAGGCCACACCGGTTTTAAAGGGGCATGGCTATCTAGAATTCTTTACAACGCCCATGCAGAAGTAATTGGAGTTGCCTTACCACCAGAATCAGACTCATTATATAAGCAGGCAACTAAGTTAAAATTTGCAAACCAAAAATTTATAGACATAAATGACCGGAAAAAGATTACGAAGTTTATAGCTCAAAACAACCCTGATGTGATTATTCATATGGCTGCTCAACCATTAGTAAGACGTTCATACCGTAATCCGATTGAAACCTTTCAGACTAATGTAATTGGCACTGCCAATATTCTTCAGGCAGCGCTCGAGTGCAAAAATACCAAAGGCGTTCTTGCTTTAACCACGGATAAGGTCTACAAAAATTTAGAGAAAATCGATGGGTATCATGAAGATGAACCACTAGGAGGAACAGACCCTTATAGCGCCAGTAAATCTGCATCTGAAATGGTCATTACAGCTTGGCGAAATCTCGCTCAAATTGCAGGAGATAAAGTTATTGTTGCTGCAAGGTCTGGAAATGTCATTGGTGGAGGAGATCGAGCTGAAGACAGACTAATTCCAGATCTCATCCGAGGATTTAAGGCCGGTACTAAAGTTGTAATTCGAAATCCTGACTCTCTGCGCCCATGGCAGCACGTACTGGATCCCTTGTATGGTTACCTTATGGTCGCAGCCAAAATTCTCAAAGGTGAAAAAGTTTTGAATGCATACAATTTTGGGCCGTCCGAGAATTCAAAATTAACCGTTGCTAAAATGTCTGATTTAGCCTGTAAATCTTGGCCAAATAACTTAGGATGGGTTCATCAACCAGCTCATGATTCGCTTCATGAAACTAAACTTTTATGGCTCTCCTCTAATCGTGCACGCACGGACCTAGGGTGGGAAAACCTTCTTAATGCAGAAGAATCTATCAAATGGAGCATAGAGTGGGAACTTGAAGCAGAGAAATCTACACCGCTGTCCGCCCTTGACCTTCAGATTTCTCGATTTCAAGAGATGATGAGATGAAAAAGATTTCAATTATAACCCCATGTTATAACGAAGAAAATAATGTTCGCGACTGTTACGAAACGGTTAAGGAAGTCATAACTAAGTCGCTACCAAACTTTACCTATGAACATATCTTTGCCGACAACGCTTCAACGGATGAAACATTATCTAAACTAAAAGAAATTGCATCCCAAGATGTAAATGTTAAAGTCATTTCTAATAGCCGTAATGTTGGGCCATTTAGAAATATGTGGAACGCCATGAAAAGTGCTAGTGGCGATGCAGTAATTCCATTCCTACCAGCCGACATGCAAGATCCACCATCGGTTATTCCTAAATTTGTTTCAAACTGGGAATCTGGAGATTTGGTTGTATATGGAATTCGTGCCAATCGACAAGAAGCTTGGATAATGCGCAAGTTGCGCTCAACATACTACCGACTAATTCGTCGCTTCGCAGATTCTGTTATCCCATTAAATTCAGGAGAATTTCTGTTAGCAGATAGGCGAGTCATTCAATCAATTTTGACTCTTGATGATGCCTATCCCTACATCCGCGGGCTCATCGCTCAGACTGCAGTCAGATCGAGTTCTATTTCATATACATGGGTACGTCGTGAACGAGGTCGCTCGAAGAATTCCTTTGTTGACCTAATTGACCAAGCAATTAATGGCTTTGTATCAACCAGTAGATTACCGGCCCGTCTGGCTCTCTTATCCGGATTTCTATTTTCTATTCTTGGCTTTCTCGGTGCAGTTGCAACCTTTATAGCATTTCTGTTCAATCGCGAGGGCGCTATTGTAGGAATACCTACTATTGTGGTTTCAATTTTTTTGTTTGGTGGAATTCAATTACTGTTCTTAGGCATTATTGGCGAGTATGTTTTAAGTATTCACGGGCAAGTAAGGCGCACGCCACCTATGTTTGAAGTTGAACGACTTAATTTTGAATTGCATAACAAATAATGAAAACAACAGACTCACTTTCCCGATATAGCGATCAAGTCTCAATACTTTTCTCAAAAATATTTGGGCTTGTTGCTTTTTCAACTTTAACCTTTCAAATTATGCGCTCAGGTGATAAATCAGAAACTTGGGACAAGTTAATTTTTTTTATAGCAGTAGTCACGGGTTTCATAAGCTATATCGTGATTTTCTTGTTGAAAACTCAAAAATTTGTATTTGGTTTGTTTACTTTTACTACTTCAATTATAGGAATTGTCCTAGGAGTTGGAGGTATTGAAGAACATGATCCTATTAATGGCATAATTCTTTCTAATCGACTCTGGCTTGGTTTTGGACCATTTGTTTTGGTTTTATTATTTGCCTCTTCACTACTTGTTTGGAAATTATGGGAATGGAATAGTTTAAAAACGATTTGGAAGTTAGTATTCTTTATTTTTTCTTTAGTTGCTATTGCACTATCAAGTTTGTCATTTCACCAAGATTCTAAGGTAGTGATCGATCCAGATCATTCAGAGTATGTACTCAATGAAGTTATGGCTATCCAAGCTGGAAATTGGCCATTTGAAAACTTCATTCCACAGTATCAAACGATTTACACATTCATAGCAGCACTTTTAAATTCTGCTAATTCCGACGAGATAGCTCAAATCATTCTCTTATTAATGTCCATTGCAGCGTTTATAGTTATAGCAGTAGGAGTATTGTTGGTTCGGCAAGCTCTTCCTTCGAAAGCAGCGATTCCTGCAGTTTTGCTTGTTGTCCCACTGACTGCTGTCACTCCATTTCCAACACGTGAAGGGGTTATGGGTTCAATTGCATCTTTACTATCAGGGCTCCCAATTCGAATTCTTCCAGGAGTCATGCTTTTTTCACTAACCTTTTGGGTATTAACGTCTCCCCGTTTTAGCGGCCTAAAGGCTCGTGTCGGGTTCTTGATATTGGGAATGGTTTCTGGCTGGACTACCTGGTCATCACAGGATTTTGGAATAGCCGCTGCCGTAACAACAGCTGTAGTGATTTCAATCATCCCCACCACAGTCAAAATCTCAAAAATTAATTCTATATTTTTTTATATGGTGGGTTTTATACCTGGATTCTTAACATATCAATTTATTTCAATAATCATGGGCCATAGAGTGAACTATAGCTATTTTGCATTCTTTGCGCGTCAATTTGGTTCAGGATTTGGAGCAGAAAATATTCGTACTCCAGGACCAGTATTAATAATTCTTCCGCTAATTATTGCACTGACAGCAGTGCATCTTTTTCTATTAAGAAATGCCCGATCGGTTCAAGGACCGATAGCCGACAAGCTCCATTCCAATAGTGTTCTAGGACTTTTATTTGCAGTTTGGAGCGTACTTGGATTTACATATTATCTAAATAGGTCCTATGCAAGCGGTCAGCTGCAGATATTGTTCTTACCAATATCAATTTCGCTTGGTATTTTGATTGGTTCGGTTTTGTATTTACGCCAGGCAGAGAGTCGTTTTCTATCAGAAATCACTAACCGATCTTTGATAGCTCGCAAGTCAAGACATTTAACTGTATTAACGCTTGTTGTTTCACTACCTTTTTCAAGTTTACTTCTATTACCAAATCCCAGTGTCGAGTTTGAACGCATCATGCAAGGTGAAGAATCCCCTAAATGGCCAAAGCCAAGTATTAAGTCATCTATAAAGGATGCGCAAGCTGGCCTAGAGTTTGCAAAAATGAATAATGCGACAGTAGCTTTTTTTGGAGCTTCATCTAATTATGTTTCTTATTCAACAGGGATTAAATCAGCAGCAATTTTAAATAGCCCTTTTGATTTATACATGTCGGCAGAAACAGTAAAAGTTGCATGTCAATATCTTGAGAGGTTAAGGCCAGACTTTTTAATTATGAGCGATGAAGGTGCCTCACTCTTTCAATTTGAAAATCAGACCTTATGTGGCACCTACTCATTCTTTGATATTAGCGGTGTACGCTCTGACCGTGCTGCTAAGAGAAATTAAGTGATCGGGAGATAAAATGGAGTACATATCAACTAAATGTGCAATTTGTAACACTACTGGAAATTCTGATGTGGTGCACAGCGCAAATTTAGACGAACAATCGCTTTCGGTAGAAGTATTCTCAGCTCGCCGTCTGCCAGATCGGAGACACTATCGTTGGGTTAAGTGTCGTAGGTGTAATCTCTTGCGTTCTGATCCAATTTTAAATGCAGACCTTGCTAGCTTGTACCAAAAAAGCACTTTCGATTATTCGGTCGAGATAAATGGTCTGAAGCTAGCGTATATTGATATCACCAAAAAGGCGTTATCACCTATTACTCCATCTGGCTCTGTGCTCGAAGTAGGTGGTGGAAATGGGTTCTTTTTAGAGGCGGCAATCGACTCCGGTTTTAGTAGTGCTCATGCAGTAGAGCCCAGTATCGATGCCGTACAAGCATCAAGGGCAGACATTAAGAAAAATACAATAATTGACATTATGCGGCCAGGTTTAATTCCCGATAACACACATGATCTTGTAGCAATGTTCCATGTAATGGACCATCTACCTGACCCATTAGACACTTTACGTGTGTGTGTTTCTGCATTAAAGCCAGGTGGTACTTTTGTTGTGGCAGTTCATAATTTTAATTCCTGGTCCTCAAAGTTACTCCGAAGAAAGTCACCTATTATTGACGTAGAACATACTTATCTTTATACGGATGAGACCGTAAGAAAACTCTTTGAATCCGCTGGTTTAATCAACATTCGTACTGGCTCTTATCGGAATCGTTACTCTATTGCTTACCTTATACACTTGTTTCCATTTCCAAATAAAATAAAAATGCGAATACTCACCAGTTCACTCGGTAAACTACTGCAGATGATTAAGATCTCAGTACCACTTGGCAATATGTGGGCATCTGGTCAAAAGCCTTAAGAATATTTTAAAACTAAAACAAGTGTACTAAAACCTTCACATTCATATACAAACATCATAACTTAGATAGTTAAGGAAAGTTATTGTATTTGATTGAATTAGAGAGATGAGTTTAGCCTAGTATGTACTGGTTTATAACAGTGCAAGAGAGAACATCTAGAATTTAAATCAGAGTAATTGAATCAATTTTTCTACTTCAAGTAAGGGTTACCACCCATGTATTTTTCAGGAATGATGCTTCTAGGAGTACCCATTTCATCAAAAGCATAGTTATATCGATCAGCTATTGACAATGAAAAGTATTCTCTCGTGCTAAGTGTACTCTCGTACTCTTCGATGCCGAATTTTTCCAGGTAAGAAGTCTGAGTATTAACTATTTTTTGGCTTTTTGGTTTACAAATATTTTCACCAACAAAACAAAAAAGTTTTAAAGGTTTGTCTAACCTTGACTCTATCCCGTAATCCATATCATTGGGCGCTTTAGATATCCAGTAATGGACACCAAAAATACCAAGAAAATTATATGCGGGCTTGTAAGGAAGAATGTAATTACTTTCTTGAAAATAATTTTTAATCTCTTCATTTTTTAGTAGTGCAGAGTACTTGGTGGGTATAATAGTCGCGTAATCAGTACCTTTTGAATAACTATTTTCTACCGAAAAAGCCGAGACCGTAATTATGAGTGGCAAAAACCAAGCAAATAAATTTTCAATTTTTCTAGTACTCGGATTAGTTTTTAAGCTTATAAAAAGCAAGAATAACACTAAAATAAAAGGTGCAAGAAATGTTGAAATCTTATTGTAAACGTAATCTGAACTATTTCTACTAGACTTAGCTAAAATATATCCAAGTCCCACCAAAATTGTGGAAGCTAAAAGGCCCGGTGTAAAAATGGACTTAACTCTTGGTTTTATAACGATTATGAATAACACAGATACAACAGCTAACAGCAATATTAATAATGAAGAATACTGAATAAAATTAGAATTGTTCTCAGAAAATTGGGAATAGACACTTAATAAGCCAAAATTTTGAGTAGGAAATCTCCATATTCCAGTATTAATACCTGTTCCTAAGTTAGCATTAATTCTAAAATTCAAATTTTCCCAGATTGAATAAGTAAAAATTGGATTTAAAACTAGAGTCATTAATCCAGGAATGATAATGAACATCAGAATTCTTTTAACTTCTGTTTTATAAGATTTAAGCATTATTACAGCAAGGACAACCATAAATATTCCAATCACCAAAGTGGCATCTACATAACTTATGGCACTAGAAGTCCAGGCAAGGGTTGCAACTATAAACATTCCTACTTTATTTTTTCTCATGTTCATCATCTCTTTATTCGAGATTAAAAGCATCAAACACATTAAGATTCCAAAATTACCGACCAATCCAAATGCTTGAGAAAGTCCCCCATTAAAGTATTGGTTCAAAAAGCTTCCATTCAAGGAGATAGTAATCGCTCCCAAAGCTGAGAATAAAACAGATTTGCTTGCAATTCTAAACACAGAAAAACCAATTATCAGAGTTGCAAGTAGAGTTACAACTAACACAGATCCAATTTCAAGCATTATAGTTTGTGGCCCAAAAATTTTTAGAATTTGACTGAATGGAACGGTCAGGCCCCATCTAATCCCAAATACTAAATAGTCATATCCAGCTAGATGCACAAACGAGGGTATTTCAAACATTTTTATTGCAGCTTCATTTAAGTTACTTACATTTAAAGACTCAATTAATCTATTTGAAGCATCAAACCAAGTGTTACCAAGTGTTGGGGCAATGTGTGCTGCCAATAAATTTTGACTCACATCCGGTCCAATACCAGAGAAGATTCTTGGTTTTTGCTCCGCATCCCATTGCGTTTTTGCAAAATATACTGCTATAAAAAATGACGCAAGCATAAAAGTTATAAATCCTTTTAGATAAACGATCTTGAATCTTAATTTGGACCTGAATATGAATACCAAAATCCAAAGGCTCAATCCAATTATTAGTATAATTAATGGATAAAGATTTATTCCAAAAAAACTATATGCCAATGAAGCAGAAAATGCAGATATACCAAATCCTGAAGTTATAGATATGGCTAGAAATAAAGGTAACTCGATTGGCTTTGCTGCAATTTTTTCACAGAAAGTAAGAATCGTTAGCGGAGCTCCGAGAATTATAGCTAATAGCAATATTGATGAAGACAATAGAATTACTTCAAACATATTGACTCCCCTTAGTGAACCATTTATAAGACTCAGTACGCTAGAATAGTGCAATTTAGTAGGTTGAGTGCCTCACTAAATTTGGTTTTTCTACTCTTTTCCATTTATTCATTAGCTATGTCTTTTTCCCATCAGTCAACTGATTGAAGCAAAGATAACCCACTAAAAAAGTGATCAAAATTTCTAGTTTTAGTATCAATAAATAACTACTAGTAAACTGTCTAGAATGTTGGGGTAGTCGATCTAGCGTATTCCCCTAACTGGTACCCATAAAGATTTTCCAATTTTGACTCCGTGATTAGGTTCAGAAAAAATGTTTGCCCAGATTTGGTTTTAAGATACTATGCGGTCTGGGTGTGGAGGAAAATTTCCGTTTCCGCCATTTATCAAAATTTTGGGCCTTTAGCTCAGTCGGTAGAGCAACAGACTTTTAATCTGTGGGTCGTCGGTTCGATCCCGACAGGGCCCACTTTTTCTAATAAGCGCAAACCCTCTCTGACCAGTCATTGTTCGTGCGCCTCAGTTAATTCTTACTCGTAGATAATTAACCTCTAAAAGCAGTACTCAAGGCCGACTCCCTCTTAATTGAAGGGGCCGGCCTTGGGCTTTCTACCGGCGCTTTATTCACCCACCAGACACTTCACTGCTTGCTAAACCAAACACCTCACCTGCCCAGATATCTTATAAACACCCATAGAAGCCCTCACTTAGCTAAGCCTGGCCCAATTGATTCAGGGTATGGGCCGCGATGATCGATCCCTTTTCCATTCGAGATTAGATAACCCTTTAGTCATGGCTAGTCATATACAATATGTATCTGAAGCGCGAACTGTCCCAAACCCCTCAAAGCGGGGTGATTGTTAGATGTCCGATTTGTCCCCTTAGGGCGACAAATGACCAGTCAATTCGTAGAGGTGAATAGAGGCAGCGACGGCTGGCTTTAGTAAGACAAAACCGGTAAAGCAGGGGGCAAAACAAAATGGCATTTAAAGCCAAGGCATCCAAAGCAGTTGAGTGGTCAAATCCTGCTTCCTGGAGTGTTGCCCAATTTTCATCTTTTTACACACAAAACCGATCTGAGCTAATTGCCCATGCCAATCGGATTATTAAAGATAAGGCAAAAGCTGAAGAGATCACCCAAGAAGCACTAGTTAAGTTCATGCTAGCTGCACCTGAATTATCAAGTGATAATCACGCTCTTTCCTATCTACACCGCACTATTGAAAACTTATGTATTGATCTATTCAGAGCAGAAAACCGCAGACCAAATCTTGTTGCATTAGATGATGCAACTGCTGAGGTTGAGTCCACCTGGCAGGTATCTGGAGATCACTCATTTGAGATCTCAGCCGCCGAAGATGCTGCAATCATTCGCCAAGCACTATCCCTACTATCCCCAGCAGAGCGAGCTGCTCTAGTTATGTGGGAGGTTGAAGGACGTTCAACTACTGAGATCGCTAAAGAGCTTGGTATCAAAGAGTCAGCTGTTCGTCACACTGTCTCAAGAGCTCGTTCATCATTACGTAAGGTTTTATCAGAGCTTGTTATTGATGAAGAGCGCGGCTTAACTGCACTAGACCTTCTTTCTACTACCTACAAGAAGGCGGCAGAGCTTGCTGGAAAGTCATCAAAGATTGCACTCACCTTCATTCTTGTTCTAACTGCATTCCTAGGTCTTAACTCGCTAACAGGAAATGAACCTAATACCTCCATTACTACCTCATCTGCTCAACTTTCAAATGATCAAGATCTACCAGAGGTAATTACCCCAACCGCGCCAGATGCTGCCCCAGTTGTTAAGCAAGTAATAAACGAGCGTAACACCATTACCCCATCTGAGTACGCCGATCACATGGAGTTATCTGTTTCCCAACTTCAAACTGTCACATTAATGCTTTCAGTTCTAGATCAAACAGATGGTGGGCCAGCGCCTACTGAATAAACAAGGTTTCCGACTCATTTTGGCATTACACGTGTGTGCCAGAGGAGACGGAATTAGAGGATCGAAAGATCTTCGAGCCAGATTCAGGAAATTCCTGATTCTGACTAACGAAAGGAAACAAATGTCTAATAAGACACTCAAGAAACGCATTGCAGCTGTTGCAGCGTCAGCCCTTACAGCAGGATTCCTGTCTGTAGTGGCAATGCCAGCAGCGAATGCGGCTTCGACTGCAGTATCTGTAATAGCTACAGGTCAAGTTGTAGCGGCCTCTACATCGGGTAGCGCGACAACTCTCACAATCACTTCCACAGGTAATGCAACATTTGCTGTTGCTGCTTTGGCTTCCGTAGTATTTGGATTAAATATTTCCGGAGGAACTTTTGAATCGGTAGCTTCCGGAGGAAACATCAATGCTGATAAAACGCAATTTACGGGCACCGCATGTCTTACTGCGATTACTGGCGTAGTTGCTAAGCCCACTTCTGCTGGAAGAAATATGGTAATCACATCATATTTTGGTAATCCAGGGGTTGCTTGCAATGGCACCAATGAACTAACAGCTTTAGCAGCAGCCAGAACTGCTGGAACTGTTGATAGAACAATTACAGCCACAGTCGTTACACCTGGTTCAAACGCTGTGTTTAACTCTGGCTTAAGCGCCATAGCTATTGTTAACTCTGCATCAACTGCGTCTTCAGCAACTAATGCTGATACAACGTATGCGAATATTGTTGCTGCTGGAGGTACTGGTGTACTTAGTTACAGTTTGAAGGACGCAAATAACGTTGCACTACCTTCAACTGCAATTGTGTATGCAAAGATTAAGTCCGGTGCTTGCGTAATCGGACTTTCCACCGCTCCAACATCCGGAACTATGGTTGTAGGAGTTGCACCAGCCGACTTAATTTATGTAGCTCAAGCTGATTCAACCAACACACCGGCTACAACTTGCGTAGTAGAGATTGAAGTCGATGGCGTACTTGCCGCGACAAAGACCTTTACATTCCAAGGTCCTATAGCAGCTATTACGGTAACTGGTCTTGGCGTAGGTGCTGCAAGCACTGCTAATACAGGGCTGGGATT
>Ga0194130_10004134_pt1 | contig 18728 bp, 12 predicted proteins | sample TA2KigsurfametaG_FD_160084 | JGI IMG/M metagenome (GOLD analysis project Ga0194130, IMG submission 160084) | Freshwater microbial communities from Lake Tanganyika, Tanzania - TA2015050 Kigoma 12 surface | ecosystem: Environmental > Aquatic > Freshwater > Lake | place: Tanzania: Lake Tanganyika... | reverse complement strand
CTTTTACTAATGTATTAATTTGTCTTTTTACATTTATTTTTTCGTATAGTAATTCTGCATTTGATAAATTTTTTCTTTCTAAATTATACATAAAACCTAATATCATTTCCTCTCCCATAGGTATTTCTAAATTTACAGTATTCATTTTCCTATCTATATCTAAAGTACACGGGACATTAATCATTCTTAAATATTTAATTTTATTTGCATTGTAATTTAATAAAAAATCAACTATTACTGATGGTTGATAATAAAAAGGAATTTTTAATTCAAATTTAAATTTAAAATTTATTAAAGCATTTTCAACAGGACTTGTATCAAATCTATTTGTTTTATCTATACTTTCCACTTTTATTTTGTAAATATCTTCTATTTTTTTTGTAAAATTTGTATTAATCATTCCATTACTATAAGGAATTAAATAAGTTATTTCGCCCATATCTTTAAACACATCCGAATAATATTTCATATCATTCACTACTTCATCTTTTTTTTTTATTTGTAAAACCTTTAATAATTTATCAGTTGAAGGATTCTTACTTAACAAAATTAAAGATTTCCATAAAAATGCTAATCCAAATGGAGAAATTATATCCATTGTAAAAGTTTTTTCTTTATTAATATTTGACGTATATTCAAAAATTACTATACCCTTTTCTATTGTATCATTAGAACTAACTAAACTATTATCTTCAAATCCTTCTTTTTGTGTCATTTTATAATCATTATTAAATTTATCAAATCCACTAAATTTACCCATTGAATAACCACCTCCTTCAGAATTATTGGATGCATTATCATCACCAAAATTAGCATACATACTAGAACTTAAATTTGACATTGTATTTAATGCTCTAAAATGTGTTTGGTCATTTGATTCTTGTATATACGGATTATTCATTAAACTTTTTTTATTATTCATAATTTGAGGATTAAATAATGGCATACCATGTGAGTTATCATTTGGCTTAAATAAAGACATATCGATTTGTTCATTACCATTTGAAAAGTGAAAAAACATATCTCTATCATTTAATACATCAGGATTTTTATCGTTTTTAATATAAACATCCATTCCTCTATTTAAATTAAAGTTTTCTACAGAATTATTTCTTCTATCTGAACGTGGTTGAAATTTATTGTTCATTTTATAAATAATATATTTATAATAAAATATTGAAATAAACTAAACATATATTTAAAACATTAACAAGTATTAAAATTTATATATAATGAATAATAATTGGATTAATTCTTCAAACTATACTTTTTTTGAAAATATTTCTACAATGTCATCAGCCAATCTAAACAAATACAAAAATATAGTTATATTTGATTTAGATGGAACAATTATTAAAACCAAATCTGGTAAAACATTTCCAACTAATAAAAATGATTGGATTTTTAATTATGATAATGTCGTTTCAGTAATAAATAATTTAGAAAACACAATTTTAGGTATAATAAGTAACCAAAAAGGTTTAAAATCTGACAGCCAAATTAAAGATTGGCAAGATAAAATTAATAATATTTGTAAGAGTATAAACTTTAATTTTGTTTTTGCTTCTTTTAAAGATGATAGATATAGAAAACCTATGATTTCGTCGTGGGATTTCATAAAAAATAAATTTAAAAATTTAAATATTCCTAATACTAACATAACTTATATAGGAGATGCAGCAGGAAGAGAAGGAGATCATAGTGATACTGATTTAAAATTTGCTTTAAATTGCGGGTTTAAGTTTAGCACCCCCGAAAAATTCTTTAAAATTAAAATTTCAAAACAGAACATAACAGTAACCTATCCAGAATTAACTTATTATACAAAAACTGAATTTAATAAAATATTAAATGAAATAACAAGTAAATTTAAAGAAAATGAAAAAGTTTTAGTAGTTATGTTAGGTTTCCCTGGTTGTGGTAAAAGTTATTTAAGAAAACTATTTATTAATGAATTTACTAAATTTAAATATTACAATAAAGATGATATTAAAAATAAAGTCATTAGTAACAATCTTATTTCTAAACATAACTCATATATAGATTTTGTAATTGATGATAATACAAACACAAGTTTGAAAATCAGGAAAGAGTTATTCAAAACATACGAAAATCATTACAAAATAGGAATATATTTCAATTACGAACTAGATTTGGCAATGCATTTAAATTATATAAGAATGTATTGGTATGGACAAGAACTAGTGAAGAAAGTAGCGTATTATACATTAAATAAAAATTTTGATATTCCAGATAATAAAGAATTTAATTTGTTGGTTAAACTAGATAAAATTATACCTGATTTTGAGACAAGTTTTAAATATTATTTTTAAAAATATGTTTATAAAAAATTTTTTAATGTATATTTAATAATTTTATATATCTTTTTATCAAAACTTTTTTTATCTTCTACATTTTTAATCAATATGTTGTAAACATTATATATTATTGAAAAATATTTTTTATAATGCTCATTGATAAATTCAATTGTAAACTTAGCATTGTCTATTATTTCTGTTAATAATATATCTATTTTTACATCTTGCAAATAGGAATATTGATTTATTATATAATTTATATGTTTTTTCCTTTTTTCATTTAATAATTTTGAACAGTGCTCTAAATCCATAAAATAATTATAATTAAAAGTATATTTATGATTGCATTTTTCACTTCTATAATTTAAAATATCTTCATACAATGGATCTTCTTTAGTATATTTTATTCCTTTATAAATTATATCATGATTTTTTACACTAGAAATTATTTTTTCAACTAATATATTTTTATTTTGAATAGACAATAATAAAAAATATAACCATTCATCAATATTATTTTCTATGAAACCAAATAATCCGTGTTCTTTATGAGAAGTATGATAATAAATATATTTTTTTATGTCTACAATTTTTTTCGATTCTAAATAATGAATTTTTTCAAATTCAAAATTTTTAATTATTCTTTTTAAATATTTTAACATTTGAATATCGTGGTTATACTCTTTATAATCTTTTGTTATTTCACTATCGTCATATGTTATATCTTTTTTTGGTAAATCTAAAATAAAATTATTTTGTTCATACTTCAACGTTTCAGAAAATTCTTTTATTGTATTTAATATAACTCGTGAAATGTATTTTATTTCTTTTTTATTTTCATCATAAATGAAATTATTTTTTATATTGTTAGGATACTTTTTTTTCATAATGTCTTGAAATTGTTGAATTGGTATTCTATTTGTCATTATAAAGTTTGTTATTATTATCTATATTATTATTTTAAATTATAATTATAAAATTCAATTTTTAATACCTTTTGCGAAACCATATATGGTTCTTCGAAGTAAGTGCAATTTGCTGAATTTTCTTTGCAATCAATTTAATATATTTAAAATTATATAAAATATATAATATATTATTTTATATAATGACATACAGACAACGAATTGGAACTGAATATGAATATTATGTATTAGAAAAAATTAGAAATGAATATGAAAAAGTTTGGCATTGGACTAATTTTCCAGAAAAATTATTGTATGAATTAAATATTATTAAAAACTATGAAAAATTTAAAAAATATAGATATGATATCGGCGCTGATTTAGTAGCATTCAAGGATAACAAATATTATTTTATTCAATGTAAAAATTTTAAGGAAACTATATATATTGATACATTGGCTGGATTTTATTTTTTGTTATCTGAATATAAATTAAATGGAATTCTCTATTATAACGGCAGTTTAAGTGAAAGACTTATGGATTTATCGACTGGTAATATTCCATTTATAAATTTACCTTTTAATAATGAAAATATTATTTTTAAACAACCAGAAATAATTATAAAACCGAGAGATTATCAATTAGATGCTTATAAAAAATTAAAAGGATTGAAAGAGAGTATTTTAAATCTTCCGTGCAGTATGGGTAAAACTTATATTTCATCTTTATTGGGAAAAGATTATGACAATATAATTATATTATCACCTACAAGAGCATTAGCACAACAAAATTTAGAAAAATTTAAAGAGTATTTAGCAAATGAGTATAATTATATATTGATATCTGTTGATGGCAAACGAGATATTGATAAAATTAATAATATTTTAAAACCAAAAAATATTATTTCTGCGACATATGATTCATGTGATCTCGTTAATTTGTTATTTAATGGCATTAATAATACTTATGTTATTGTAGATGAATTTCACAATTTATCAAATAATAATATTAATAATAGTAATAATGAAATTTTTAAATTATTAAAACAAAATACTGATAAACTTTTTGTATCTGCTACACCAATAAAAAGTTTTAGGAATATACCAGATGAAAATATTTACGCTTATAAATGGGAAGATGCAATTAAAAATAAATATATTTGTGATTTTAATATTTATTTGCCTGATACAATAGACGAACTTGACAAATTTACAGAAATTATTAAAAATAATTATGGAGATGTTGAACTGAAACTAATAAAAAAAGCATATTTCTTTGTTAAAAATATGCTTTTCAACGGAGATAAAAAATGCATATGTTATTTAACGACAATTGAAAAAGCCAATATATTCAATAAAATTTTAACACTGATAAGTAATATTTTTAATATTGAAATAGAAAGGGAACAAATAGATTGTAATACAAGTAGAATAAATAGAAGTTATATAATAGAAAAATTCAAAAGTAGCAACAAATTTTTTGTTTTATTAAACGTCCATGTTTTAGATGAAGGGATAGATATTCCTGAATGTGATAGTGTTTTTATAACACAACCAAATAACAATATTTTAAATTTAATTCAAAGAATGTGTAGAGCGAATAGATTATATAAACAGAAAACTGAATGTAATATATATTTATGGTGTTCCGAAAAAAAAACAAATAATATTTTAAATTATCTATTTGACAAACTAAATGAAAATATTAAAAATAAAATTTATAAAATATCAAAATGTAATAATTCAATTATAAATGTTAATTATAATACACCACAAAATGCAGAAAACAAAATAAAAAAAGACTCATTTAAAAACTATATTTTGAATGATGATGAATTCAATAAAAAAATACCACCCAATTTTATTATTGAATTTTTTGATATTGAAAAGTACAATGAATTTTTAATCGATAGTGAAATATTGAGAAAATGGTTACAAATAAATAGTAGACGTAAGTTCAACGATACGATCAAAAGAAGTTATGTTAAAAATATTGATTACATTTTAATAACACAAAAAAAATCTCAAGGTAGTGGAGGACAAAATTTTGAAGTAATTACTTTAACACCTGAAGCAGCTAAAAAAATTTGTTTATCGACTAAATCTAAATTAGGACCACAAATACAACAATATTTTTTAGATTTAGAATTTGCACTTTACAAATACAAAAATTATGTAATTGAGTGTATTAAAAAAGAAAATCAACAATTAAAAAACAACCAACAGCCGAAAGTTAATTCTGGAAAAAAAATAATTTATGTATTTAGAGCATTGAATACAGATTTAACACTATATAAAGTTGGAAGAACACTAAATTCTAAAACACGCTTTAGTAAGCACAATTCACCATTAGCAAATGATATAGAACCAGTTTTTCAATTTGAAACAGATAATATCGAACAAGTGGAAATGTGTGTGAAAGCTAAGATGAAAAAATTTCAATATCGAAAATATAAAGAAGTATTTGAAGTTGATTTGGATATTATTAAATCTTTTATAAAAAATTGTGATGCTGAAATAAAAAATGCAAATGGAGTAATTGAAAAAAAGAATACAAAACAAAAAGGAGGAACGAAAATACCTCTTTTTAATGAAACAACTAAATATTATATGTTGATACCAAACTACAAAAATAATTTAAATGAAAATAAATTATCTAAAAAATCTTCGGAAAAATAAATTTTTAATATCTTTGCGATACCATATAAGGTTCTTCGAAATAAGTGCAATTTGCTGAATTTTCTTTACAAGTTGGACCAGATTTGTAAAGCCAATTTGCAAATTCGGTCTGTTTGTTAGGAATTGTCGTAATGGGAACTGTATAGAATATTCTTTGTGAATTTTCTCGTTCAAAAACATCCTCTATATTTCTATAAATTGAACTATTATACAAATAATTCATTTCCTTTTGAATATCTTTATTATCAACATTACAAGGTTCAGGAACATTACCAGCATCTAAATAATCAGCAAAAACTATATTTGCAAAAGGATTATCTGCGGTAGGTTTTCTGCAAGTTTGTTGTTTATAAAAATTATATTTGTCAAATGAAATTTCAGGAACATCTGGTTTAACCATATCTTCTTCAACTTCAGAATAATCTCTACCTATTTTATAATTTCCATCAAAATCTATATAACCTGCTTCTAATAATACATTTTTATCAACAGGAACTTTTGTAACTGGTTCTTTTGCTTTTTCATAAATTTTATTGACAGAGTAATTTCTAGATTTATTACTATAGACACTACCGGGACATTCATTACAAGATTTATTTATATTAGTAAATTTATCAATTTCATCTTTACTTTCTTTAACTAAATCCTTACCTACACCTTTTTCATCTGTTTTATTGATAAAATAAAATATTACTATCATTATAATCATTGTTAAACAAATTAATAAAACAGTATTATCATCTTCAAATAATAAACTTAATATTGCTAAATAAACTAATAATCTTGTAATTGTATTCATTTGCTTTGTCCTTGACATTTTATTTGTAGGTAAAATTTCATAATATTCTTCTATTAAAACTTTAGGTTTATATATCCAAAAAATATCCATTTTTATATATTAGTTCAATATATAAAAATTATTATCACAAAATATATTTATTTATATTTATTTTGCATTATTTAACATCTCTTTTAATCTATTAATTTCTTTAAGTTTTTCTTTTTTTAATCTTATTTCTTCAGTTGTATTATCGTCTACTACTTGTATTTTTTCATTTTTGAATGTTTTATTATTTTTTTTGCTTTTTTCTTTTTCTTGTTCTTCTTGTTCCTGTTCTTCTTCTTCTTGTTCTTCTTCTTGTTCCTCTTGTTCTTCTTGTTCTTCTTCCTCTTGTTCTTCTTCTTGCTTATCTTGCGGTTCTTCTATTTCTTCTTTATTTTGGTTTTCTTCTTTAATTTCTTGTTGTTTTTCTTCTTTTTGCACTTGTTGGTCCTGTTTATTTGTCTGTTGATTAAAAGCATTCATTAATTTATTTACATATGAAGAATGTATTTGATCCATAGAACTAACCATTACAGGAATAAAATTATCTTTTTCATTACAAGATGCAATTTGTTTAGCTTTAAAATAAGAAATCATATAAGGAACATTTTCTTTTATTTGACTAAAGAAATTCATATTATCGATAAAATCATCAAAATTAATTACAAGTATCATTGCATATGTAAGTTGTTTGGATAACGTTTTTAAAGTTGTTGCTATATCATCATAAAGTTTTTTATCAATAGATTTTGAAACAAATATTAAAAAAATAGGTTTTAAAAAATTAGTTTTCATAATTTCATCTAAATCACTTTTTTTATTAATTCTATATAAATTTTTGGACATTTATTATATTTAGTTATATAATGATTTCTTTATAATTATTTTATTTATTTTTCGCATATCATAAAAAATTTGAAATATTTATTATATTTTATTATAAATAATATTATTTATAATGACTGATAATTCAAAAACCAATATTTATTCTTGTAAAAAAACTAATAAATGGATTAAAATAACTAAAGAACTAATGGATAATATTCCATTTACCACTGATATCATAAAATGTTCAAAATGTAAAAGTTATGCATTTTTAAATTTTATTCATGAAAAATTAGGTGACTATTATGGTCCTAATATACATAAAAATTGTGAAGGTAAATATGTATATTTGTGTGTCAAAAAGAGAGAACATATTATAGACATAGATGATGAAAATTTATAATATTTAATTTTTATTTTTTCTATTTTTTCTTGATTTTTTTGAAGTATCAGTAGTTTCACTTGTTTCTGTAGTTTCTGTAGTTTCTGTTTTTTGTGTTGATGCCATTTGAGCCTGTTTTAAATTATTCTCAATATTAGTTCTAATCAATTTATCTACAATATTTAAAGCATCTGATTTAGTTGTACTTCTAGCCAGACTACTTGTAGCATCCCATAATTCTAAAACATTTACATTATTGTCTTTAATACTTGACATCATATTTCCCGCAACCTTTTGTGCAATACCCAATAATTGTTCAACACCTTGTTTTCCTTTAACCTTTTCAGTTGGTTCATTTTTTAAATTAATTACTTCATCTTTAATTTTAGTTAACATGTCGCCCAAAATCTTAGTAGTTTGTTTATTTCCTTTAAAATCATCACCTTGTAAAACATCTGTTAATTTATTTGCAGCTTGATTAACGTCATCTTCTTTAATATTGTCCATATAATTTTGCATTTTACCCTCCATTTCTTGATTTACTATTTGCTCCATTAACATTTCATATGCAGACATAGTTTTAGTTTCTACACCATTAAACATAGTGCTAATATCCATATTTTCTGCTACTTTACCAACTGATTGAAAAGGATTAAATGAACCATCATTATTCGTATTAGAACTCATACTTTCTAATACTTTGGTATAAGTAAAAGCACAAACGTGTAATGCATGGAATCTATTGTATAATTCTTTTCTGTCATTAGTAGATACTTGATTAAAAATTTTATTGATATGAAATGATGGCATTAAAGTCCAAGTTTTTGTATCTGTTGCTGTAAAAACTCTTTGCATTATTTCATCATCAAAATTATTTTTTTCAATAAAAGCCATACCTTCTTGTAATTTGCTATTTGTGCATATTTTTTCAATAATTTTTGTATAATTTAACTTTGTAAATAATTGTCTAATTTTCTCTAAATCTGTTTTTATTTCGTTATTTTGTATTTTTTCAAAACATTCATTGGTAAATGTTTGAAATAAATTTTCAAATTTATTTAAGAAATACTCTTTGTAATCATTTGGAGTTTGTGAATTCATTCTATATAACATTTAACTATAATATATTTTTTAAATGAATTTACATTTGTTTTTAAATAATTATATTTTTATAAATAAATCTCTTATATTTTCTAATATCATGATTAATATTTCCATATAACCCTTTATTATAGAACGATCCATTTCATTTAAATTTTTGGCTTTATTTTTAATTTCTATTATTATATCTAAAATTTCATTTTCTTTGTATTTTTGTTCATTAATTATTTTTTTTACTTGACTAATATTATCTATACAATTTTTTCTTGATATGTTATCTTCCGAATCATTATCTAATTCATCCAAATTTTTTAAATCAAAATTTAATATATCTTCTTTGTGACCCAATAAATATTCTACTCCATTTTTAATTAATTCTACTTTATTGTTAATTATGTATTTTTTTAAAAAATCAACTCCTAAAATAATTTTGAGCGGAACTATTTTTTTTGAAATTGAATAATCTATTATATTATTTATTACAGATATATATTTATCAGATAAATTCATAAAAATAGTAATTTTACTTGAATATTCCATTAATATTAAAGTAAAAGTTATAATTTAAAATCATTTTTTAACTTTATTTTATTTAATTTCTCTTTTTTTGTAATTCTTGTTGTAAAACTTTATTATGTTCAGTTTCCATATGTTTAATAAAATTATTTTTGTCATTTTCTCTAATCATTTCCACATTTTTCATTAACATTTCTTGATTTCTCTTATCTAATTTATCACCTTCTGGAGCAGTATATATTTCTAAATCTTTATCACATGGTAAAAATGATTTTGGTAATGGATTGTCAGTCATTAAATATGCAAAAGTATCTGAAAATCCACTCATTTCCTCTTGTAAAAATCCAAAAGGCTGTTGTTTTACAGAAGGAGTCGTTTTTATTTCTACACCATTCACTAATTTTGTTTGTTGTATAGGTATTTCTTTTTCTTGTTTTACACCAATTATAGGTGGGGGTGCAATAGTTCGTTTTACTACATTATTATTTGGATTTGTAGTTCCTGCTCCTGAACTAGGTCGATGTTGTTGGGTTATTCCTGTTTCTGGTAAATATTGGTCGCCACCAGTATCTATTTTTTTATTTGAATTCATAGATATAATAGATTCCAACCAATTAAATACATTTTTACCTTCAATTGGTTTTGTTAATCCTTTAATAATTATAGTTGGAACTACTTTCAAACCTTTTTGCGATAATTCTGCAATTTTATCATCAACATCTACCATTCTAAAATATTTTAAAATCTTATTTTGTTGACACATTGTTATAAAAGTATTACATGTTTTACAATTTTTACTAAAAAAAAGGACATTTGGAGGCATGGGGTTTGACATTGGTTTATATAAATAATAGTAATAAATATTTTAAATTCATTTTTAAACCACAAATGTTTTATTTAATTATTATAAAAATTTGAAAAAATTGAATTTTAATATATATAAATAAATAATTATATATATTTATACTATTATGCAAGTAAAAGAAATTTCAAATATAGAAGATACATATGGTTCAACATGTTTACAATTAGAAATATCAGGTAAAAATGTATGTTATCAAATAATAAATGCAATACGCAAAGTATGTAATAATCAGATACCAATATATGCTTTTCATGCAGATAAAATTAAAATTACCAGAAATAGTTCAGTTTTTGACAATTCTTTTATGTCTTGTCATTTATCTCAATTACCCATTACTAAATTTAATCACAATATAAAATTTTTGCCATCCAAATATTATGAAAATATTAATTTTGCCGATCCAAAAATAGAAAGATATGTTGAAGACATATATCAAATTAATTATTCTGTAAAAGCAAAAAATGAAGGACCAGAAAATTTATTGAATGTTACCACCAATGATTTAGTAATCAGTATCACCAATACTACTAACGAAAAAGATAAATTAGTATCTGACGAAACTATCCCTCCTAAAGATAAATATTCAGATAAATACCCCATATTACTAACCCAACTTAGATTAGGTGAAGAATTTGAATGTTCGATGAAAGGTGTTTTGGCAATTGGAGAACTTGATGGAATATTTAATGCATCAAATACCTATTATAAAGAAATTTCTGATGATAAATTTTTATTGAGTGTAGAATCAAATGGCCAATTACCAGAATATGAAATTTTAATTAGAGGTTGTGAAATTATTATTGAAAAATTGAAAATAATGAAAGAAAATGTAAAAACAGATCAATATAATTCGCTCAAAACCACAAATAATTCCTTAATATTAGAGATTCTAAAAGAAGATCATACTTGTGGAGGACCAGTAAATTGGGTTTTACAAAATATGAAAGAAGTTAAATTTTCAGGAATAAATAAACCTGATTTTTTACAAAAGATTATAAATATAGTAATCCAAACTGAAGATAAATCTAGTCCAATAGAATGTCTTATTAAAGCAATTGATCAATGTATAAAAATATATGATGACTTTAAAGAACATTTTTCAGGATTATATAAAGGTAAAAGTAAAAAATAATTAAGTAAATAATTTAGACAATAATATTTTTTTCTAAATGATTATTAAGAGAAATAAAATATAAATTAATTTATATTTCTTTATTAAAAAGAATATAAGCAAGATAATTAAAAATTATTTTAATTATACATAATTTTTAATAAGTTTTTTAATAAAATTTTATTATTAGTATAATATATTATACTGATTATATGTACTTATCGGAAATTGATGATATTTTAGATCAAACAATTGATAAATTTATGTACACTTGGATACTTGAAACAAAAGCAAAAGAACTTTTAAATTTTTCTGAAATTATAAAACAACCTAATTTTGTTAAATTTCAAAAAGAAATCAATAAAATTTTAGAATTTGCAATTGATTTAATTTCACAAAAAGATATTACTAAATTTGTAACAAAAAATAACAATATTATTTTAGTTAATAATTTAATTGCCAAATATATTTGTTATTATTTATTTATACTAATTGGTATTAATTACACTAGTAAAATTGAATTATTCAATAATAATTTAGTAGAATTTTCAAGAAATCAACCTAATTTCCCCGTTAAAGTTAATAATTTTTTTAATTCAGAAAGTAATTCAAATATTATCAAAACCATAAATATTGTTGCTGAATTAAATGATTATATAGAAAAGTTTAAAACAAAAAAAAATGACACAGCTAACTTAATTAATTCTTATTCATCTAATTTTAGAGAATTTATGGAATTATATGGAACAGAAAATTTTATTAAATTAGTTGAATTAACCCAAAATAAAGAAATTAATAAAAATAAAATAATTTTAGACCATAATATAGTAAAAATTATGATTTATATATACCTTTTTAAAAATACAGAAAAAAAGGAAGTATTTAATGAAATTGAAACTAGTGAAACAGCAAATGGTGAATTTATTTTTATCGATGTTGTTGTTCCAAGAAGTGCATTCATTGATTATAACACAATTGAATCAATTTTGCATCCAAATGAACTTAAAACAAGTTTGCCAGACATTATATACAATTTGGTAAATGATGATTATTCTGATACTATTTTTGATAATAAAAAATATTATACTGATTACGAATTAAAAATTCAAAAATTATTTGATTCTCATTTAATTATTCCAATTGTTGATGATTTTTTATTATATCACAAAGATAATGAACAATATGAAAAACAGGGTGATAAAATGGAAAATCCAAAAAAAAAAGACGAAACTAAAATAAAATATATTATTAATAAAATTAATACTGCTAGTGATTTATATAAAAATCAAGAAGAAATAAAAAAATTATTTTATATTCCAATGCAAAATCGTGAAGCAATACTAACTAATACATATGAGGACATTAAAATTCTTACTAAAATGAAAAATATTATTAAAATGAATATAGAAACTGCAGATTTATTTAATGATTTAATTAATTATAAAATGTATCCCTATATTTCTTTTAGAGATTTTAAAAAGAATGGTTTTATGTTTAATTCAGATAATACTAACGATGCTATCAGAAATGTAAATTTTTCTGATATTAAAAAAAGAAAAGATAGTTTATTACAAACTAGAATAATATCTTCCAATATGACAGTTAATATTGTAGGTTTTGCAATTATAAATAATAATGCTACACTACAATGTCTAGATTTAAGTAACTTTATCGATATTAGTAAGGAAAGCAAAGACCCTTTAACAAGTTTTAAAGTACTAATGGAAGAAAAAATAAGAACAAACCTAATAAGTAATTTTGATAAAGATAATACTGATAAGAGAAGTTCTATTACAAATAATTATTTTTGGTTATTTGATGTGGAAAAAGATAATTATGTAGTTCCCTTTTATGATATTTCTCCAAATATGCCTAAAAGTGAGGTTATTAAAATTATTTCAGCATATTTGTATGACTATACTATTGAAACTGTTATTACCTTAATAAAAGATAATATTAAAAATTCTCATCCTAAAACAATTGATGAATATATAAATAAATTTGAAGAATACAAAAGAATTTTTCCTGATATTAACAATATTCACCATGCAAATGAAGTAAATGAATTAGAATACTTAATTTATTATATTAAATCAACCAAAACAGAAGATACATATGATTATAACGAAGATTTATTTCCTGGATTATATGGAAAAATATATAAATTACCTTCTGCTCCTTCAAAAGAATTACCAATAATTCCAAAAATAAAATTTAGAACTGACTATAAGGATTTGGAAAATAAAGAAAGCCAAAAAATAATTATTAACAATGAAAATTTTGATTTTACAATGGAAAATTATGAAACCAAAGAAAATATTGATGCTGTATGCCAACATATTATTTCTTGGGACAAAATTTCAGAAATAAAGAAAATCAATCCTTCTATGTTTTCTGATTTAATTAATGAATTTACTCAACAATATGTTGAAATTAACCCTAGTTTAGAATATATTTGTAAAAGTTGTCGTTCGTCAATCAATATTAAAAAATATATAAATGATGGTTCTTTTGATGATTCAACTCAAAAATTCGTTACTTTTAGTATTCAAATGGATATAAATATTGAAGAATTACCAGAATATGAAAAATTTAAGACATCTATAAGAAATATTGATAAAATTATTGAGAGATTTGCTTCAATCATTAATATTCAAGGATTAATTGGTAATATGAATCAAGTTAGAACAAGACGTAGAGCAATTGTAAAAGATACTATGGATTTATTATTAAATCACAATACTTATCTTAAAAAAAATTATCAAATGCTTAGAGATAAGTTTTTAGAACAATTTGGAATAAATAAAAAAATATCCAATTTTTTTGTCTTTGAATTAGATAATAGTATTTTTATTTATTCAAGTAAAGAGAAAGATTTCTTGAAAATGTATAAATTTAACAATGTTCTCACATATATATTGGTTCTATTAGTTTTAGAATTTAATGAAACACAAATGCTACATTTTAATAATGATAAAATTTGCAGTTATGCTATATTTAAAAAAATTGGTTACTCATTATTTGAGGGCTTAAATATTTATGTAAATAAATCAAATGATTTAAAACCCATAAAAAATTATCCTGTTTTATGCTATTCTATTTATTTAACAAGTTGTTTTATTACTAAATATAATATTTGGACTGATACATTCACTAGCACAGAACCGGTTAAGGGTAAAACTCCAATTAAAAAATTTAATCCATTAATACAAAAATCTATTATTCAAACATTTGTTGAACTTTTAAATACTCTTTTAAGAGTTAATCAAGAAGAAATTAAAAAATCAAAACTTTATCTATATGAAGTCTTAATTACTAAATTCTTTCAAAAATTAGATATGTTCAAAGATTTTAATATTATAAAAAAATTAGATAAAATGTATTTATCAGATGATAAAGTTATTGTAGAAAAAAGGTCTATGTTTGATAGTGAAAAATATGATGTAATTCCGACAACAGATATTAATAACACTTACGTTTATGATGATGCATTTGATAAATTTAGTCGCAAATATTGTTTGAAACTTTATATTCCTCCAAAACTAAATAAAGATTTTGTTGATATGACAAATGTTTCGAACTTATCTAATTGTATTGAAGGAGATTTCCATAAATTTAAAACAAAAGGAACTAATATGGAATGTACTAATTGTCATGTTGAAGCAGGATTACAAGCTTATATTAAAGATAGTCATGAACATTTACATAAATTAGAAATTAGTAATTATTTAAAAAAACTTGCAAAAAAATATTGTATAGATGGAAGATTACATAATTTTGTTTTTGAAATTAAAAAAGATGCTTCATTTTGTAAAAATTGTGGATATCGTGAAGGCGATAGTATTAAATATTCAGATAAGGAATTAAATAAAATGTATGAAATTATTCAATCTACTATTGAAAAAAATAATTTATTAGTTTCTGAAATTTTAGAAAAAAATAATTTAGCTGATGAAAATAATAAAAAACAAATTAAAAAATGTTTGGATAAAATTATGTATAAATTTCAAAAATATGATAATAATTTAAATAATACTTTAAATACTTTATTGGATAATATCCAAAAATTACTTGGTACTGATATAATGATTGATAATAAACTTCATAATTTACATAATAATATTTATATTATTGATCATGATTTTAATGGAACTAAATTAACGACTCCTATACAAATAAATGAAAAAGATAATAAATTTAGGTTTGTCGAAAATCATCCTTTTTTTAAAAGAGATGTCTTAGTTTATGCTCTTCAAAAAAATACAAAATACGAATCATTTTATGATGCTTATGATAAATATCTTTTAGGATATCGTGAAGTTAATAAAGAATATAATCTTGTTGAAAAAACAAATTCTAAAATATTAGTTAACTATAGTATTAAAAATATATTTTTATTACTTGGTTTTACTAGACAATATGTCGACATTAAAGACTTTTATCCAGAAATTTATGGAATGAATACTGATGAACTATTGGTTTTCAAAGAAAAAATAAAAATGAACGATTTCTTAAATAAAATAGCTCAAAGAAGATTTGAAATTATAAAAAAATTAGGTGCTGAAATAAATACTTATATCAATAGATTTAAATTTAATTATCAAGTTAAAATTGTAGAACCAATATCATTTTATGAACAGAAACCAAATCCTGAAAATGAACCGATGAATAATCCATTTGATTTAATATATAATAAATTTCAAAAAAAACTTGATACTAATATAACAACATTTCTTAAAGAAAAAAATACATTGCATTTATTCTTAAAATATATGGGAATAATACAAACATACTTATCTTTTATGAAAATAACTGAAACTATTGATTATTCTACCTATGTTGATTATAATACTATATTAAAACATGATTTTTCTACAAATCTAGTTTTAAATTATATAATTGATGAAATAAATAGATTAATAAATTACAATCCAAACAAAGTTGTAAAAACAAACTTGGTATTATTTATAATTGAAATTGCTTGGAAACTTTTTAATTTAACTAATTACAATATAACTATGTCTGATCGTGAAGTTAGTTATTTCCATCAAATATTATATACCTCAGAGTTTTATTTGGAAACCCAAACACAAGAAATGTTGGTTGATGCAATTGATTTTTATGGAACAACAAAAGACCTTTCTGAAATGACTGAAGAACAAAGAGAAAAATATCAAGATGAATTAGATGATGATAAAGAAGAAGAAGAAGCAATAGATTATGGCGATAGTATGGTCGATACTGAAGGATTATTTGATTTAGATACAAAACCTATTCATAATGAGTATATTGACAATATGTTTGGTTGAAAATCTAATTCTAATAATATTTTTTTTGTAAATTATTATATAATATTAAATTATAATATGATAAGAGTTATTTTAACATTAATAATTTTATTAGTAATCTATAAAATATATCAACTTAATCAAAGTTCTTGTAATAATACATCTATCAATACTGATTCACAAGAAAACTTTATAAATATTACTAATCCTTTTGTGGACGGACTATCACAATTTCAACTTGGGGCTAGTAGACCAGATGATGGAGGTATTTTAGGATTAGATGATGAATATTTTGGAGATAATATTTCTGATAATGTTTCTCAAGATCCATCTATGCACGACTATATAACTAAATCAAATAATGTTCTTAATAAAAAAGGTAGATTAGTCCAAGATATAAGCACAAACAAACCACACAAAATTAATAATGATATAGACATAATTACTGCTTTAAGAAAAAAGTCTCAAGAAACACAAAAATTAAATTCCATTTTAAAAAATAGCAATAATAATAACAAACCTAAAAAAAATGTTAAATTTGATAAACCCAAAAAACTAAATAAATTCTTTATGGAAACACAATTTAATGATGCTTATCGTGATATTATGACTGCATTTTATTCTATTTCTCCTGATCAAAAAATTATCTTTAATTTACAATCTTTACCTGTAACTACTGTTATGTATGATTTACGTAAAGAATTACCACCTGCTGTTAAAAAATTAATTGATAATTTTATTATTAAATTAAATGGAGCTATAAAAACTTTACCTGAATCAGTCGATATATTAAATACCTATAATAATTATTTACCAATGACTGCTAATCTTAAAAAATATGTACAAGACAAAGGTATTAATAAATTCTACAAAGATATCGGTGTAGATTATAATTTATATGCAGATACACCACCTAATGCTCCTGTTGAATTAATTAGAATTTTAGGTGCTAGAAGAGAATTTACAGAAGCAGAAACTAAATATATTTTGACCTTTGTCATTAAAAAAGTTTTAAAATCTGTATCAGACCAAATGAAAATTACTGTACATTTTGTTCTTAAAAATGACCCTTTGGAAGCTGATAATATGTTTTCTAAAACTATTACACCTAAACTAACTCAACAAGTTGCTATCGAATTTATATTTACTGACGGATACTATACAAACGATTATAACAAAGATTATGATTGTTATGGTTCAGGAGAAAAAACTAAAAATGTAGGAAATAACGATGGCGATGATAATTTTTACTCATTTGATGCATTAGCTAAAGATACTATGGTTTCAGATAATGAAATCATTACTGAATTGAATAAAAAATATCGTCAACATCAAATCGAAATGTCCAATTTTAATGTAAATATACCTTATCCTATTTATCAAAATCCTGCTGATGCTAAACCACCTAAATTTGTATAAAAATATTTAAGATTTTTTTTTCTCTTCGGTATGTATATTTTGAATTATTTTATCTAGTTTTTTTTCTATTTTATCTTGTTTTTCATATATAATACTTAAACCAGGTTCAAAATTTACTAAAAATATATATTTTTCATTTTCTGTCAATATATTTATATTTATAATTTTCATTGATATATATTGACATATTGTTTCATAATAAATAGATCTGTATTTTTTAAATAATTTTAATAGTAAATGACAAGCTGTTTTACATTTATAATTCTTTAATGAAGAAATTAAACAATTGTGATTTACATTTAGTTTTTCAATTAATAATAATATATTATCTAGATCTTCATTTATTAAATTATTATCATCATCAATTTTTTTATACGATAATGAACAATAGCAATTTATTATATTTTTCTCAATTAGTTCTGTTATTATTTTTTTCTTATGTACCAATATATAATTCATAATTGTTGCATATTTATTTAATTCTGCAATAGAACAAA
>Ga0194130_10004133_pt1 | contig 18729 bp, 9 predicted proteins | sample TA2KigsurfametaG_FD_160084 | JGI IMG/M metagenome (GOLD analysis project Ga0194130, IMG submission 160084) | Freshwater microbial communities from Lake Tanganyika, Tanzania - TA2015050 Kigoma 12 surface | ecosystem: Environmental > Aquatic > Freshwater > Lake | place: Tanzania: Lake Tanganyika... | reverse complement strand
AACGCAAATTCAGGAACAATCCAAGCCGGCCCGATCAACGGTAGTGGCGTCGCTGGCGGGATCGCTCCCGATGGAATGGTCGCCGTGCAGTTGGCGGCTGGCGATCCTGGACAGAGGCTCTTTTTGAGGGCAAACCGCCCTGGACAAGTTTCTGTGGTCCAGCAAGCCGACCAGCTCGACTCTGCCTGGTACATCACGCCTGTTGGCCAAGACATGGTAAGAGTGCAGCAATACATCGGAGGTAACTGGTATGCGCTGGGTGTGGATGATCGAGCGATAGCGGCAGGAGGTATCGCTGGTGGCATGAACAGCCGAGCTTCAATTCGGTTCTCGTCGCTCGGTAGTTCTGCGAATCAACTGTGGAGGATTCAGAATTTCAATGGTGGTGGTTATTGCTTCGAGAGTGTTTGGATGCCAGGGTTTGGATTGACCTGCGATCCCCGCAATGGTCTTTGGCTTCAACCGATCACATGGAGTCCGTGGCAGATCTGGTGGCCGCAGCAACCGGTATTTGCACTTCCCTCACCGCAATACCGAGTTAGTTCCGATCAGATCGTCCCGAATCAACCATTGCCTCCTGTTTCTCTAAGAGTCGCGAATACGCATACCGACACCTTGCTCGTTCTGTTAGCGGACCGGCGCAATCCGAGCCAGCCACGCAAGCTTCGCATACCCGCGGGTGGTTCGGAGACGGTGACTCTCGAGCGGGACGCGGGCGCCACTGTGATTCAGACGGTGGAGATCATGGATGCGTTTGGAAACTGGAATCGGGACCAATACGAAATCCCCGTCCCGCCAGCGGTGCTCTATGACATGAGCGTGTATGAAGAGTTTTTGCAGTCGATCGCGATCGATAGGACTGGCAAAAGTCCCAGTGCGATCGAGGATGTCAATTACCAACCTCGCAGCATCGGGTTCTTCTTGCTTCCTGCCGGCGCCGCGCTCGAAGACAGAAGTGTTATCGATGCATACCGTGCGGCCGACGATTCCAAGAACCCAGGGGCTTGTCGCAAGCTTTCGCCACGCGACTTTCCGAGTTCCTCTTCCCAGGTAGCTCCACGCGATCCGTTGAAGGATCTGTTGCAGCAACTGCAAGGTAGACGAGGGGCGTTTTGAGCGACGATCCAAAAGGGATAGATCCGGTAGCCTCAAGCTTCCCACCGCAGGATGCAGCGATACCTTCCGTGACCGATTCGGCACCTGTTCAAGCCGAGTTGTTTTTGGAGCGGGATGTGGCCCCGGAGTTGCACGCGCTAGGGGGGATCGCAGAGGCGGCTGCGAATGAAACAAATCAGCGGCGCTGTCGACCTTTATTTTTATGGCGCCGGCATTGGCCGATCATAGCGTTGCTCGGTGCGTTGGTCGGTGGCTGGTTGATCTACGCGGTCTTGTTGCCGCCACTCGAGATCCGACACAAGATCGCAACCTCACGTTGGAATTTTTCTCGCAACGATCCCGAAATCTCGCTCTCGATCAAGTGCATGCAGAGGACATGTGAATATTGGTTCGTGTTCTGGTTTTTCTATTTGGGCGCTATTATCGGTTCGTTCACCAACGTTGTCGCTTGCAGGACCCCCCAGAAGAAGACCATCGTCACTCGAGGTTCGCATTGTCCATTCTGCGATACGCCGCTGAATATGATCGACAATTCTCCAGTATTCGGTTGGGTCTTTCTACGTGGTCGCTGCAGAACCTGTCATTTGCCGATCTCGCCCCGGTACTTGATTATGGAGATCATCGTCGGGTTGATCTTTATGGTGATCGGTGGGATTGAATTGATCGGAAATGGAGTGAATATCCCGTTCCGCGACTGGAGCCTTAGAGCTGGAATCGTTTTTACTGTGTTTTATCCCCAATGGGATTTGATCGGTGCGGTGGTCGCGCACTGTAGCCTCTTTGCAGTGGCGGTAATGTTGATCGGTTCCCAAATGGATCGACTACGGTTTCCTGTGCTACCTCTTTTGGCCATCGGTGCGATCTACATGGCATCGGTTACTTTCAATATTGTCTTGTGCCCGGTCCGATGGACCGAACCGTTTTACGTTCCCATCCTCCGGTTCCGCCAAGACACCTTGCAGCAGTGGATTACGAGTTTGGTAGGAGCCGCAGTGGGGTTTGGGGTTGGAATGGTGGGAGCGAGTCTTCTTTCACGGTTTTTTTCCAAAAGCTTTTTATCGCAGACGCGCCCAATTCAGAACGTTGCAACAACCGTCGAGGGACTCGGAAGTGACGCTCGGTCTGAAGATCCATGGAGATTGCAAACCGTAGGCGACGGAGATTCTGCTCCTGCGGTTGCCGTCGAAGCGTCAGCCTCATTGCAAGCGGATTTGATGGATAAATCGCAGCGAGCGTGGTGGATCCACTACGTCATGCTTGGTGTTTTGAGCGGAACACTGCTTGGTTGGCAAGCATGTTTCACGGTGGGATGCGTGTCGATGATCGTGACCATTGGATGGTTGCTCGGACGTCGAAACTGGCAGTCAGAATCGGGCCATCGTGACCTGTTTTTAAGTCCGCAGGTTCTTGCACTGGCGATTTGGACTAGTACCCTATTTTTGCATCATTGTCTGTGGCGACAGGTAGCGCATTGGCTGCGTATCGGTTGATGGCTTGCACCAAGCGATTCCTCTCCACTCCCTCCCTCTAGACCTGGTTTATAGAAAGGTCATCTTATGACGAAGTTTCAGCTGTCTCGTTGGATCGGATCCGCCGTTTTAGGAGCCGCCGCCTTGGTGGCAACCGATGCGTGGGCTGATGTTAAACTCCCCAACATCTTCAGCGACAGCATGGTGTTGCAACAAGGTCAGGAGAACAAGGTTTGGGGCAAGGATAACCCAGGCCAATCCATCACATTGACCATTGGTGATCAAAAGATCACAGCGACCGCGGATGCGGCAGGCAATTGGCAAGCGAAGCTGCCAGCGATGGAAGTGGGTGGTCCATACACGCTGACGGTCGCGGGCAGTTCCTCCAAAACGATCAACGATATTCTCGTCGGTGAGGTTTGGATTTGTTCGGGCCAATCGAACATGCAATGGTCCGTCAATCAGTCGAACGACCCTGATCTGGAGAAGCTAGCCGCGCGGTTCCCCAAGATCCGGATGATCAACTTTCCCCAGGTCGGAACGCAGGACTCCATTTGGTCGCACGATGATCGCAAATGGCAAATCTGTTCGCCGGAGACCGTTGGTGGTTTCTCGGCGGTTGGTTACTTCTTTGCGCGGCAAATCCATGAGACCACTGGCGTCCCTATCGGCATGATCAACAACGCGTGGGGTGGTTCGGCTTGTGAAGCGTGGATCAACCGCGATGTGCTTAAGAGCGATGGCAAGTTCAACAAGCTTCTCGAAGGTTGGGCTGGTCGCGAGACGCAGTTTGAGGAATTGACCAAGAAGCAAGGTCGGACAGAGGCAGAGGAGAAGACCCTGAAGGACATGACCGGAGGCATGCGAGGTAACTCACGTCCTGCCAATATCTACAATGGAGTGCTAAAGTCCCACCTCGGTTACGGGATTCGTGGAGCGATCTGGTATCAAGGGGAATCCAATGCAGGTCGAGCTTATCAGTATCGCGAACTGTTTCCACTCATGATCCAAAATTGGCGCAACGAGTGGGGGCAAGGCGACTTCCCGTTTTACTGGGTGCAGCTGGCAGACTTTATGGGTGAAGTTAAAGAGCCCGCAGAAAGCGATTGGGCAGAATTGCGAGAAGCTCAAACCATGGCGATGGATAAATTGCCCAACAGCGGCCAAGCGGTCATCATCGATATCGGCGAAGGGAAAGATATCCATCCCAAGAACAAGGTCGATGTAGGGAGGCGATTGGCTCGCTGGGCGTTGGCTAAGCAATACAACATCCCGATCGAATATCAAAGCCCTCGTTACAGCACGATGGAAGTGGATGGAGACGGTATTGTATTGTCGTTCAAGCACTTGGCAGGTGGATGGCGACCGTTCGATGTTAATGAACCGGTCGGTTTCGCGATCGCTGGGGATGACAAGAAGTTTTACAACGCGCAAGCAAAGATTACCGATGGGGGCAAGGTTCGAGTATCGAGTCCCAACGTGGCAAAGCCTGTTGCGGTCCGCTACGCCTGGGCTAACAACCCTGTTTGCAACATGTACGGCGCTGCGTCTGGGTTGCCTTTGACCCCATTCCGCACCGACGATTGGCCTGGAGTGACCGCAGGCCGCGAGTGATGTCAGCGGTTCCTACGCCGCATACAAGATGGTTAGATTCCAGAGGGTCGCAAAAGCGATCTTCTGGTTTTTTAAAAGCCAGATGTTGTTGTACTGATGTAGGACGGCAAACTAAAAAATGTAGCGTTGGATGATTGCTCGGTGTTCACCATCTGTGAACCGGGGTCATGCAACCAAGCTCGATAAGGGGCAATTGATCCAGTAATGAACACACGAAAAGCGATTTCCATGCGAACACTTTGTTGTCTGCTGTTCTGTTTGGTTTCCCATTCCGTAGGACTTTTTGCGGAGCACCCTGAAATCCTCAGCGTGGATAGGATCTTTTCCGACGAGTTTCGCTTGGACACGACACCTTCGATCCAATGGCTAGCCGATGGAGGGTATAGCGCCCTGGTACCGTCGGAGGTCCACCGAGGTGCTAGTGATATCGCAAGGTACGACCGAACCGGAGCTCGCACGATCATTCTAGCGGCGACATCGATCATCCCCCCCGATCGGACAGAGCCACTTCCGATTCAGGGCTATGCATTTTCGGCGGATCAGAAGGTCATTCTGCTGTATACGAACTCGGTCAAGGTGTGGCGGCAAAACACGCGAGGCGATTACTGGGTCTACGAGCTAGCGTCGCAGAAACTCAGCAAGCTCGGTGGCGAGGCCGCTGAATCGAGCTTGATGTTTGCGAAATTATCTTCGGATGGGACTCGTGCTGGGTACGTGATGGCAAACAATATCTATATCGAAACCATCGGAAGTGGAACACCTGAGGCGCTGACGATCGATGGGACCAGCGAGATCATCAACGGAACCTTCGATTGGGTTTATGAGGAAGAGTTCGATTGCAGGGATGGTTGGCGTTGGAGTCCCGACGGAACACGAATCGCGTATTGGCAGGTCGACACGCATGGCGTTCCCGAGTTCACCATGGTGGACAATACCAGCTCGAAGTACCCGATCCTCAAGACATTTGTTTATCCAAAAACAGGTGAACCCAACGCATCATGCCGTATCGGCGTGGTCAACGCCAAACCAGGTTCGTCGACGCAGTGGATCGATGTTCCCGGAGATATGCGCCACGATTTCTATATCCCGCGGATGGAATGGATGGAGAGTGGTAACGAACTATGCATTCAGCGGATCAATCGATTGCAGAACGCTTTGGATGTCATGATCGCCAATACAGATACAGGAAATGTGCAGACGCTGCTTACAGAACGCGATGCAGCCTGGGTCGATATGCCCGACGAACGCTTTGATTGGATCGATCATGGCCGATTATTTCCTTGGATCAGCGAACGGGACGGTTGGCGGTCCCTGTACTTGTTGGACAAAGCGAGCGATTCCAAGAGCGGTGGTTCGGCTGCGGGTGAAATCGATCTACGGCGCGTGACCGTCGGCGATTTTGATGTCACTCGCATCGTCTCGATCGATGATTCGAAAGGAATGGTTTACTTCATCGCGTCTCCCGATAATCCGACACAGCGTTATCTTTACAGCGTGCCATGGAAGCAACCATCGAAGGATCGCTTTGGAGTCGCTCAACCTGGATCCCTTCAAAGGGTTACACCGGCAGACCAGTCGGGGTGGCATGATTACAACATATCACCTGACTACTCGATAGCGGTTCACACGTACTCGTCGTTTGGGAACCCACCACGTGTAGAGCTTGTCTCGTTGCCCGATCATAAGACGTTGCGGGTGTTTACCAACAACGACAAGGCTCGAGCTTCTTTGGAAACGTTGAAGCAGCCGAACGCTGAGTTTTTTCGGGTCGATATCGGAGAGGATGTGGTGCTCGATGGTTGGATGATGAAGCCTATGGACTTTAGTCCAACGAAGAGCTACCCCTTGGTCTTTCATGTCTATGGTGAACCGGCAGGCCAGACCGTCGTTGATCGCTGGGGAGGCAACAATTACCTGTGGCACCTTATGCTCACCCAGTTGGGGTATGTGGTCGTAAGCGTGGATAACCGAGGCACTCCGGCTCCGCGTGGACGCGAATGGCGCAAACGCGTTTATCGCAATATTGGAACGCTGGCATCGGCCGATCAATCTGCGGCGGCGAAAAAGATTCTAGCGGAGAATCCCTACATAGATCCGGGTCGAGTTGGGGTGTGGGGTTGGAGCGGTGGTGGCTCGATGACGTTGAATTTGATGTTTCGTTCCCCGGACATTTATCGAGCTGGGATATCCATAGCCCCAGTACCGGATATGCGCCTCTACGACACCATCTATCAGGAGCGTTACATGGGGCTACCTGATGCGAACGGAGCGGATTATGAGAAGGGATCTCCGATCTCGCACGTCGATGGATTGGTTGGAGATTTATTGATCGTGCATGGGACCGGTGATGATAACTGCCACTACCAAGGTCTCGAGAAGCTTGTGGATCGACTGGTCGAGTCGAACAAAGCGTTTTCGATGATGGCGTATCCTAACCGTAGCCATTCGATCAACGAGGGCAAGAATACGAGTCGGCATCTGTACGGGATGATGACGCGATTCTTTAGGAAGCATCTTCCCACGGACTTGCCTCCAGCGCCATTGGTCGGCCCGTAAGTGGGTGTACGAAGGTCAATCGCCACGCATGCAAAAGCATCGGGGATAGGTTCGATTCTTCGTCGAGTGATTGTCGCAATTCCGTTGCAGGTCGAGATTGGCCGCCGGCGAGATAAAGTGGGTCACCGACGATCGGAAAGCCTAGGTGTGCCAAATGCAATCGAATCTGGTGCGTCCGGCCCGTGCGCGGGATCGCTTCGATCTGCGAGCGGTTACCTCGGCGCTGGACCACTCGGAAAAGGGTCAGCGAGGCTTGGGCGGAAGGTGCATTTGGGGAAGACGCGATTTCCCTACCGCCGTTGGGTAGTGGCTCGCTAGAAATAGGAGCATCGCACTCGAACTCGTCCCATGCAGGCGTACCCTCAACCCAGGCCAGATAGGACTTGTCGACAGTACTAGCAGCAAATTGAGGTTGCAGTCTCGAGGCAAACGCATACCTGCGGGTGAAGACCACCAGACCAGTGGTCATCGCATCGATACGATGAGCGGGTCGGAGTTTTTCCGGAAAGTAGGCTTCGTGCAAAATCGATTCCAAGGTGTTTTTTTGGTAGCGGCCGGAGGGATGCAGCGGTAGAGGCGCACTTTTATTGATAACTACAATCGCTTCATCCTCGTGGATCAATTCGATTCTGGGATCGATGGCGGGTTCGGTGCAATTGGGGATCGTTTGCAGGAATCGCTCCCCTTCGCGAACGATCCGTTCGCGGGTTACCGGAGTGGTTTTCCACGCTTCCTTGGTAGCCGCAGGAGCGGTGATTTCTGCCGATTCGATCGCGCGTGCCCATCGCTCGCGGTTCCAACCGGGATAGATCGCTTCCAGTGCGTCAATGAGAGGCAGTCCAGCGCATCGGCCTGGGATCGAGATCCATCGACGGCTTTCGTAAGGTTCGCAACCGCGCTGTTGGGCAGCGATCGATCGGATACGAGTTTCCCTTTCTTGCCGTCGGTGTTCTGATTCTATTGTAGGATCTTGATAGCAATACGGGCAGCTGATTCCTTCGTGATACTTGGGCGAGGCGCAATCGTCAGGGGTTAATGCGTGTTTACAAGCGAAGCATTCGTGGATATCGGTAGGAGCGAGAGACGGATCGACGGCGACTCGTTGGTCGAATACGAAACATTCCCCGTCGTAGTGCTCCTGCTGGCAGTCCTCGAAGTATTTAAGGATTCCACCTTCGAGTTGATAAATCTCCTCGAATCCTAACCCTTTCATGTAGGGACCTATTTTTTCGCAGCGGATACCCCCAGTGCAGAACATGACGACAGGTTGTTTTTTGATTTCATCGGGCAAGGCTGCTGCGGCAGCGGGGAACTCGCGAAAATTCTTCAGTTTGAGATCGATCGCGTTGTGGAACGTCCCCAAGGAGACTTCGTAGTCGTTTCGAGTGTCGAGAAGAGCAATATTTCTCTTTTGATCGAGCCATTCCTTGAGCTTCGCAGGTGGGATCTTCGGCGACGCATCTGGTTCTGGGGGAACCTCGGGGCAGCCGACAGGAATGATGTCCTTTTTGATTTTGACCAACATTCGATTGAAAGGTTGGTAGTCTGTGATGCTCTCTTTGACCGGAATCGACTCGAAACCAGGGATTGTACGGACCATTCCGAGGACAGCATCCACGTCCGATCGAGGGCCCGCGATGAACATGTTGATCCCCTCGCGACTGAGGAGAATCGTTCCTTTTAGCTCCAATTGGCGGCAAAGTTGCCGAAACGACTCACGGTAGCTTTGGAGTTGATCCAAAGGGTGGAATTGGTAGGCAGCGATATTGACGATGTTCATAAGGTATCTCAAACTTGCCCTCTGGGGCGGTTTTCCTGCACCGTAAGAGCCTACCCCAGGAGATGAAATCGTCCAGAGTCGTTTTGGCCCGAGTCCGTCTTCGAGGACAACTCCTAAGTGTTCGCCGTATTATTTGGGGCGCTGATTTACCGGGGATCCTTTCATCGTCGGTGGTCGACTCTTCCTCGCTCAAGCTCGCACATGCAATCTATCTCTCCCGAAACCCGACAATGGCTCGTTTGGTGCCATCAGGGCCAACCGAGGGAAGCGGTTTTAGGGGCCATGGAGACCATCGGGAGGATGATCAAATTCTCTCCGTATCACGACCCTGTTCTTGTCGCTCACTGCAACCGCAACGGGGGGCAATGCGTCGGATACGCGGTTGCTTGCGAAGGGGCGATCGGGGTGCTAGGCAATGTAAGGTATCAGCCCAAGGGACCAGCCATCGCCTGGTCCGAGCAAGGGGCCTTGGGAGAAGATGCGTGGGACTCCATGGGCGAAGTGGTTTCGCAGTTGCGCGAACAAGCGTTCGGCAAGGGATTGGAACTCATCCAAGCGATATTACCAATCGATCGAGATGGCTGGATGGATACCGACCTGAGCATGGCTTACGAACTAGGTGGTTTGAAGCGTATAGCAACCCTGGTCCAGATGGAATGTGACGAGGCGCAATTATGGTGCCGCGGGTTTCCGCCCGCTTCCGAGGTACTTCCGATCCGGTTTGAACCGTTCGATGCGATGCCTTGGCCGCAATGGTGCGATCTCGTGGAGCAAACCTATAGTGAAACACTTGATGTGCCAGAACTCAATGGAGTTCGTTCGATCTCCAACACGCTCAAGGGGTATGCAACGGGGGGGTACGGGTACGGTCACTCGGATTTTCACCGTCCATGGTGGAGCGCATGGCTCGATGGCAAGCCGGTCGGTTGTTTGTTGCTGACATCTCTTTCGGAGACGACATGCGAATTGACCTACTTCGGATTGGTTCCGGAAGCTCGCGGGCATCGCTACAGCCCTGAGATTATGGACTTTATCGGCCGTTGGATGGTTGCCGAGAATAAGCATCGCGTCGTGCTGGCGGTGGATTCTCGAAATGCTCCCGCGATCCATTTGTACCGTGGGTACGGGTTTAGCGAGTTGCAGTCCTTGCAGGCATGGATTGCTGTGCCGCCTGACGTTCGATCCTGAAGTTGGATCGTGGATTGGCAAAAAGGTCCAAACTAACGGTGTTCGTAATGAGCCGTTCAGCCAACCTGAATCCTGAGGAATCTCAAAGCGTCACTGAGCGTTCAGGGGGGGTAATTCCCGAGAATTGTCGCATTTGCCGTCTATGGCGAAGTTATCGCTCTTTTATAATCGGGCCTCCGATCTGCAATGCAATGGTTCTTACATAGAGGGTTGGTTTTATGCGTCGAAGATTCCGTACCACGGCGCTCGTGGTTTGCTCGTTCTGGTCCGCTGTTTCTGGAGGATTGGTCTTTTCGGGTGCGCCGGAGAAAGTCACTACAGTCGAAGGGATTACGGAATACCGCTTTGACAACGGAGCAAGGTTGTTGCTTTTCCCAGATGCATCGCGTCCGACGATTAGTGTCAATATGACGGTTCTGGTCGGTTCGCGGCACGAAGGGTACGGCGAAGCGGGCATGGCCCACTTGCTCGAGCATTTGGTGTTCAAGGGGACACCTACTTTTCCAGAGGTTCCTAAGGCATTGCGCGACCACGGCGCGAATTTCAACGGCACGACCAACGTCGATCGTACCAATTATTTTGAAACGCTCCCAGCGACCGACGAGAACCTTGATTTTGCGATCCATCTCGAGTCCGATCGATTGGTGAACAGTTTCATCAAACGCGAAGATTTGATGAGCGAGTTCACGGTCGTACGCAACGAATTTGAGAACGGCGAGAACAGCCCGCAGCGTGTTTTATCGCAACGCGTCCAAGCGGTCGCGTACGAATGGCATAACTATGGCAAGTCAACCATCGGAAACCGATCGGACATCGAACGCGTTCCCATCGACAACCTTCAAGATTTCTATCGACGGTTTTATCAGCCTGACAATGTTGTGCTGATCGTGACTGGAAAGTTCGAGGAGGCAAAGGCGCTTGAATTGGCGACCAAGTATCTCGGTTCTATTCCTAAGCCTAAGCGAAAACTCTACGCAACGTACACCGAAGAGCCTGCTCAGGATGGCGAACGCACGGTGATTCTTCGCCGGGTCGGCAAGATCGGCGCGGTGATGGCTGCGTACCATATGCCATCAGCGTCGCATCCCGATTGGGCGCCGCTGACCATGTTGGCGAGCATCTTAAGTGAAGACAAAGTCGGACGATTGGACAAGGCCTTGGTGGAAACGTCGATCGCTACCAGTGCTAGCGGATTTGCCGATAGCGCCCACGATCCAGGTTCGTTCATGTTCCAAGCCCAGCCGGCGGAAGGGAAACTGGAAGAGACCGAGCAAGTTTTGCTGGATGTTGTTGAAAACATGGGCAAAACGCCATTCACTGCCGAGGAATTGGAGCGGGCAAAAATCCGTGCGAAGCGAGGATATGAGAATAGCATTTCGAACGCAGCGTCAATGTCGCAAGCATTGAGCTCTGCATCCGCCTTGGGGGATTGGAGGCTGTGGTTCGTTCAGCGAGATCGAATCGCTGCGGTGACCCCAGAGGATGTGAACCGAGTCGCTAATACCTACTTCAAAGTCCACAACCGCACGATCGGAAGATTTGTGCCTGTGGATGAACCTCAACGATTGTCTGTTCCTGCTGTCGAGTCTATCGCGGATGTGGTGAAAGACTACAAGGGTGGTACCGCGATTGCGGCAGGTGAAGAGTTCGATCCTTCACCAGAAAATATCGATGCTCGAACTACGGTTACTGAAGTCAATGGTGTGAAGGTCGCACTGCTTCCCAAAAAGAACCGTGGGGATACCGTCAACATGACACTCACCTTGCGGTACGGCAACGAGGATTCTCTGATGAATCTATCGACTGCGGCGGGGATGTTGCCATCCATGCTGATGTCGGGAACCAAAAAGTATGATCGCCAAGCACTGCGTCAAAAACTCGATGAACTCGGTGTTCGATTGAGTGCAGGTGGAGGCGGTGGTGGCGGTCGACGCGGAGGTGGCCGTGGTGGTCGCGGAGGTGGCGGAGGTGCCGCTGGACAACTGTCGTTCAGTTTAGAGGCAAAGAAAGAATCGCTTGGCGATGGGATCAAGATGCTTGCAGAAGTCCTGCGGGATCCTGCGTTCTCCGAGGAAGAATTTGAGCAAATGCGAGCTCAATCGATCGCGATGATGTCGCAGATGCAAACCGATCCCGCGATGCTAGCGGGCAATCAGTTGTCGCGTGCTCTCTCGGATTATGAAAAGGGTGATGTTCGGTACGCGAAGACGGTCGACGAGAACATCGATGAACTTAAGGGATTGACTCTCGACCGAATCGTTTCTGTCTACAAGGACCAAGTTTCCTCGGCGGTGGGTGAAGTTGCTATCGTCGGCGATTTTGATCCGGAAGAGGCACTCAAGGAGGTGGGAGAAGCCCTCAAGGATTGGAAGTCATCGACCCGTTACGAACGGATCGATCGCGCGGTGAAAAAAGGACAGTCCGGGGCAAAAGAAAATATTGTTACCCCAGACAAAGCCAACGCCGTTTTTCTGGCCGGACTATCGTTCCCGCTCAATGAAGATGCCGATGAGGATATGGCGCTCGAAATCGGTAACTTCATCCTCGGTGGTGGCACGCTATCGTCCCGTTTAGGTGACCGAATACGCCAGAAAGAAGGACTCTCCTACGGGGTGACCTCTTCAGTCTCGATCCCATCCCGCGGGAATGATGCTCGATTCACCATCAACGCGATTACCAATCCTGAAAACATCAATGCCGTCGAGACCGCTGCGATGGAAGAGTTGAATCGCTTCATTGAATCTGGGCCTACCGAAGCGGAACTGGTCGATGCGAAGAAGGCTTATTTGGAAGCACGCAAGATCGGGCGAGCATCTGACGGAGCCATCGCAGGTCAATTGAGTTCGAACTTGGATCTGGGGCGCTCGATGGCTTATGTGGCACAAGAAGAAAAGCAAATCGAAGCCTTGACCACCAAAGATGTGCAAGCAGCATTTCGCAAGCACATCGATCCGAAGAAGTTGGTCATCATCCGTGCTGGCGATTTCAAAAAGTAGGTGATCTCGCCGCTTCGAGATCCTTCGACGGATCGATGAATTTTTGATTACAGTAGAGGCGTTGGGAGAACGGAGCATCGTCGCGAACGGTACGCCCCAATCTCTCAACGCCTTTCTTTTTGGATATATCCCATCAATAAGTTGATCGAACCCTACGACCCGAGCTGTATCAATACTATGAACTATCGAAAATACAACGTCATGCTAAAAACGCCGTTGCTGAATCTGTTCCTGGTAGCAACGATTGCGATCGTTGGAGGCGCTGCGCGAGGGGCTGAGTCGGTCCCACTGATTCGCGTCATGAGTTTCAATATCCGGTATGGCACAGCCAACGATGGAGTCAATCGGTGGGATGCGCGGAAGGATTTTTTGGTAGAGACAATCGAGGATTTCGATCCCGATCTGTTGGGAACTCAGGAAACTCTTGCATCGCAGCGCGATTATCTAGCCGAAAGGATGCCCGATTTCGATTTCGTTGCTGCGGGACGAGACGACGGCAATGAAAAGGGAGAAATGGCGGCGCTATACTTTCGCAAGGAACGATTCGAGAAGCTCAATTCTGGGCACTTTTGGTTGAGTGAGACTCCAGAGAAGGTCGGGAGCAAAGGTTGGGATGCGGCTCTTCCTCGCATTGCCACGTGGGTTAAACTCAAGGATCTAAGGATGCCCGAGTCAGAGCCCATTTTATTCCTCAATACGCACTTTGATCACCAAGGGGAACGAGCGCGAGCAGAGAGTGCGCAATTGATTCGTAGGAAACTAGTGCAAATGGGGGAAGGGTACCGCTGCATCGTCACGGGAGACTTCAATGCGGATCCTGCCCAACCACCCTACCGAGAGCTTTTTGAGTTGGATACCAACGGGACCGGAGGCCAAAGCTCATTGCTCGTGGATACACTGCGCGTGTACACCCCTACAAAGCAATTGGAGGAAGGGACGTTCTCTGGGTTTGATGCCACGAAAACCGGTGGATCTCGAATCGATTGGATTGCGTGTTCTCGCGAGTTCGAAGTTCGATTGGCGGGGATCGACCGCACGAGCTTAGAGGGGAGGACGCCATCCGATCATTTTCCTGTGACGGCTGTATTGCGACCTCGAGTCCCATCGGTCCAAGGAGCCTTGCGAGTGCTGACCTACAACATCCATCATGCCATTGGCGTCGATGGGGCACTTGATATTCCTAGAATCGGTGAAGTGATCCGCTCGGCGGATGCTGATGTGGTGGCACTCCAAGAGGTGGACCAAGGGACCAAACGCACCTTTGAGCAAAAGCAACTGGAGATGCTTGCGAGGTACACTGGACTCTATGGACGGTTCGCGAAAGCGATCGATTTTCAAGGGGGAGAGTATGGCCAAGCGATCTTGTCGCGAGAGCCCATCGCTGAATTTACAATCCACCAACTCCCCAATGAGTCAGGTCGCGAGCAGCGTATTGCCGTAGATGCAACGGTGAACTTTCAGGGGAAAACGATTCGTATTGTGTCGACCCACCTGGATCACTCGAGTGAAGAGCTCCGCCAGCGACAAGCGGACCGCCTGGTTGCGTTATTTGAAAATGTGGATGGCTTGGTCATCCTCGCAGGGGATCTGAACGCAACGCCTGAAAGCAAAACGATGAAGAGGATAGGACAGGTTTGGAATTTGGAAGCGTCGGGGAGTACCGGAGCGACTTATCCCGCCGAAACCCCGTCTTCTCAGATCGACTACATCCTCACCAAGAGGAAGGCCCCGGTTTCGCTCGTCGAGATCCGCGTAATCGATGAGCCGATCGCATCCGACCATCGACCTGTACTAGGCATCTTTCGATAAATAACGCAAGAAGAAATGAACCACGGAGTCACGGAGCCCACGGAGGAATGCGGCATGGGTTCATTCTCCGTGTCCTCTGTGCCTCTGTGTTTTTATTCTCGTTCTGGTCGGACCCATTAAGACGAATGAAGAGTCAATCTATTTTGTATTGAATCGGTCCCTCCATGGCGTTCCCGCGGCGGGATACGTCGCTAGGACAAGATCCCGCAATTGATCTGCTTCGGTATCTTTGCCGATCGCTCGAAGAGTCTGTACGGTTCTTGCTCGAGCTTCAATCCATGGCTGGCTTCCTGCGGGGACGCCGCTTGCCATTTGACGGTACAGTCCAATTGCATTTTGCCGATGCTCAGCGAACGATTGCATGGTGCGAGCGGAATGATAGATCCACCAGAGCGATTTTTTATTCTCGTCGCGTTTGCTCTCGAGGGTCCGTATTCCTGAAGCATCATTGGCAACATGGCTCTGGGCTAGTGCGTCATAGAAAGCGATCGATCGGTCGATCCTTGCTCGCGTTTGTCGTCCAAAGGGGTATTGTGGTTCCCGAGCAAGTTCCTCCGTGAGTTGTTCAAGGTGGTTCCCGAGTTCCTTGGCAATCGTAAGGCGTGTCGATTCAGGTGCGATGAGAAGTGTTTGTGAATTAGATTCGCAGGCATACCAGAGGGAGCTCACACGGCCGAGAGGATCCTTTTCGGGTAGAGGTAAACTGGACGGTGAAGTGTGAGGTAACGAACGAGCAATCCAGGTTGGGAGTTGCGTGGAAATTGCAGAGCCATTTGATGGGGATTGCCAAACGGGGGTAGGTGCAAGCGCATCTAGCCAGGACGTAATCGAGGAGCGGTCAAACGCTGGAGCTTGTTGGACAATTGCTTGAGTGAATCGCGTGAAGTGCTGTTCGCTTTGATCTCGATCCTTGGAAGGAGGTTCCAGCCAATCATCGTGCAGAAGGGTGGAAGCGAAGAGCAAGCGGTGGATGGTGTGCGCGATTTGTTCCGGAGACTGTTTTTCAAAGTTTATTGAAGTTTTTACGTGATCGGTCCAGAAATCTAGGAGATGGTTCCAGTCATCACCGTTTAGCAATTCTCGCTCGAGCCAATCGGAAGCTTGTAAGGCTGGTTCCGAGGTAGGCCAACGCCGGGCTGTGTCGATCAATCGCTCGCGGTAGGTTGCTCGTTGCAAGGCGGCAGCATCGAGATCTTCGCTGTTGCCGTCGGTTGATTTTTGTGGGGGATTGCGGATCAGCCAAGCGGACATGAGGGCGGTTGCAGGGGCTTTGGAAGCATCGGGATAGCTGACAGCAGCCCGATAGAACTCATCGGCCGCTTGGCTGGTTTCCCCGTTTGCCGCGAAGGTAGCTGCGATCTGAGAGGCGAATGCGAACGCTTCGGCATCGAGCGACTTCTGCGAGGCCGCTAATTCTGCTTGTTGGAGTTTCTCGATCGCTTCCCGCCATTTCTTGGCGGCTAGCAATTGGCGAACTTGGATGCGAAAAATTTCCAGCGAGGCCATCGTGGTACTGTTGCTTGGATGGTTGGGGGGCGTGGTATTGGGTGTGTTGTTGTCCGAGATATGATTTGGGCTTGCCACCAAGATGGCATCGGCCCGTTGTTCCCAATAGGGACCAAACCTTTGTGCGATATCGCGTTTAATGTCGAGAGCGGCGGCGGCGTTCGAGGGTTCGTTTTTGGCAACGGTGAGCGCGAAGTGTTCGAGGGCCATTTCTGGCGAGGCGAACCATCCGCCTCCTTGGACGATCCAGTCCTGGGCGAGCTCCCATTGCGACGATTCGCGAGCGGCGCGCGCTGCGAGACTAGCGATCCCCTGCTTCCATTGCGGCGACTCTGGATCGGGCGAATCATCCCGCTCCAATTCCGACCATAACGATTGAAGGTACTTTTGAGCTTCAGCGGGTTGGCCCATCTGCAACTGCGCAGTCGCTCGCGCGATTCGCAGAAGGGGAAGGTGGCTCCATGTGCCTGAGATCCGCTGAAGAGCTCGATCGATTGAGGAAAGCATTTCCGCGGCAGCGGCGAGTCGATCGTCGCTCTTGGGTGGGTAGCACTGCGACCTTTGATAGAGTAAATCGGCTTTGAGGAGTTCCAGATCGCCGCGGAGATCGAGGATCTGCGATGCTGTGATGTTCGGTGACGATCCCTTTGCAGGCCCTTTGGTCGGCTGTAGCTTTTGCGAGACCCGTTCCAAGCTTTCGGTGGCATCGAGTGTTTGTCGAATCGAGGTCAAGATCCAATCGCGGATGGATTCGCGACCTGGGACGGCGAGGAAGGCTGCCAGTGCACGTTGTTGCAGGTAGCGTCGGCACCATTCTTTTTTCCAGAGAACCCATGGTTCACGGGGAGTTCCGAGGACAGATTGAACGCGAGCGTCGAGCAATTCGATGGCAGTAAGAAGTTTGGGCTCGTACGCGTTCCAGTCGATATCTTCCAGTTCAGCAGCGATATCGGCGTGCATTGCAAGCATTGTCCATTGGGTAAATGCGTCCGAGTTTTTGGTTTGCGGTTCGTTGGAGAGGATCGAGAGGCGATGGTTGCAGGTCGCAGTTGCGACTTTCGCTAGGCCTTGGCGGATTAGTGTTTCGACAAACGCTGTGTCGGGGGCATCGGAAAGAAGTGGCATGCCGTACGTTGTGCGCGGGGGGGGCGCCGTGGAAGACTGGCTAGCTGCTGATGACTGGCCATGAGAGACCAGGACCTGTGATGGTACGATGGCAACTAGGACTAAAGCGACGAGAACAAGGGACCGCCACCCGGTAAATTTTTCCGTAGGCTTGTGAAAAGCAAGACTATCCGTCACGATAACTTTGGCTCCTTTTGCACACACCCGGACGGTATTTATGCATTCGACGACATTCGCAGGCGACTTTCGAACACGCACGATTGGAGGGGAATCCGCGTCAACTTGCAATCCGGAGTTGATGTCGCGGTACCAATTCTTGCTCGAAGATCGACGCTTGCAATGGATGACCTACCACCGACTTGAGAAAGTTTTAGGAAGTGGAGGGCAAGGAGTCGTCTTCTTTTCCACACGATTGGGTTCGGACGGGTTTGCTTTACCGGTCGCGATGAAGGTCTTTTCGCCCGAGCGTTTTGGGACTCAGGCAGCGTACGACGAAGCGATGTTGCGAATTGGTTTGGTGGCTTCGCAGGTGGCGAGGATTCAGCACGATGGAGTGCTCAATGTTCATGATTTCATCGATCGGAATCGAGTCCGGATCATGATCATGGAGTGGATCGATGGTTATGATTTGCGAGAGTTACTGCGTTTAGAGCGTTTAGTGATGCTGCGGAGCAACTTGACGCAACGGCGTTGGGATTACATCAACAATGTCGTAATTACCGCGGGACCGGTACATGCGAGGTTCAAAGCCGGTGTGGCCGTGGCGATTGTGCGAGATTGTTTGGTGGCGTTGGCGGCCTTGCACCGAGAGAATATCGTTCACGGCGATATCAAGCCCTCGAATATCATGATCAAGCGAACTGGGTATGCGAAACTGATCGATATCGGTTCGGCGTTTCAAATGGGGCAGCAACCTCCGATCTTTACGGTGACTCCAGCTTATGCGGCACCGGAGGTACTAGAAAATGCCCCTGTTTCGCCCCGGAGCGATTTGGCATCGTTGGGTTACGTATTGGTGGAATTGTTGTCGGGTCGTCCTTGTTTCGTCGAGACCGATTCTTATCGAGAATTGCTTGAGCAGAAGCGATCGTTGCCGCAGCGATTGCATGAGATTTTGCCGCCGGAAGTTTCTTGCAATGATTTGCTAATGAGTTTCTGTCGAGGCTTGATTTCACCCGATCCTTCGAGACGATTTCCGAGCGCCGAGGCGGCGGAGTTGCTGCATGAAGGTGCTGCGTCGTTCCATCGCCAATTGGTGTTAAGCGATCTAGCGAGCGAGTACGATCACGATATTCGGGTTTGGATTGAGGAGCTTAAGCGGATCGACATCGAAGCCAGTTGACCCACGATGGGATTGGTTGCATCGCTGCGAGCGAAGTAAAGCGAAGAAAGCAAAGACAGATCGGACGACGAGGAGATGCGGATAGAAACGGATTCGACGATTGCTGCGATCGCGACGGGGTCGGTTGGGGCGATTCGCGGAGCGATCCGTATCACAGGACCTGACACGTTAAGTGTGCTTAGTGATTTGTTTCCTGGGGCTGTTGATCGGTGGCGAAGGATGAAGCGG
>Ga0194130_10004120_pt1 | contig 18780 bp, 22 predicted proteins | sample TA2KigsurfametaG_FD_160084 | JGI IMG/M metagenome (GOLD analysis project Ga0194130, IMG submission 160084) | Freshwater microbial communities from Lake Tanganyika, Tanzania - TA2015050 Kigoma 12 surface | ecosystem: Environmental > Aquatic > Freshwater > Lake | place: Tanzania: Lake Tanganyika... | reverse complement strand
TCAGACGGGCATTGGGATGGCTATGCATGGGGCGTGAGGTCTGGGTTGGTGGGTCGCACCTCAACCCGTAGCGACCTCACACCCCCTTGTCAGCTGAACAACCTGCTGAGACAGAACATCTAGTGATCTGATCACAACCGCCCGCCAGCTGGCGCACGTGCATCAGCGCCGGCCCTGCCAGGTGGATGTGCGCCGATCGATCAGCTCGTCTTACTACGCCCTTTTTCATGGGTTGGCCGAACTGGCGGCAGGCCGGTTGGTGGGCAGCACGAGCGCTGCCCAGAAATCCGCTGCTTGGTCGCGGGTGTATCGAGACCTCAACCACCTGACGGCCCAAAAAGCCTGCAGCCGTCCTGAGCTTCAGGGTTCTTCTCAGGAGTTGGTGCGGTTTCTGTTGGCCTTCCCAACCTTGCAGGAACTCAGGCATCAGGCCGATTACGATCAGATCGTTCGTTTCAAGCAAGGAGAAGCCTTGAGCTCGGCTGATGATGCTGAACGTGCCCTGATAGGGCTCCAAACCGCCCCGCGCGATGAACAGCTCGAATTCATCACCCTCGCCCTCGGCATGATGCGCAGCTGATGGACTCCACCGCTCCTCGCGAACAACGCCCCCTGCTGCTGCTCTCCAGCCGCCCCTGGAACAGCGCCCTGGCCGATCGTCTCAGCCGGCGTCTGGATCGGCCCTTGGAGAGCATCACCGCTCCTTCCCAGCTCATACCGGAGGCCGTGTCGGCGATCGATCCCCAGTGGATCTTCGTGCCGCATTGGAGCCATTGGATCCCCGACACGATCTGGGGCCCATGGCCAACCGTGATCTTTCACATGACCGACCTGCCCTATGGCCGGGGCGGTAGCCCCCTGCAGAACCTGATCCAGCGGGGACACAACAGCACCATGCTCACAGCCCTGCGCTGCGGCGATGGTCTCGATGCCGGTGATATTTATCTCAAGCAGCCATTGAGCCTTCACGGCAGCGCCGAAGAAACCTTTCTCAGGGCCGATGCCTTGATCGAGCAGATGATCGTGCGGATCGTGCGCGAGGAGCCCAAGGCCATGCCCCAGCTGGCCGAGCCGGTGCTGTTCAGCCGCCGCCGCCCAGGCCAGAGCAATCTGGCCAGCTGCGCGGAAAGCGATCTGAGCGCCTGTTACGACCAGATCCGCATGCTCGATGCGCAGGGCTACCCGCATGCGTTTCTGGAAGCACACGGCATGCGGCTGGAGTTCCGCCGGGTGTGCCAGCGCAGCGATGGCCTGCACGCCGATGTGAGAATCATTTCTATGGCACCCCACCCCACCCGCCGATGGTTAAGGAGGATAGGGAATGAACAGCGACCAAGCCCCAACTGCGGCAAAGCCCAGGCGGGCTGCAGCTGATGGGCTCCTCCTCTGTGGCCGAGGTAGCTTTGCATCAGGCCCCATGGCAGCAGCTTCAGCCCCTCTTGGATGTCTGCTACCCGCGGCCACCGCGGGATGTGTTCGAACGGGTGGTGACCGCCAGCCACAGACGACAGCGTCTGTGGCTGGCCAGCGACGCCGATGGCGTGCTGGGCCTGGTGATGCTCAGCCCCCACAGCAAGGGCGGACACCTCGATAATCTCGCCGTGGCACCCAGCGCCCGAGGCCGGGGCATAGGCCAGCAGTTGGTGCAAACCCTGCTACAGGTGGTTGCCGAACATGGGCCAGCCATGGTGAGCCTCACCACCCGCATTCCCCGTTTCTTCTCCCCTTTCGGGTTTCAGGCCTGTGGCCAGCTGGCCGATGGCTCCACTGCCATGATGATCCTCTTGCCCGGCCCTGCTGTTTCTGAACCCCCCGTTCCATGACCATCGAAATCGCAGGCCGCCCGATCGGCACAGCCCATCCGCCGTTTGTGATCGCAGAGATGAGCGGCAACCACAACCAGAGCCTGGATCGAGCCCTGGCGATCGTGGAGGCAGCGGCTAAGGCCGGAGCACACGCGATCAAGCTGCAGACCTATACCGCCGACACAATGACCCTGGATGTGCGCGGCGGCAGCTTCGAGATCAATGATTCTGATTCCCTCTGGGTCGGCAAGAACCTGCACGATCTCTACAAGCAGGCTTATACCCCCTGGGAATGGCATGCCCCGATCATGAAGCGGGCACGAGAACTTGGCTTGATTTGCTTCAGTTCACCCTTTGACGAGTCGGCAGTCGATTTCTTATTGGAGCTGAATGTGCCGGCTTTTAAAATCGCTAGTTTTGAAAATAATCACCTTCCACTAATTAGAAAAGCCGCTTCCACAGGTAGGCCTTTGATTATTTCCACGGGCATGGCTTCCTTGGGAGAACTAGAACAGGCTGTTTCCACTGCCCGAGAAGCAGGTTGTGAACAGCTCAGTCTGCTTAAATGTACTAGCACTTATCCAGCGACTGCTGAAAATACGAATATCTCAACTATTCCCCACCTTAAGCAACTTTTTTCGACTGAAGTTGGATTAAGTGATCACACCATGGGTGTTGGTGTTGCCGTGGCGTCTGTGGCGCTGGGCGCATCGTTGATTGAAAAGCATTTCACCTTATCGCGAGCGGATGGTGGTGTGGATAGTGCTTTTTCTTTAGAACCAGTGGAACTTGAGAATCTAGTCTTGGAAACCGAACGGGCTTGGCAGGCAGTTGGTCATGTGACTTATGGACCAACTGCTGCTGAACAAAAGAGCTTAGCCTTTAGGCGGTCTATTTATATTGCGAGCGATATTAAGCGCGGCGAAGTGTTTACATCAGAAAATCTAAGGATTGTCAGACCGGGCGATGGACTTGGACCCTTTATGTACAACCAGATCATCGGCAAAACCGCTCATAGAGACTTCATCAAGGGTGAACCTCTCAAGCTAGATTCGGTTCTTTAAAACTTCGATGAATAGTTTAGGGAAAGTAGTTGCTTCCATTGAAGCCAGAATGACTTCATCTCGCTTGCCTGGAAAGGTATTAATGCCTGTCCTCGGCAAGCCTATTCTGTTCTATTTGGTCGAAAGGCTTAAGTCAGTCTCAAGGATTGACGAGATTGTCCTTGCAACAACGATCAATTCGCAGGATGATGCTCTTGAAGATTTTGCAAGAATGAACGACATCCAGTGCTATAGAGGGAGTGAAGACGATGTTATGCTGAGAGTCCTTGAGGCGATTCATTTAGTTAACGGTCATACTGTAGTTGAAATTACTGGCGACTGCCCATTGCTTGACATAGAAATCGCTGCACAAGTTATTAGCCTGTACGAATATAGTGATGTAAAATATGCTTCTAATGCGCACGTCAGAAGCTATCCTGATGGCATGGATGTACAGGTATTTTCTCTCATTTCCCTTGGCGAATCAGAGAAGATGACGACTAATGCTCTTCATCGTGAACATGTTTCTCTTCATATGAGGGAAAATCCAACACTTTTCCCACAAGCAAATCTTGTGGCTCCTCCAAGCTTGCACCATCCAGATCTAGGCCTAACCTTAGATGAAATCGATGACTTCAAACTCATAAAGTCAATAATCGAGAATTTATATCCAAAAAATCCAACATTTGGCTGCCAAGACATAATAATGTTTCTGGATGAAAACCCTGATCTTGCAAAGATCAACAAAAGTGTTAAGAGAAAAGGTAATTCATGATACGAGATAGCGCCATTTTGGTTTCCCATGATGCCGGCGGCGCAGAATTGCTTTCATTGTGGGCAAGAGAAAATCTTAAGAATGCAGTAGCTATTCTAGATGGACCTGCCTTAAGTGTATTCAAAAAAAATATTCAGAATGTAAAAGTATTGCCATTCAGTGACGCAATGTCTTTGCCATACCCTGTCATTACGGGTACAAGCTGGCAGTCAGATCTGGAAATCACAGCAATAAAGTACGCTCTTGCGAACAATAAATATTGCTGTACGGTACTTGATCACTGGGTTAACTATCAAGAAAGATTTGTGCTTCATGATGAGATATTTGCACCGAATGAGCTGTGGTGTTTTGACGAGTATGCCTTGAAATTATGCCAAACAAATTTTCCTAAAATACCACGAAAGCTCTATGCAAATCCATATTTCTCTGCAATTAAAAGTGAATTAGACTCATTACAGAACATCTCCAAGCCCAGATCTGACAAAAAACTTAAATTATTATATCTAAGCGAATCTGTCGATTCGCATTCACTATCTCGGCACGGAAAGACTCGCCAACTTTGTGGGTATAATGAAAAAGATGCCTTTGCTTTTCTGTACAGCTGTTTACCAAATCTATTCTCTAGTATTCATTCGATGACTGTGCGACCGCATCCTTCACAAACGACATCTGATTTATCGTGGATGAACTCTTATGAATATCAGCATAAGTTCTCAATATCTAATGAATCCAGTCTATGTGAACAAATTCTTTCTCATGATATCGTAATAGGCCTAGAATCTATGGCGATGGTAGTTGCCATTATTGCCAATAAGCCTGTATTCTCAGCTATTCCACCAAATTCTAAAAGATGCTCAATTCCATACTCACAGATTACACACCTTTCTGATCTTATCTAGTCCGAATGACTGAATACACATGTGCAGTGATCGGTCTTGGCTCAATTGGTATGGGCTATGACTTTGACTATGCCTATAACAAAAACAAAAAAATTCTGACACATGTGACTGCAATTAATTCTCACCCTGGCTTTGTTTTGCTTTCTGCTGTTGATCCCTGCCAAGAGCGTCGAGCACTATTTGAAACTAGATATAATATCAAGGCTTATGGGTGCATTAAAGACATTCCCCAAGATCTAAAGATCGATGTTTTTGCAGTTTCTACACCTACTCGCATTCACTTGTCTTCTATAAAGGAGATTGTTGATAGTTTCTCTCCGCGAGCTGTTTTGTGTGAGAAGCCTATTTCTTATAATTATGATGAAGCAATTTCCCTTTTTTCTAATCTACATGCTATATCGTCAACAAAAATATTTGTCAATTACATCCGCAGGTCTGATTATTCGTCACATGTGATTTCACAACTTGTCGAGAGTAATGATGCAAATTTTATTGCAAAAGGGCATTGTTACTATACAAAAGGAGCGATGAATAACGCGTCTCATTTCCTGAATCTCATGGAATCTTGGTTCGGGCCATCTACGCTAAAACCTATATCTCCTTGTTATCCCTGTGAAGTAAAAGATGACTTTAACCTAGATTTTATAGCCAGCTTTGATAAAGCGTCTATCGTTTTTCAGTCCGGAGTCGAATCAACTTATAGTCTATATCAGTTTCAACTTTACTTGTCTTCTGGCATTCTGTCTTATGCCAATGGTGGAGAAGATATATTCTATCTATCTAGAGATTTTATTTCTAGCAATCCAATTCCTTATAGCAAGCCTTGGCAAAGAATCCATTCTGATCTTGACAAGTACCAATATAATGTCTATAGCGAACTCTTTAAAGCACTTAATGGAGAATCCTCCATGTTGTCCGCAGAATCTGATGCCTTAAATACGTTAAAATCACTTTCAAATCTTCAAAATCATTCATTATGTCGAAATTAGCGCTCTTTGGTGGGGAAAAAGTAATCAACGTTCCTCTAAAACGTTATAATCCAATAGGAGAGGAGGAGCTCTTGGCAGCCACTGAAGTAATAAAGAGTGGAAATTTATCACAATTTGTTGGTGGGTGGTGTGACGATTTCTATGGAGGACCTAAAGTTCGTGAGTTTGAAGAGAATTGTGCCACATATTTTGGTGTTAAATCTGCGATATCGGTCAATTCTTGGACTTCTGGTTTAATTGCAGCTGTTGGAGCTGTTGGCATTGAGCCAGGAGACGAGGTTATTGTCCCTACCTGGACGATGTGTGCTTCAGCTACTGCGATATTGCATTGGAATGCAATTCCTGTCTTTGCTGACATTAACCCTGAGACCTTTAACATATCAGAAGAGTCTATATTAAAATCCTTGTCAAAATATACGAAAGCCATTATGGCGGTTGACATATTCGGCCAGTCCTGCGACATTAAGGCAATAATGAGTATCGCAAAACAGCATAATTTAAAAGTTATCACTGATACTGCGCAGTCTCCTGGCTCTTTTTGCGGTCCTGCAAAAACTGGTACATTGTCTGATATCGGTGGTTATAGCCTCAACTATCACAAGCATATTCACACGGGTGAGGGAGGTATTCTGGTGACGAATAATGATGACTATTCGCAGCGCCTACAGTTAATCCGAAATCATGCTGAGGCAGTGGCCAAGGATTTGCCAAATGTAAACCTTGCCAACCTGGTCGGTTACAACTTCAGGATGGGCGAAATTGAAGCTGCTATTGGTATTGAACAACTTAAAAAGCTGGATTGTCTTGTATTAAGCAGGCAGCATGCGGCTCAAGTTCTCACCCAATTCTTCCGCTTCCTGCCTGGTATTACTACGCCTCATGTTACAAAACAAAATTCCCATTCTTTCTATGTATACCCAATCCTCCTTGATGTTGTTTCTCTAGGTGTTTCTAGATCTCTAATAAAGAAAGCTTTGCAAGCGGAGGGTTTAGAGGGGCTTACCGAAGGCTATGCAAATGTGCATCTCTTACCGATTTACCAGCGAAAGATTGCTTTTGGTAGTAAGGGCTTTCCATGGAATTCAGATATCTGCAAGAGAGACGTTAATTATCAAAAAGGTATTTGTCCAATAGCGGAATCATATCATGATAAATATTTCTTAGGTTTTGAGATGTGCTTATATCAGCTAAATGATGTCGACCTAAAGAAGGTCTGCCTCGCTTTTGATAAGGTCTGGAGCAATCTTTCGCATTTAAAGCAAGTTTCAAATGACTATTGATGCAAAATTTGTCTTGACCCTGTACTATTTTCGCGCTGGTCGTCTTGAATCTCTAAATTGCCTTAAATCCTGTATCCCGTATCCAACAGTTTGATGAGTAGCGTCAATCTGGTTGACCGGTAGACGCTTTTCTTGCAATGCGTCCTGATTGCTGTCAACCCTGGTGGGAACTCGATCGTGACCAGGCTGTCGCGACGTATCAATCAAGTTGTGTTTCCGCTTTGCATCAATCATTTGTTATCCATTCTGATTGACGTCTGGTAACACCTTTTCTTTCGTCTCCGTGTTGATTTCCGGGAGCTGCGCAGCGCTCTCCAAGCACTCCTGCACCCTGCCCACGCGCCAATCCCTGTCCGCCGCTGCAGCGTGCGTTTCTGTTGGATCGGCGCAGTGTTCGCCGCACGTAGCGGCGGACACTCGATCCGCAGCACCTCCAGGGTGCCGTGGAGCTACGCCACCAGAGGCTGCACTTGCGCCATATCGCCCGGATGCTTGCTGCCCCCTTCTCCACCGTGGCCAGGTCACTGAGAAACCTTGGCCCGGGGCGTTTGCGTAACCTGGAGCCCAAGTCACCGGTGCAGCGCTATGAGCGCCAAAGGGCTGGCGACCTGATTCATATCGACGTCAAAAAGCTTGCGCGTTTCCGAGAGGTGGGGCATCGGATCATCGGCAACCGGTAGCGGGCCGTTCCGCTGGGGTCGGTTACGACCGGGTCCACGGGGCCATCGACGACGCCATAAGGCTTGCATACGTGGAGGTTCTTGCTGATGAGCAGAAAGCAACAGCGGTCGGTTTTCTGAGTCGTGTAGTGGCCTGGTTCAACAGCCAGGGTGTCGACTGCCGTCAGGTGATGAGCGACAACGGCTCGGCCTACCTCTCCAAAGCATTCGTCAAGGCCTGCGGAGCCCTCGGCCTCAAGCACATCTGCACCAGGCCCTACACGCCACCCACCAACGGAAAGGCCGAGCGATTCATCCAGACCCTCTGCAAGGAATGGGCTTATGCGATACCGTTTCAGATCTCCGACGAGCCAAACGCCTGTCTGCCTCGATACCTGTCGATCTATAACCGCATCAGGAAGCACTCAGCCCTCGGCAGCCGATCCCCTCAGCAGCGGCTCTGCGAGCTGCTCTGCAACACAACGTGGTTAGACACAGCATTTGGCTACACTATTGGTTTGCAGGATAATTTTTTCAGGGTGCTTTATAATCTTACAATAAAGCAATGCCAGATTCTCCGCATCAAACTAAAGCATGCGATTGTTATCTAGAATGCAAGGAGCCGCAATAACTTGCCACTGCGGTACCTCTCGAGCTATAAACGAATAGGGAATCACTTTGACCTAAGCGGCAAATCTCATGGAGTGCGTTCAACGAGTCACCTTTAATTCGCAAGCCAAAAGGCTGACATATATTGATAAGTAGCTAGCAGTTTCACCGCTAAGTCCATGCTTTTTGCTAAGTGACCATTGACCATCAGCCACACCCCTCTTTTGAACACCCCAATCTTATTTCTAGTATACCAAGATGTCGAAACCACACTTCTGGTCTTCGACCGAATTCGAGAAGCTAAACCAAACTCTTTATACATCGCCGCTGATGGCCCTAAATCAGACGATGAAAGAGAAGTCTGCAACTATCTCCGCACCTCACTTCTAGATCGTATTGATTGGGACTGTGAGGTATACACTCTCTTCAGAGAATCTAACCTAGGCCTCAAATCTGCAGTCTCGACCGCGCTCGACTGGTTTTTTTTGCATAACGAAGCTGGAATAATCCTTGAGTATGATTGCTTGCCAGATATTACATTTTTCGACTATTGTTCTATTCTCCTTGAGAAGTATCAAGCCGATGAACGAATCTTTGCAATTAGTGGCAACAATATTGTTGCCGATAATTCTGCAATTGATGCAACTTACTTCTTTTCAAGTTTCACACCGGTCTGGGGCTGGGCAACATGGCGCAGATCATGGCAGCATTGGGATGGAATACTTAAACACTATGACGCTTTCAAAGCTGCAGAAGTCTTGCATGCGAAGCTGCCACATAATCGACATCGGGCAATAACGTTTTGGGAACACTCCCTAGACGATGTCCATTCAGGAAGAAACATCACTACATGGGCTTTTTGCTTTAACTATTACCAGCTTATTAACTCGGCTCTATGCATTATACCGCCAGTCAACCTTGTCTGTAATCTTGGCATTGGTTCGCCTAATGCTACCAACTCTACTTCATCCAGGAATCCTCTTGGCAAGCTCACCTCGACATCATTTACTATTACTTACCACCCTTCAATAATAGTATCCGATCAAACTTATGACGCTGAATTTTCTGAACGTGCGTCATATAGGCCTTTAATGCATTCGCTTCGTCGCAAAATAAGCATTATCAGGAACGCCATCCTGTCTTTTGTATCCCGATGAATATTCTAGTCGTAACAAACCTCTACCCTCCTAATACTATTGGGGGATACGAAATTGCTTGTGCTGATACTGTACGCCTGCTCTCGCAGTCCGGCCACCATATCTACGTATTAACCTCCCACTGCACTCATGTAGATGATTTATTAGACCACTCAGCTGACTACACCATTGATAGATCGCTCCTTCTACATACCAACTGGAGCTCAAACTTTCGAGTCTACCCATCTACTCAGGTTTCTAATGCCAACATTGAAACCATGCAAGCTGTACTCGCAGCATACAAGCCCAATGCTGTTTACTGTTGGAACCTATATGGACTAGGTGCTCTCTTTGTTAATTATATCGCTTCTATTCATAATGTTCCCAAGGTCTTGCACTTAATGGATCTTGCGATTTTGAGCTACATGCCAACAACCAGACGCCAATTATATCATTTATTAAATAGATGGCCGCAAACTGCTCATCTCTTGATTCCTCACTTCGACCATGTAATATTTATTTCTCACTTTTTGCGCCAAAGATTCCTTCGACATATCACTCATCATAGCACATCTGTTCTTTACCCGCCTATTGCCAAGTTGCCCAAATCTACCTCTTCTACTCCCCCAGAAAGCAGCCCTAACCGGTCACTAAGTTTGGCTTATGTCGGCCAGCTTGAAGAGCATAAGGGTATATTCCACCTTTGCCAACAGCTCTATGAATACACTGAATATTATGGCAGCTGTCTTGCTCTCACCATTTATACATTCCCACCTAACCCCTCTAAGCTTCGCAGACTCTCTAGATACTCTCACTTCATTAACTGTCGAGTTGGTCTAGATCGTGAGCAACTACTCTCCCTTCTTTCATCACATGATTTAGGTATCTTTCCCTCCCTTTGGGAGGAGCCATTCGGAATCTCGCAACTCGAACTCATGTCAGTTGGTATTCCCGTTCTTTCTTCCGGTCGAGGTGGTAGCTCCGAGGTTGGTGTTCATCTACGTAATATCTTGTACTATAATCCTTCCAGTCGTATGACTCTCTTTGACATTCTTCACCTAATTCGTCGTGAGCCTTTTCTTCTCAAGGAAATAGGACTTAGTGGCCAAAGAAATACTATTGAGCGTTTTTGCCCTACCAAATACCTTGAAAACCTTGACAGAACTTTCAATAGAATTGCCAAATGATCTTTACCCGACAGCTCAATAGGTATCATCCCCCGGTCAACTCCAACTATTACGACTACAATGAGTCAATTTCGAACTATTTAGACTCATACTCACATCTCTTCTCGCGTACCGCCCACCTTGATTTGGGCTGTGGTGATAATCCGTTTCGTATGTTCTTTACCAGGAATGATATCTCACTAGTTGCCGCTGATATATCTCAGAATCAAGATCAAACTGTAGACTACATTCTAGATCCTTCCTGGACAACTCTTCCATTTGACACCGCTGCTTTTGCGTCGGCCACCTTATTTGATGTTCTTGAACATCTGCCAAATCCCTACACCTGTATGTCAGAGGTTTCCCGTGTTCTAGCACCCGGTTCCACACTGATCCTCACAGTACCCTTCATGTACCGCCTTCATGAATTTCCTCATGACTACACTCGATTTACCTATGTTGGCCTTAAGTCTTTGCTGGAAGATAATGCCTTGATTCCTCTCTCAATCCGACCAATTGGATCGCCATCGTTTGTGATTAGAACTATTGCTTCTGAATCCTCTATTACATTTGTCAATAATTCTCTGAGCATAAAGCTCTTAGTCTTTAAAATCATTCGTCGACTCCTTATGATGTTACCAGAGATTTTTGATACCGACTTCTATCAACCATACGGCTTCTTTGCAATAGCCCAAAAGCCAGCCTCTATCAGCCAGTGAACGTAACTATTGACCATCAGATATTTCTACTCCAGCGTTTCGGCGGGATCTCGCGATATTTTATCTCTCTTTACCGAGAGTTACTTGCGATGACGGGAATAGCACCTACCTTATATGCACCAATCTCTCTCAACCACTACCTCAATAGCTTTTCCTCACGCACCCACATAAGACTTCCACGCGTTCTCCACTCCCCACCTGTTCAAAATATACTCATCAAGACGCTTCCCATATTTTCTCCACTGACATTTCCCAATATTATCCATTTGACTTATTACTATACTCACTGGTCTGCACAATCTCTCCTTGCTAAGAAGCCAGTACCCACTATCCTTACTGTTTACGACTTAATTGATGAGTTCTTTTATTCGGGGCATTCCACTCATGCAGCAATGCTTAGGAGGAAGAAGAAAGCGATTGTCACAGCTGATCACTTGATAGCTATTTCAAACAACACGAAATCTGATATTGTAAACTATTATGGTGTAGATCCGACCAGAATCTCGGTAACACATCTCGCCCCAGCTGATTTCTCAACTATTCCATCTTTAGCACCATCGGTCTCCCTACCAGAAAATTTTGTTCTCTACGTCGGACCACGTAAAGCATATAAAAATTTTAATACCCTAGTCAACGGCTTTTCTTGCTCTCAATTATGTCGACATAAATTCTCCCTTATTGCTTTCGGTGGAGAGGATATTACACCTGATGAATTACGCCTTCTAGAGCCTCTATTGAGTCGAAGACAGTTCTTACACATCCAGGGCGGTGACTCTATTCTTAAATATCTCTATCAAAGAGCTTTTGCTCTAGTCTACCCTTCCTTGTACGAGGGATTTGGCCTTCCTCCGCTTGAGGCCATGTCTCTTGGCTGCCCTGTAATCTCAAGCAAAACATCTTCCTTGTCAGAAGTACTTGGTTCGAACGCATTACTATTTGATCCATACACCATGGACAGTCTTGTTTCAAGCCTAGACCAGCTGTTTCACTCAAGTGCACTTCGTGAATCATTGTCTGTCACCGGGCGAATTCATTCTCGATCATACAGTTGGTCGGCAACCGCTCAATCAACCGTCAAAGCCTATAAAAATATCCTATGAAGAACGCACTGATACTTGGAATTACAAGTCAGGATGGAATGCTTCTTGCACAGAAGTTGCTTTCATCTGGGTATCATGTTACGGGAACTACTAGACAACTAACACCTAGATCTCGTTGGATCCTCTCCCAACTTGGCTTGCTTAGCAGCGTAACTATTCATAATGTTGATTTGACCAATCCTGCAGATGTTAAATCTCTGCTCGAGCAAACTCAGTTTACCGAGATCTATAATCTTTCAGCACAAAGTTCTGTATCTAGATCTTTCAATGAACCCTACCAAACCTTTGACAGCATTACAACTTCAGCAGCTTGTCTCCTTCAGGCCGTCCATGAACTTTGTCTGGACTCTAGAATCTTCAATGCATGTTCAAGCGATTGTTTTGGGTCTACAACTATCGATCATCCTTTTAATGAGCAGTCACCATTTAAGCCGTTAAGTCCATATGCAATTGCCAAGTATTCCGCCTTTTTGCTCTTTAAAAACTTTCGAGAAACTCACAATCTCTATATATCAAATGGTATTCTTTTCAACCATGAATCTCCATTGCGTCCTTCCTGCTTTGTTTCCCAAAAACTAGTGCATTCAGCACACTCTATATACTCTGGCAAGCAGGATTACGTTACACTTGGCAATCTGAGTGTTATTAGAGACTGGGGCTGGGCATCAGAGTACGTCGAAGCGATTCATCTGCTGCTCTGTGGCTCCACACCATTAGACGCTGTGATTGCGACAGGTCGATCATATTCACTCTACGATTTTGCTCAAGCTATTTTTTCAGAGTTTTCTCTTAACCTTGATTCACATCTTCAGATAAATCCGGCACTCACTCGGCCGATTGATCTCCATCAATCGTACAGTTGTCCTCGTCTTATTCAAGAAGTGTACGGCTGGTCAGCCACTGTATTCGTTCCAGGTATAGCAAAGAGGCTTGTTAAACACTGTCTTGATCCATTTCTGCTTTCTTATCCGCATGATTAACTGGTCCCTTTTGCCATTGTATCTTCTACCCTTTGGTAACCTTCTCGATATCCCCTCTACCACTGTTTCCGCTTCCTCAATCGTCGGATCAGCGTATTTACTTTTTTTCAAGACCAAGTCATATCTTTGCTCATTACTAATTATCCTTTGTATTACTGTTGCCTCAATCTTTCTCAATGTCGACATTTATACTTCTTTGCCATGGTCTCGTATCTTTTTGACATCAGTATACTGGTCTCCTTACCTCACGTACTTACTCACAGAAACCGCGCCACTCTCTTCAATTGAGAATCAAAGTCTCAAACCACTAGTCAAGTACCTGCTTGCAACTTCATTCCTTTTAGGATTGCTTTCTTTAGCCTCCTACATTAGCGATCCTTCTCGTCGGCCAAGTACTACTTTTGGTGAACCCAGCTGGTATGGATTATACGTCTCAGCCATTGCAATATTACTTTTCTTTGTTCCCCATAATTTTCAAAAGCATAGAACCTTTCTTCTTCCTTTTTTCCTATTCACTTTGCTTATTACCCGATCAACCCAAATATTCGCTCTTATAGCTTCTTTGTGTGTTCTATATAGTTACCCTTACATTAATCATCAGCTTCGCAATCTCTCAACTCTTAAGCCCAGCGTAAGTAAGCGTTTATTGATCTCTCTCTCAATCCTAATGGCCATCATTATTAATATTCAACTGTTCATTCCGCCATATTTTCTATCTCGAATAATGCCCGTCATAACCAGCCTTCGGAACTTCTCTCTTTCAGTAGAATCCGTTTCCTCGCTTGACGCGGGGGTTGTATCGTCAATCGCTTTCCTGAATGGTTTTGCTCAATCCCTTTCGGCTCTTATAATTTCTCCTATTATAGGCCTAGGTGCTGGAATGACAGGTTACTTCGACTCCAACCTATCTGTACACACAATTAACGAATCGGCACTTCAACTTAACAATAATGATGCTTACTCACTTTTCTTTCGTGGAGTCGTTGAGTTTGGTCTTCTCTATATACTTATTAGTTTCTTTTGGCTTCGCTCATTGTTGCATTCTTTTTCCTTTGCCACTGGAATGAAGCGTCCGTTGTTAGCACTGTCCTTATGCCTTTATTTGGGAGCGATGCTCAAACATCCTATGTTGCCGTCCAGTCTCGTTTTCTGTGCCTTCTACCTCCCTATTGTACTCTAACACCTTCTATTTTATAGCATGAATAAACTTATACCTTTTCTAATCCGAAGATACTACTCCTTTGTACTGCGTCTTCGAATCCTTCTCAAGGCAGGATATATCCCTTTTTCTACTACCATCGATGTTTATACCTTGGATTGTATTTCATTCGGCCGCTCTGTTCGCATTGGTGCGTTTAGCAGGATCACGGTTGATCCTGGTGCCACATTACATATTGGCTCTCATGTAACGACTGGTCGTCAGCTTACCCTTTACTGTAAGGAGTCTGTTTATATCGGTGACAACTGCCGATTTGCCCATTCCGTCACTATTTCTGATGCTAAGTATAAGGAAAGCACGCAAGACCCTCGCTCGTACAGCTGCTCACTTAGTGCACCAATAACTATTAATAGTAACTGTCTCATTTATACTGGAGCGATTATTCTTATGGGGGCCAGAATTCCTGCAGGGTCAACGGTCGTTGCATATGCACTGGTTACCAAGTCCATTGACCCTGATCAACCATCTATCATATATGGCTCCCCTAGGCTCACGGGTTTCCGTCCTATCTAGTGCTAATCTATGCTCAATGTGACCTACATCTGTCCATGTCTTAACAACCTTTATGGGCTTAAGGTTACGGTCAACAGTTTCCTGAGCGTTCGATCTCCAAACATCTTCCTCCATATTGTCGACGGTCTTTCTTCAGACGGAACCCTTGACTATCTTAATAAAATAGTCAAACAATATCCTCGCATATCTTTTTTTTCGTGCAAAGATTCCTCCCTGTATGAGGCACTTAATTCCGCGATCGTAAACATTCCGTCAGGTTATATCGGAATTATCGGATCCGGCGATAGTTTCATCCCACTCGGGCTAGTTCAAATTCAAAATTATATTCGTGATTTGTCTCCTACCTTGCCACTACCTGTCATATCAGCAGCCGTTTATCGTTACACTTCTGAGAGCTTTCGACTATTAGTCCTTCCACAGGAAACTTCAAGGCTGTCGACGGCTCTAAATATGAACTTCTGCCACCCAGCATTGCTCCTCCATAAGAGCCACTATGAAGTGCTCGGAGCATATAACTCTGCTTATAGAATTGTAGCTGATCACCACTTTGTTATTCGGCTCGTTTCCTCCCCGTTGCGCTCTCTTATAGTTTACCTGCCTTATGTTTTGGTTTCTATGAAATATGGCGGATTAAGTCAGCGTCTTTCTACAAAGCCAATTCTCTTTGCCGAAACATTATCCATGTACATAGAGTTCTTCCCTTGGTGTTGGCCGGTATTGTCTGTATGTTTTCTTCTTATTAATTCTGCTTCTTTGCTACGCATCTTCTGCTTGGGAGCCTTTCAGAAATGACATCGGTATTTATACCTATTGATTACTATGCTCCTGCTTATAGATATGGAGGTCCGATAACTTCTGTTTCTCGTATTATCACGCTCATCGAAAATACCTTTGACGTTCACGTTTTTACCCGCGATCATGATATTGACTTCCAGCGTAGATATCCACTCAATGTCTCTAGAAACGTTTGGGTTTCGTCGTGTAACCACCTTATTTTCTATTCTTCTGGTTTTTATATTCTTCGCCTCCTTGCCCATCTTCTTTTTTCGCATTACGATATCATCTATCTCAACTCTTTCTTTTCTTCTGGCTCTTTACTAATCTATCTCTTGTCTTTCTTTGGCTTCTTGTCTCGCACCTCAGTTTTGATCGCACCTCGTGGCGAGCTTACTAAGGGGGCTCTCTCTATAAGGCCTTATAAGAAACGTGCTTTCATCTATCTATTTAAGCTCCTGCCCCCCGAATCTTTTTCCTGGCATGTCTCTAACGCATTCGAGCTCCAGGAATTAAGGAGCTTTGTGCCTCGATCTCGTGCTGTCTTCATATCTCCAGATCCTGTTTCAGCACCTAATCATTCCTGCGAAGAATCTCCTGTTATCAATTCTGTTCCTGTTCTTGTTTACGCTTCACGTGTCACACCAAAAAAAAATCTGCTCCATATAATTAAAGCTTTGCACGAAGTCTCCTCTCCTTGTATCTTTAATATTCATGGTGCAATTCAAGACCAAGCTTACTGGCAAAAATGTTTGCGCGGCCTTGAAGCATTGCCCACGTATATTAAGTGGAATTATGTAGGCACCTATAGTCCCTCTGACGTAAGCCGGATATTTTGTTCCTCAAACCTCTTTTTATTCCCTACTCTCTCGGAAAACTTCGGTCACGCTGTCTATGAATCAGTTTCTAATTGCTGCCCTGTTTTTGTCTCGCCATCTACTCCTTGGCCCTCCTCTCCCCCTGCTATCCAAACCTTACCAACTGAAAGCGTTGTCGCATGGACTACAGCAATCGATCAGTTTATTTCTTCCTACCCTTGTAACCTGCCTAGTGTTATCGAATCCTGCGCTTCATTCTCTCGCACATACTATTCTGCATCCGGACAAGAGCGCCTCGTCCTGAGTATGTTTGAATCTTTATGAGCATAAATTCTAACTTAATCTTTAAGTTTGCCAATCTGCTCTTCATGGACTCTGTCCCTACCGTTCTGATTTTAAATACGCTTTACGTTGCCTCCATCGTAAGCGTGCAGCCTGCCCCCTCTGCCTGGAAAGTTGACGCCTCTCCATCCCGACCACTTTTCACCAGTTGGGCTTGATGGAGCAGAGTGATGCGTCGTTACAGCGAAGCGTTCAAGGCTGACGTGAGACGGCGGATGAGCCCGCCGCACAGGCAGAGCGTTCCCCGGATTTCAGATGAGCTGGGCATCCATGTGATCACCCCTACAAATGGAGGAAGACCTGGCTGTTGCAGGGAGAGGTAGTGCCGGCATCGGACAATGATTCTCAGGGTTGGACGGTCACCACAAGTTCACGGTGGTTCTGGAGGCCGCCAGGCTCAACGTCCCCGAACTCAGCTCCTATTGCCGTCAGCGGGGCCTATTCCCCGAGCAGGTGGCACGCTGTCGGTAGGCATCCCAGGATGCCAACGACAAGCCAGTGCTCACTTTGTAGACGCAGTCCGGCGAGCTCGGTGACTTTCAGGAAAGTTGTCACTCCTAGGCTGCCTTTCAGGCCGCCTGCATCAACGGTAGCTGCCCTGTCTCATTGAGCTCACCTGGCGGTTGATTGATCCAAACCACATCCGGTTGACGTCAGCACCTGGTTGACCGTGACCATCGCCTTGGATTGAGCTGTCGGGCTCGTTCGTAGACCACACCGCGGTGGCTGCTGATCTCCACCGCTTGGCCATCGTGACGTTGCTGGGGCGTCACGAATTTGATGCCGCTGTGGCGGTGCCGGTGGTTGTACTAGTCGACTAACTCGGCGACCCACTTGCAGGCCTGGTCTTTGTAGCCAAATGGCCTGCGGGGGTAATCATGCCGGTACTTCACCGTCCTAAACAGCGATTTCGAGTATGGATTCTCGTTGCTGACGCGCGGCCTGGAGAACGACCTGAGCACCTCGTGTTCCTCCAGACGGCTTTCTAGCGTGACCGCACGCATGGCGTGGACGTTATCGGGGTGGAGGATCAGCGGCTGCTTTCGCCCCTTGGTGATCCGCTCTCTCAGGCAAGCCCCACTCACCAGATCCGCTGCAATCGCTAGATCCTCACGCTTATTCACATCCCAGGCCACGACCTTGCGGCTCCAGACGTCGATCACCAGGTAGAGGTACAGCCAGATCCCACGCACGGTTGTGGGCAGGTAGGTGATGTCCCAGCTCCACACCTGATTGGTCCTTGCGGCCCGGAGCCTTGGGACAGGCCTGGTTCCTGTGGTGGCCGTTCTCGACCGCGCCGGTGAACCTGGTCATGGGCGTGGATTACCCGGTAATAGCTGCTCTCTGAGCCGATGTACAGCCCCTCATCAGCAAGAGCTAGCACGATCTGCCCTGGTGGCAGTGAGGCATAGTCCACCTGATTGCAAGTGAGCAAGATGCGTTGAAGCTCCTCCTCGCTCAACCGGTGCAACACCAGGCGTGGGCTGCCTTTGCGGCGGTCGTGCCCGTCACCATCATCTGCAGAGGCCTTGCGCCAGCGTTTGAGTGTGCGCAGGCAGATGCCGATCTCGCCGCAGGCGCTCACAAGGCCTGCACCAGCGGATTGGGCCTCACTGATCAGCTCGATCGCCTTGCGGCGGTGAGCGGCGCTGGTCAGCCTTCCGCGTCCTCCGAGCAGAAGGCTCCCCACTCTTTTCGCAGCACCAGCAAGGCCGCTATCTTCGCCATGGATTTGTCCTTGCTCTGCAGCTCATTTCTGAGGGCCTTGATCTCCCGCTGGTCCTCGGCGCGGAGCTTCTCAAGCTCCTTCTGCTCTTTCAAGGTCAGCACTGGTCTTTCGTTGCCATCCTGGGGGGCCTGCTGCCAACGCTCCACCTGTTCCGGGTACAACCCCCGTTCACGGCAGTAGGCGCTGAGCTCGGTGGCATTCAGCCCAGCGGTCTCCAGTACGACC
>Ga0194130_10004112_pt1 | contig 18807 bp, 15 predicted proteins | sample TA2KigsurfametaG_FD_160084 | JGI IMG/M metagenome (GOLD analysis project Ga0194130, IMG submission 160084) | Freshwater microbial communities from Lake Tanganyika, Tanzania - TA2015050 Kigoma 12 surface | ecosystem: Environmental > Aquatic > Freshwater > Lake | place: Tanzania: Lake Tanganyika... | reverse complement strand
GGGATTGGTGTGGCATCAACTTTATTGCCCGTCACTTCAATAGATTCATGCATGAATGAAACCTTAAGACCTTCCCTGATACTCCTTTCTGAAAAAATTTTTCTATTTGAATGATTTGAACATTGCGAATATTGAAAAGCTAAACAATCCGGAAGTTTACCAATTTTTAGGTAATGGGTTACTATTCATTTTTTGACGCCTGAATTCATTCCTATTGATCATAAGTAATGCATTTGCTGTCACCATCTTTAACTATATAGACGTCAATACCAATAGAAGGTTGCTCAAAAATTAAAAAATTGATTTTTTTTATATTCCGACCTCAGTAGGATCTGACCTTAATCCAATGCAATTATTTAACCTGGAATTGACATAATTTAAAAAAAAAACACCCAGAAACTTAGGATTTTATAGTTTCTAACTTATCTTTCAAACAAAGATAGCCTTGAAACCTGGCTTCATTCTGCAATTGATGTTTCCTGAAAAGCATTATATAAACCATTTTAGGTGCTTAAATCTTATTATTCAAATAAATGGTTATCGAATGAAGTTTATTTAGATGTTAAGTCCGTTTGTGTTAGATTTGCATAGAAAAAACATGAAAGATTTTAAGAATTATTACTTAATACATGCTAGTCCGCAGAAGGTTTATCTCGCACTAACCAATCCGCTAACAATTTCCTTATGGACCGGAGCTGAAGCAATAATGAGCACTGAACCTGGTTCAGAGTTTTCACTTTGGGACGATAGTATCTGTGGGAAAAATTTAGAATTTATTGAAAATAAAAAGATAGTTCAGCAATGGTATTTTGGGGATCAGCCTGAAGAATCATTGGTGACCTTCATACTTCACCCAGACAAAAATGGTACTTCTGTTGAACTCAGACATACCAATATTCCTGATTCCGACATCGATGACATGATTGATGGATGGAACCTTAACTATTTTGGTGCTCTGCAAGAGTGCTACGAGGAATAATTTTAAACCACCTGGTTAGTCTTTCACGTTGATCCGCACTTTTTAATTCCCAAATAAGAAAACCAATAACCATTAGGTACTCGAAGCTGATTAGTAGATAATTTTCACTGGAGGGGGTATTACTGTAAGAAAAATAGCTCACAGGAATTAAGGCCGACCATAAAATTGCAAAGCGAAATCTTGTAAAAGATGTAAGTGCAACTAGAGGGGTAAGATACCAGGGATGAACCACTGTAGAAAAAACCAAGTATATCGTCAGCAACCAAAAAATACCAGTCAAAAGATCAAATGTTTTAAAATAGATCTGTAACATTCCTGCTAAAGCCAAAGCAATCATGATTTTACTCAGTATGGCGATGGGATTATAATTTAAAATGAGCTGTCCAATAAATCTGAAAAACAGGTAGAAGCTTCCATTAAATTCAAATTTTCCATAATAAAGTCTCAAACTTTCAAAAAAGTGAAAAAAGCGATCTGTATTATTTAGCAAGCTCATACTCAATACAAGGACAAGGGCCAGGCAAGCGATCAGATAGGTTACAGTTCTTTTGAAACCTATCTTTTTGGTAATTAATGGTATGAAAATGAGGGGAATTAATTTGGTATGTATGGCCATAGATAATGCGGCGGCCGAAGAAAAATAATTCTGTTTATTGATTAGCCATACAGCCAATAGGGTAAAGAAAATCATATAGGCCTCAAAATGAATGTTTCCGGTCAGTTCTATTATTACCAAGGGATTTAAAACATAAATGAGTTGAAGTGATTGGGTATTATTTTTTTTGGGTAGGAGTGATTTAAGAAGTAATATGGTGCCAAGCTCTGAAAGTAGAATGGTAAGTTTTAAAATAATTACCGTTTCATATAAACTATCAGCCCCAATGCCTGAGGCTAAACGGAAAATGAATTGGCAAAACTGGGGATAAACACTGAAATAGTTCGGAGAATTAAGATATGGATAGATCTGAAGTAGCAATGGGTCGGTCAATTGATCAACGAGCTGACTGGGAGTAAAATCAAATGGATTGAATCCCAGCCCTTGAAGTCTGCCATCCCAAACAAAACGATAAAAATCATCAGAGAGTGTTGGCAAGGAAAAGATCAGGCAAAATCGAAAAAGTATACCACTCGAAAGAAGTAAGTTGAAACTGAGAGGATTTTTGTTTGTCTGAAGCAAATAGGCAATAGAAAACAAAAGGGTATAAACCGTAATAAGCTGTAAAAAATTTGACCTTTCAATTGCATATCCAATCAGAATATAGCCAATGAGCGAAATAATCAGTAGAAAGTACTGGGTCAGTTTAGGCATTTATAAAAATTAGCTTATTTTGTAAAAGTATGCAAAAACGCACGTTTACCGATCAGATGGGCCGACTTATTTCCGTTCCATTCCCTCCAAAACGAATTATTTCTTTAGTGCCATCTCAAACCGAGCTGTTATTTGACTTGGGCTTAGATAAAGAAGTGGTTGGAATAACCAAATTTTGTGTACATCCGCTTCACAAGTTCAAAGAAACGAGTAAAATTGGGGGTACAAAGAAACTGGGTGTAAAAAAAATACATGACTTAAAGCCGGATCTCATCATTGGCAACAAGGAGGAAAATGAAAGAGCTCAAATTGAAAGTCTGATAGATTATTTTCCGGTATGGATGAGTGATATTCAGGTTTTACCGGATGCAATTCAGATGATTAAACAGATTGGTGAATTGACTCATAGAATTGAAAAGGCAACTTCAATTGCAAGTGGTATTGAGGAGAAGTTTTTAAATTTAAAACGGGAGTTTAAGCCAAAACGGACTCTTTATTTCATATGGAAAGACCCCTATATGCTGGCAGGCCAAAAAACATTTATCAATGATATGCTAAGTAGGGGAGGCTTCGAGAATGCCATACACCACGATCGATATCCTGAAATAAGTCTGGATCAACTGAAAATTCTTAACCCTGAATGTATATTTCTTTCCTCTGAACCCTATCCATTCCAAGATAAACACGTTAAGGAGATGAAAAATATTTGTCCTGATGCACACATCTCAATTGTTGATGGTGAAATGTTTTCCTGGTATGGAAGCAGGTTACTCCAAAGTCCGGCTTATATAAGTTCTTTGTTGAGGCTATAAAATGAAAAGCTTGAATAATAAGCATGAATCATTTTGTAGTTAAATAGAAAAGCGTTATTTTTGCCAACCGAAGCAGTTCGGAATGATGATGAGCAGTGTGGGTCAATACCCAATTTCAGAATTCCGGGAAATTATGGAAAAAATCCTAAACATGCGGATGTGGCGTAATTGGTAGCCGCACCAGACTTAGGATCTGGCGCTTCACGGCGTGGGGGTTCGAGTCCCTTCATCCGCACAGGTAAATTCCCCGGTTATAAGCCGGGGAATTTTTGTATAAACAAAAACGAAATAAAATATACAAAATGAATATTAAACAGGACAAAATAGACAATCTAAATTCTGTAATTACTGTTAATATTAATCCTGAAGATTACAAAGATCGTGTTGAAAAGGCGATTAAAGCACAAGCAAAAAAAGCGAAACTGCCCGGTTTTCGTCCAGGAATGGTACCTGCGGCACACATCAAGAAGATGTATGGAAAAAATATTCTGGTAGATGAGATTAATACAATGCTCAGTGATACTTTAAGCAATTATATCAGCGAAAATAAAATTGAAGTACTTGGGCAGCCCCTTCCAAAAATTGATGACACTAAAGATATCAATTGGGATTTTACAGATGAATTCGAATTTATTTATGAGTTAGGAATTGCACCTGAATTTGACCTTAATTTTTCATCAAAAGACAAGTTAACTTATTATCAGGTTAAAGTGGATAAGGATACGCTCGCCTCCAGAATCAAAAACCTGAGGAAAAGCTATGGCAAAATGTCAAATCCTGACGTATCGGCAGAGGATGATGTGATCTACGCCGAATTAACTCAAATCGCGGCTAATTGTTCTGTTTTTGATGGAGGAATATCAAACACTGCATCTCTTCGTCTGGATCAGGTTGAAGATTCGAAGGTAAAAAAATCGTTGATCGGACTTAAGAAGGAGGATGAGGTAGTTTTGGATATACAAAAGGCGTTTGGTAGCAATGAAACAATAATTGCCAAGCTTCTGAACATTTCTGAAGAAGATGCCCGAGATCTGAAGTCTAAATTTAAAGTAACTGTAAAAAATATCAATCGATTAGAAGAGGGGGATCTTAACCAGGAGTTTTTTGACAAAATATTCGGTGAGAATGTGGTAAAAACCGAGGTTGAGTTTGAGGAGAAGATCAAAGAAGAACTTGAAGCCATGATGGTTCAAAATGCTGATCAAAAGCTTCAGGGAGATTTGTTTCAGTTTGGTTTGGACAAGGTAAAACTAAACTTGCCTGATCAGTTCTTGAAACGATGGTTAAAGGCAACGAACGAGAAGTTGGATGATGAAGAATTAGAAAAAGGTTACGATGATTTTGCACGAAACTTACGGTGGACTTTAATTGAGAATAAGATCATCAAAGACAATAAGTTGGAGATCAAATATGAAGAAGTTTTTGCGGCAGCAAAAAATCGGCTCGACGCACAATTCCGAATGTACAGTCCCCAAGCACTTTCTGAAAAACAGTTAGGGCAATACACTGCTCAGTTTTTGCAGAATAAAGAGAATGCGAATCGAATTTTTGAGGAAGTTAAGGCACAGCATGTGTTTGATTATCTCAAAGGTGTTATTACCTTAGTTAATAAGGAAATTGAGTATAATAAGTTTCTGGAGTTAAAATAGATTGATCGTTTTTGGTTTTATTATGACCATTTGTTTTGATCCATTTTTTTAACTTCTTCAGAATAAATGTTAATTAATAATTATAACTTCAAAAATGAACATAGATAAAAATGAATTCCGAAAATATGCCGTTAAACATCATCGTATCGGCAGTCAGCACATAGACAGTTTTATTTCGAGGGTCCAAAACGCTTCAATTCCTACTGCTATGACCCCCTATATTATTGAGGAGCGTCAGTTGAATGTGGCACAAATGGATGTGTTTTCGCGTTTAATGATGGACAGGATCATCTTTTTGGGTGACGCTGTTCACGAGGGAATAGCCAATATTATTCAAGCACAGTTGTTGTTCTTACAGTCAACTGATGTGAAGCGTGATATCCAGATTTATATCAACTCACCTGGTGGTTCTGTGTATGCTGGTTTGGGTATTTATGATACCATGCAATATATTAGTCCGGACGTAGCCACCATTTGTACCGGTATGGCGGCTTCAATGGCAGCAGTGTTACTTTGTGCCGGAACAAAAGGTAAGCGTGCGGCATTACCTCATTCGAGGGTCATGATCCATCAGCCATCCGGCGGTGCTCAGGGTGTTGCCTCGGATATGGAAATTAGCCTTCGTGAAATGCTTAAAATCAAGAAAGAACTTTATGATATTATTGCCAGGCATTCAGGTCAAACCTATGATTGGGTGGAAAAAGCTTCAGACCGTGATTATTGGATGATTGCTGATGAGGCCAAAGAGTTTGGCATGATTGATGAAGTTTTGATTGGAACTGGAGATAAAAAATAATGAGTAAGGGAAATAAGGATATAAAGTGTTCGTTCTGCGGCTCCGGTAAGCAAGATACCTTGATGTTGATTGCCGGTCTCGATGCGCATATTTGTGATAAGTGCGTTACTCAGGCGAATCAAATACTGGCTGAAGAACTGAGTGTCCGAAAATCTAAATCAACCCAAACTTTCGAAACTTTACTCAAACCGGTTGAGATAAAAACTCATCTGGATCAGTATGTAATTGGTCAGGACCAGGCCAAGAAGATTCTTTCTGTAGCTGTTTATAATCACTATAAGCGGTTGAATCAAAAGGTGGGTAAGGATGAAGTAGAGATTGAAAAGTCTAATATCATTATGGTTGGTGAGACAGGTACAGGGAAAACTCTGCTTGCAAAAACAATTGCCAAAGTATTAAATGTTCCTTTTTGTATTTGTGATGCAACTGTTTTAACAGAAGCGGGCTACGTTGGTGAAGATGTTGAGAGTATACTAACCCGTTTACTTCAGGCAGCTGATTATGATGTTACTGCTGCTGAACGTGGCATTGTTTATATTGATGAGGTGGATAAGATCGCACGCAAGAGTGATAATCCTTCAATAACACGTGACGTATCAGGTGAAGGGGTTCAACAAGCTCTTCTGAAAATTTTGGAAGGAACAATTGTCAATGTTCCCCCTCAAGGAGGAAGGAAACATCCCGATCAGAAGATGATTCCTGTGAATACAAATAATATTTTATTTATTTGTGGTGGAGCCTTTGATGGAATAGAGAAAAAGATTGCTAATAGGCTTCGTACACAAACCGTTGGCTATAAAGTTGATAAGGATGATATCGATATTGACCTTAAAAATCTTTACAAGTATATTACACCTAAGGATTTAAAGGCATTCGGACTTATTCCTGAACTGATTGGTAGACTTCCCGTGATTACTCACTTGAATCCTTTAGATCGTGAAACCCTCCTAAGTATTTTGGAAGAGCCGAAAAATTCATTGGTTAAGCAGTATAAAAAGCTTTTTGAATATGAAAATGTAAGGCTTGATTTTGACAAAAAAGTGATGGCATTCATTGTCGATAAGGCCATGGAGTTTAAGCTTGGCGCAAGAGGATTACGGTCTATTTGTGAAGCTATAATGATTGATGCCATGTACGAAATTCCCTCCGGAAAAAACGGAAAGGACTTATTCATCACGCTCGAATATGCCAAGGATAAATTCGATAAGTCAGATCTGAAAAAATTAAAAGTTGCCTAAATTAAAACCCCGGATTGACTCGGGGTTTTTTGTTTGCATTGAAATTGATAGATCATGGAAAAAGAAAATCAGAAAGTAGGAAAGGCAAATCCTATTAAAGTTGATAATCAACTCGAAAAACCAATCAAAATTGGTATGAAGATGAAGGATGATATCGTTGCCAATTGGCTGCCACGGTATACCGGACGGCCATTGAATGAATTTGGCAGCTTTATATTATTGACAAATTTTTCGAAATATCTGAAACTTTTTTCAGAATGGAATGAAGATGCACCAATTGTTGGACTTGATAAACCTATGCAAAGTGTAACTGCAAACGGCATCACTTTGATAAATTTTGGTATGGGTAGTCCTATGGCGGCAACGGTGATGGATCTCCTTAGTGCAATCAAGCCAAAGGCCGTTTTGTTTTTGGGTAAATGTGGTGGATTGAAGAAAAAAAATAAACTAGGGGATCTGATACTTCCTATTGCTGCAATAAGAGGAGAGGGGACATCCAATGATTATTTTCCACCTGAAGTTCCTGCATTGCCGGCTTTTGCATTGCAAAAAGCTATTTCTACGACCATTCGAGATTATTCATTGGACTATTGGACAGGTACAGTTTATACTACAAACCGAAGAGTGTGGGAACATGATAAAGGCTTTAAGAAGTATCTAAAGAGTTTGCGCAGCATGGCTGTTGATATGGAAACGGCCACTATTTTTACAACAGGCTTTGCAAATAAAATCCCAACGGGTGCTTTATTATTGGTTTCCGATCAACCCATGATTCCTGAGGGTGTAAAAACCGCTGAGAGTGATTCGCTTGTAACGGAGAAGTTTGTTGAAAATCACCTGAGAATTGGTGTCGATTCATTAAAACAGCTGATAAATCATGGTTTAACAGTTAAACACTTAAAATTCTAAAGGATTTTTTTAAAATTAATGATGATCCTTGTTTTGATTTGCGATAATATTTTTTAGTGAATAGCTTGGCGTGAGAAAAAATAGTTTTAAGTCTATTTATCTTCTTTAAACCCCAAAACAAATGATATTTTCTATGTGCTTCTGCGACGCATTTTTTCTACTCTATTGCGCATAAATACTTATTTTTGTAACATGTGGTATAATAATATTCTTGAAACAATTGGGAATACCCCTCTGGTTAAATTAAATTCAATTACAAAGAATGTTAAGGCTACTGTTTTAGCAAAAATTGAAACCACTAATCCGGGAAATTCAATCAAGGATAGGATGGCTGTGAAAATGATTGAGGATGCTGAAAGTCAAGGAAAACTTAAACCCGGAGGTACTATAATTGAAGGTACATCCGGTAATACCGGAATGGGTTTGGCAATGGCAGCCATCATCAAAGGTTATAAATGTATTTTCACTACTACTGATAAGCAATCCAAAGAAAAGGTTGATGCACTGCGCGCCTTTGGTGCGGAAGTAATAGTTTGTCCTACAAATGTTGAACCCGAGGATCCCCGTTCCTATTATTCCGTTTCATCTCGTTTAGAACGCGAGGTGCCGAATTCATGGAAACCTAATCAATATGATAATCTATCAAATACTCAGGCTCACTATGAGCAAACCGGACCTGAAATTTGGAAACAAACCGGAGGTAAAGTTACTCATTTGGTAGTAGGAGTAGGTACAGGGGGCACTATTTCAGGTACAGGAAAATATTTGAAGGAACAAAATCCGGCAATAAAAGTTTGGGGTATTGATACTTATGGATCTGTTTTTAAGAAATATAAGGAAACAGGTATTTTCGATAAAAATGAGATCTATCCTTACATTACGGAGGGAATTGGAGAGGATTTTCTACCAAAGAATGTTGATTTTTCTATCATTGACCGATTTGAAAAGGTAACTGACAAGGATGCAGCATTAATGACCCGCGAAATTGCCCGGAAAGAAGGAATTTTTGCCGGTAACTCAGCAGGTTCAGCACTTGCCGGTCTCATGCAATTAAAAGATGAACTCAAGGAGGATGATGTCGTAGTAGTCATCTTTCATGATCACGGTTCAAGGTATATGGGTAAGATGTATAATGAAGATTGGCTAAGGGAGAGGGGTTTTCTTACGGATGAAAAACTTACTGCCAGATCCATTCTAAGTAAGCGAGGAAGGCAGCAAATTGTTACGATTGATTGTGAACAATCTGTTTTACAGGCGATCAACACCATTAAATCACTGAATATCTCACAAATTCCGGTGACTCAGAAAGGTATGATTGTTGGTAAAATTACTGAAAGTGATATACTGAGTTCTGTTATTGAGAACCCGACACTTCGATCCGGTTCTGTGAAGGATATCATGACCTCCTCCTTTCCATTTGTTGACCTGAATACTTCTATTGATCGAATTACTTCGATTATTAACAAAGAAAATATGGCGGTATTGGTTGAAGATGAATTGGGAGAAATTGAGATTATTACTCAGTATGATGTAATCAATGCCATATCTGGCTAATTCAACAGTATATCATTCAGTATAGGCATTCCCAAGAATAAGCCCTATACCTGTGAGCATCAATAAATGATAGAGCAGAAATCCAAAATCTTTAAAGTAAAGATCTGCCAGCGCCGCTGCAATAAAGAACAGAAACAGAAAGAATTCCGGATAAAATTCAGAGATACTTTGCTTTTTCAGATAGGGATTACTTCCGCCTATTCCATTTATTTTCGGGGTTCTGATGAAAGCAGTCTTCATTCCTGAGATTCCTTGAATTATAGCTTTGGTATTATGAAAGGACATACCCAAAGAAATAACCAAAGCAATTGGGAATGCAGTAATTACCTCTATTATGGCCGCCATAACCTTCTTTTTGTCGACTAAGAGTGTAATAAAGCAATAAAGGAAGTTGATGATCATTACTATGCTAACGAATATATTCCAATTAAAAAGCGGATTAAATTCGCTTGAGGTATTTTTAACATACATTAATGGAAAACTCAGTAAACCACAAACTAAGATAAAGGCGTAGATATAGGTATTCAAAAGGTGAAAGCTTCCAAATAATTTTACCGAGAACTTGAGTTCAGTCCTCCAAAGCTTTCTTAAAAGTTTTTTTGAGGTTTCAACTCCCCCTTTTGTCCAACGAAATTGTTGTGTTCGTATAGCGCTAATCCGATCCGGTAATTCTGAAGCAATGATTATGTTTGGACAATACGTAAACTTCCATCCCTTCATTTGGGCGCGATAACTCAGATCAAGATCCTCCGTGAGCGTATCTGCTGTCCAACCTCCTGCATCAATGATGCATTCTTTTTTCCAAATACCTCCGGTTCCATTAAAATTCATAAAATAGCCACCCTTATTTCTTCCTTGCTGGTCAATGATAAAATGGTTATTCAGTCCGGTAGCCTGTGCTCTTGTCAATAAGGATTTCCTTGGGTTCATGTGCCCCCATCTGGTTTGTACCATTCCTGTTTTTTTATCAACAAAGTAGGGTATTGTATCTATCAGAAAATCCGGATATGGCATGAAGTCTGCATCGAAAATAGCAATATAGTCGCTATTGACGAAGTTTAAACCATTTTGTAAGGCTCCGGCTTTGTATCCTTCTCTGATTGAACGCCGAATATGTTTTATTTTGAAATCCTGATTTTGTAATTCCTCAATTTTTTTTGAAGCAATTGCAATGGTATCATCAGTAGAATCATCGAGTACCTGAATTTCTAGGAGACTTTTAGGATAATTTAATTGTTCAACAGAACTGAGTAATCGTTCAATCACAAAACGCTCATTAAATATGGGTAATTGAATGGTTATTGTAGGAAGGTCAGTTATTTTGATGAATGGATTTTCTTTGTTTCTATTGATAAGGAAAGTGATTAACAAAGCCAGTTGTCCAATGCTAAACAGGAATATGAAAAAAAAGAAAAAACAATAAGATATGATGACAAGCTGTTCTAGCATATATTCTTTTAAAGCAATTAAATATTTTTAAATATGGTTAGTAATATTTTGTAGCCTGCCAAAATAGTTCCTTTAATCGTTCCTGATACCTTACTAACCCCTATTCTTTTTCGGTAGCTGACCGGTATTTCGGTAAACTTTAGATTAAGTTTTGCTGCTTTAACCTGCATTTCAACCGTCCAGCCAAAGGTTTTATCCTTCATGTTTATCCTTTGCAGCGCATCCCAACTGATTGCCCTAAAAGGTCCTAAGTCAGTAAAATGAACCTTATAAAAAAACCTAATTAAGTTGGTTGCCAGCCAGTTTCCCGCAATTTGTTGAAAAAGCATTGAACCTTGCTGCCTTTGACCCAATACTCTCGAACCGATGACCATGTCATAGCCGTATGAAATAATTGGATCAATCAGCATTCCAATCTCACCCGGAAAGTCGGAATAATCACCATCCAAAAATACGATGATATCCTCATTTCTTGCCCTCTTACGAATATAATCTAACCCTTTTAAACAACTGTAACCATAGCCCTTTCTGTTTTCCCTTAATACAGTAGCACCTTTTTCATTTGCCAAATCTCCGGTATTATCGGTCGAAGCATTATCAACGACAATAATTTCAGTGACGATTTCCGGGATATCTGAAATGACCTTTCCTATCGATTGGCTTTCATTGAATGCGGGAATAATAACAAATATTGATGGATTCTCTAAGTCTTTCCTAATCATTTGTTTTCATGACGGATATACGGGATAAATCGACTTTCTTCTTCCAAATTTTCTAATTTTAACACCCCACGCGGACAAACGGAGGAGCAAACCCCACAACCTACACAAGAAGCTCTTATTATATTTTCACCTTTCTGAGCATATGCCCTAACATCAATTCCCATTTCACAATAAGTTGAACAATTTCCACAGGAGATACACTGTCCACCATTGGTAGTAATTCTGAATTTTGATTTGAATCTTTGAATTAAGCCAAGAATAGCGGCCATTGGACAACCGAAACGACACCAAACCCTTGAACCCATGATAGGATAAAATCCCGTTCCTATGACACCTGAAAACACAGAACCTATAAGGAAACCATACCATTGGGAAAGTAATCCGGATGCATTTCCAAAGATAGTTCCGCTTTTCCATGAGTTGAGCCATAGCATGGCGGTGGTGAGAATAACGAATGCCAGCACAGAGTGAACTATCCAGCGCTCTATTTTCCATGCTTTCAGAGATTTGTCTGAATTTTGCCGGTATGGATCACCCAAGGTCTCCGCTAATGCTCCACAACCACATACCCATGAACAATACCACCGTTTTCCAAAGTTGTAAGTTAGAATTGGTGTTGCGATAAAGGTCATGACTAAGCCCCAAAAAACCATAAAAACTCCCAAATTTCCGGATTTAATAAGGTAATCAAAATCATTAGGGAAGAAATAGGAGTACTTTAGGGGCCAGAAATAAGAGAAGTAAAATTCAGGCTGATTTAGTTTTAATAGAAATGCAGGTAAAAGGAATGCAAAACCCAGTTGAAAAAACATCACCGAAATGGTTCGGATCACCTGATAGCGACTGAATTTATACTTTCCGATGAACCTTATGCTCATAATCAGGACAGCCAGGGTATAGAATGTGCCATATAAAAACCATTGATCGGCCGATTTTCCTCTCAATAACAGGCTCAGAGGATTCATTGTTCGGATCAAGCCTTCAAGATAAGATGGAAACCAATAAAGAATAATATAAAAACCTGTCATCAGAATTGCTATCCCCCAAGCAATAGCACCTTTGCTACTAAGGGAATTTTGCATTATTCCATCATTTTTCAATCCATTCTTTGCCGTAAAATAGGGGATAGAGTATAATAAACCCCCGGCAATGAATAAACCGATAATTAGAAAAAAGAATGTAAACGGATAATTGTTACCAAAACCGAAAGTGGCAATTATGCAACACAATATTCCGCATGATGTTAGTGCAGCACCGGCTTTTTGAAATGGGCTGCCAGCAGATGGAGTAGTTAAGGAAAGTGAGATATCTTTCATTTTTTTGATAAGCTATTGATGATCTAATCAGTAGTTATTTCCGTATTCTTGAAAAATGCTTTTGCTATGTCATTATAAAATGCTTTTGTGAATTCAGGGTCGAACCAACCTTTTTTAAGATTTTGAATAACAAAGTTAATCGTTTGACCCTCCCGAATCCACTCCTCAGCAGTAAGCTGTCTAAACCTGATTCCAATAAAATTAAATCCTAGAATTCGTTCATCTACGAGGCTGTAATTAGCCCTGAAGGCGTGCCTTCCACTTGGATGTTCCCAATAAAAACTTTTCTGTTGTCGGTTTATTTCGGCAGGAACCATTCCATAGGTTTGGTATTCTAAATCGAAGAATTTAGCCGAATTAAACCAAATCCCACGATTATAGGCAGATTTCTGTCCGCAAATAGTTTTGGCCAGCGTTTCTGCCTGCATTTTTCCGGTATACCAGAGTTGTTCTAAAGGCGGATGCCCCGATTTTGGTTTTCTAAACTGTGCACAATCTCCGGCGGCATATACATCAGGGATACTGGTTTCAAAGTAATCATTCACTAAAATGCCCAGATCAGTTTCTATTTCGTCACTCTCAAGGAATCCAATATTTGGTTTAACCCCTATTGTGATACCAATAAACTGACATTCAAATTTTTCATTAACCTTGGTAAGGACCCCTGAAACACGCTTTTGATCCGATGAAAGAATCTCTTTAACATCCGTGTTAAAGAGAAGCTCTATTCCATGTCCGCTTATGTGCTTCCCAATTAGTTTGGATTCTTGCTCCGGTAAAATATTCCTCCAATAAGAATTCTCTCTGACAAGCATTTTAACCGGTATTCCTCTACTATGAAGCATCTCAGCCATCTCTACACCAATCAATCCACCACCTATTATTACTGCAGATGAAATATTTTTAGTGTTTCTCTCCATTCGCTCAAGATCTTGAATACTGTATAGACCCTGAACCCCCTCAAGGTTTTCACCCGGCCATCCAAAGGTTTTGGGGTTTGACCCGGTTGCAATTATTAATTTGTCATAGCGAATAGAATTACCATTTTCAAAATGTAGTATTTTATCTCTTGAATTCAGTTTTTTTACACAAGCTTTTATGAGATTTATTCTGTTTTTCTTCCAAAACCAATCCTCATAGGGTTTAGTATGCTCAAATTTCATATGCCCCATGTAAATGTACATGAGGGCTGTTCTTGAAAAAAAATACGCTGTTTCTTCCGAAATTACGGTAATGCCGGCCATGGCATCAAGCTTTCTAATATTCCTTGCACAGGTAATTCCGCTTATTCCATTTCCAATAATGACAATATTCATGAATGAAGGTTATTCAGCTTTTATCCAATATTTTACTGATGCTAATTTTATAAAAAAGTAAACGATCCACAGTATTAGTGATAAAGACTAACTGCCAGAGAGTTTGGTTATTTGGATTTAATGGAGTCCAAAATTGACTATCAGTTTTATCAATCGTTATTAGTATAGGGAATATTAAAACCGGTTAATGAACTGCTTTATCAGTGACATTAATCCGTTTAATATCTGCTCCTAAGGCTTTTAGTCGAACATCAATGTTTTGGTAACCTCGTTCAATCTGTTCAATATTATAGATGATGGATTTTCCCTGCGCTGATAGAGCTGCAATTAGCAAGGAAACTCCTGCGCGTATATCAGGAGAGGTCATTTCAATTCCACGAAGTTTTACTTTCTTATCCAGTCCAATCACTGTTGCTCGGTGTGGGTCGCATAGAATGATTTGAGCACCCATATCAATAAGTTTGTCGACAAAGAATAAACGGCTTTCAAACATTTTCTGATGAATCAGAACATTACCTTTGGCTTGCGTAGCCGTTACCAGCATGATACTTAATAAATCAGGTGTAAACCCCGGCCAGGGGGCATCCGCTATGGTCATGATTGAACCATCGATAAAGGTATCAACCTCATAATGTTTTTGAGATGGGATAAAAATATCATCCCCTCTCAATTCAAATTGAATGCCCAATTTCCGGAATACCTCAGGAATCATACCTAGTTCTTCAAAATGGACATTTTTTATGGTGATTTCAGATTCGGTCATTGCTGCCAATCCGATAAATGAACCAATTTCAATCATGTCGGGTAAAAGCCGGTGTTCAGTACCTCCAAGTTTTTTAACCCCTTCAATTTTTAACAGGTTAGAACCAATTCCCGAAATTTTAGCACCCATTCGGTTTAGCATTTTACATAGTTGTTGCAGATATGGTTCACAGGCCGCATTGTAAATCGTAGTTTCACCTTTAGCAAGTACAGCTGCCATCACCACATTAGCGGTTCCGGTAACTGAGGCTTCATCCAACAGTATGTAAGCTCCTTTTAAATTACTGGCATCAACATTAAAAAAATTTGTTTTTTTATCATAGTTAAATTGAGCCCCTAGCTTTTCAAATCCTAAAAAATGCGTATCCAGACGTCTTCTTCCTATTTTATCACCACCAGGTTTTGGAATGGCTGCCTTACCGAATCTGGCCAGTAAAGGACCGACAATCATAATTGAACCCCTTAAACTACCACCTTTTGACTTGAATGCTTCTGATTGAAAAAAATCAAGATTGATTTTTGAAGCTTCAAAGGTATAAGTATCCTGATTGATGCGTTCAACCTTTGCTCCAAGGTCAGCAACAAGTTCAATGAGTTTGTTAACATCCTTTATATCAGGAATATTGCTGATAGTAATTTTATCTTCAGTCAGAAGTACTGCTGAAATAATTTGCAATGCTTCATTTTTTGCGCCTTGAGGTATAATTTCTCCCTTTAAAGGTTTACCACCAACGATTTCAAATGCATTCATCTTATCGGTATAGGATGTTTATGAATTAATATCTTTTTCCACCTGAATTATTGTTCCTTTGGCGGTTTGAACCAGAATTATTTCTATTGCTGCCATTTTGCCTACCCTTGTTCTGGTTTGTATTTCTTTGTCTACCAGCATTTGTTGCTTGTCTGACTTCTACGCGCTGCAGGTTGACATTATCCTCAAGTTGCAATGCCCCATTAGACATTTCTCTTAAATCTTTGATAATGGTTTCATCAGCTACGCTGTCTTTATTCCAGGTGACATAGGCCATTTTCATAAAGTTAGCAATGGATTGAATCATGGCTTGTTTACGTTCCGGATCCTCAATATTCTTTGCACGGCTGATCATTAGTTCTACCGTTTTTCCATAGTGCTTGTATTTTATCCTTTGTTGAGGATAAGATAAGGGTGCCGGCTTAAATCGAATAGCATCTTCAGCGGGTTTCGGGTAGGGTGAATCAACATCAATTTTGAAATCAGAAATGATGTGTAAATGATCCCAAAGTTTATGCTTAAAATCTGCCACATCGCGTAAATGAGGATTTAAAAATCCCATCAAATCAATCACAACTTGAGCATAGCGATTTCGCTCATCTTTCGTTGGAAGGTCAACGATATATTTTACCATATTTTGAACATTACGTCCGTATTCGGCAAGAATTAATTTTTTCCTGGTTGTATTATAATCAAATGTCATGGTATCTAGCTATTTTCGCGGGCTCAAATATGCGGTTTTTGAGCTATAAATCGCGATTTTGAATTTATTTTATAATTTTCAATTTAGCAAATTTTAGCAATAATTGTTTCTGCCCCAAATCTTTAAAAAATATGGTGGCTTTGATGTCAGGTTTATTACCCTCTAAATGGATTACTTTGCCAAATCCAAAGCGTTCATGTTCCACCTCCATACCCATTTGTAAGGCCGAAGTATCTGAGGGTGCAAATCCTTCACTGGGTACATGTGCCTTGGGAAGGATGGTTCCTGTTTTTGGAATCGATGTTGGTTTAGGCTTACTGAAGGTTTCTTTTTGTTGCCATGCTGAACGCTCATCATCAAAGAATGCATTTCCTGAATTCTTGATTTGGGGTTTAAAATCGAGTTCTAAATATTTTGAATCAATTTCTTCAATAAACCTGCTGGGTTCGCAACTTGTTAATGTCCCCCAGCGGTAGCGAGAGGTTGAATACGATAGCATTAGTTTTTTCCCAGCCCTTGTTATCGCAACATAAAATAATCTGCGTTCTTCTTCCAGATCATTTCTTGAGCTCAATGACATTTGGGATGGGAAAAGATTCTCTTCCAGGCCAACGACAAATACATTATCAAACTCTAATCCCTTCGCCGAATGAATGGTCATCAATGAAACCGTATCCGCGTCAGCGTTCTTGTCAAGATCATCGTTGGTCAGTAACGCGATGTCTTGCATGAATAGGTCAAGACCTTTTTCCTCGAGATCTTCACGTTCACTGAACTCTTTAATTCCGTTTAAAAGCTCTTGAATATTTTCATACCTACTTAAACCTTCAACAGATTTATCAGAATATAGGTCTTTCAGAATTGTGGAGTGTTGAGCGATATGTAAAGCCGTATCATATGCTGAGTGTGTTTTTGTCATCACCTGAAAACTTTTGATTAAAGAAGCAAAATTAGAGACCGAGGTGGAACTTCTAGAATCAAGGTATTTTGCTGAATCAGAAATGACTTCCCAGAGTGTTAGATGATGTTGATCGGCTGAAATCATGATCCTTTCAATGGTGGTATCTCCGATTCCACGGCGTGGATAATTGATTACTCGTTTGAGGGCTTCCTCATCATTCGGATTAAAGGTAAGTCTAAAATAGGCAATCAAATCTTTTATTTCCTTTCTTTGGTAGAAAGAAAGTCCGCCATAAATTTTATACGGAATATTCAGCTTTCTTAAGGCCTCTTCCATCGCTCTCGATTGAGCGTTTGTTCGATAGAGTATGGCGAAATCCTGATATTTTAATCCTTTTTGCGACTGTTCCTGTAAAATAGCCTCCGCCACAATTTTACCTTCTTCATTATCACTAAATGCTCTTGAAACTTTGATTTTATCTCCTATTTCATTTTGGGAGAAAACTAATTTTTTGAGTTGATTCTTGTTATTAGCAATTATGCTATTGGCAACGCTCACAATGTTTTGAGTAGATCGATAGTTCTGTTCAAGCTTAAAAACTTTTAAGTCGGGGTAGTCTTTTTCAAAATTTAGTATATTTCGAATGTTAGCTCCTCGGAACGCATAAATACTTTGGGCATCATCTCCAACCACGCAAATATTTTCATTATTTGCAGCAAGTTTTTTAACGATCAAGTACTGAGAAAAATTCGTGTCCTGATACTCATCAACCATTAAGTATTTAAATTTATTCTGGTATTTATACAGAACTTCAGGGTGTTCACGTAGCAATACATTGGTTTTGAAAAGAAGATCGTCAAAGTCCATTGCTCCAGCTTTAAAACAACGTTGAGCATACATTTGATAGATTTCGCCCAAACTCCCCCGCCCGGTTGAAAAATCTTCGGCTTGAATATGTTCATTTTGAAGGTATTCTGCTGGAGATATAAGGTTGTTTTTTGAAGACGATATGCGGTTATAGACAAAGTTCGCACTGTAGAGTTTATCATCTAAATGTTTTTCCTTTAATAGGGTTCGGATAAGACTCTTACTATCATCGGTGTCATAAATGGTGAAATTTGTTGGATAGCCAATTTTTGTAGCTTCCACTCGGAGTAGTTTGGCAAAAACTGAGTGAAAAGTACCCATCCAGATATTTTTTGCTTCTGCACCAACCACTTTCATGATGCGTTCACGCATTTCTTTTGCGGCCTTGTTAGTAAAGGTTAGCACTAAAATATTGAAGGGATCAACACCCATACTCATGAGATGAGCAACACGGTAGGTAATTACCCGGGTTTTGCCCGATCCCGCACCGGCAACAATCATCACTGGTCCTTCTGTCTGTTCAACTGCTGCCCGCTGGGAAGGATTTAGTCCGTCTAAATAATTCAAAATTTACTCCTGTTTGTTGTCTGCAAAATTAAGAAAGAGATTTGAGATTAGAGCTTCTGTTAGCAGACATCAGGCTTTTTTTCTATTGTATGTCTTCAAACTAAAGTGGACTTTTGCTAAGAGAGTGTTTAGTTAATAATTTAAAGTTAGTGAAATTGTTTGTTCGTTGTTAATTTTGTTTTTTGGTGCTCATTTCTGCGATTAATA
>Ga0194130_10004094_pt1 | contig 18894 bp, 14 predicted proteins | sample TA2KigsurfametaG_FD_160084 | JGI IMG/M metagenome (GOLD analysis project Ga0194130, IMG submission 160084) | Freshwater microbial communities from Lake Tanganyika, Tanzania - TA2015050 Kigoma 12 surface | ecosystem: Environmental > Aquatic > Freshwater > Lake | place: Tanzania: Lake Tanganyika... | reverse complement strand
GTTCGCGCGGGGGAAGACGACCTCCAAGCTCAGCGTCACCGGCAAATCCAAGAAGACCGGCACGAAGATCACCTTCAAGCCGGATGCGGAGATCTTCAAGGACACGACCAAGTTCAAGTTCGACCTGTTGGCGAAGCGGATGCGGGAGTTGGCCTTCCTCAATCCCGGGCTCTCCATCACCCTCACGGACGAGGGGAAGAGCGGGAAAACCGAGACGTTTCTCTACAAGGACGGGATTGAGGAGTTCGTCAAACAGTTGGCCAAGGCCCGCTCGCCGATTCACCCCAAGCCTATTGTCCTCGAGAAGAAGAAGGACGAGGTGTTTGTCGACTGCGTCATCCAGTATTACGACGGCTACGACGAGACGCTATTGCCGTTTGCGAACTCGATTCCCAATCCCGACGGCGGCACCCACGTTTCCGGTTTCCGTTCGGCGCTGACGCGGGCGATCAACCAGTTCGCCTCCGGCAAGGGGCTGGCCAAGGAGAAAGATCCCAAGATCACCGGTGAAGACACGCGGGAGGGGATGATCTGCGTCCTGAGCGTGAAACTGCCCAATCCCCGTTTCAACGCGCAGACCAAGGTGAAGCTGGTCAACACCGAGATCGAGGGAGTCGTCGGCAGCTGCGTGTACGAAGGCCTGCTGGCCTATTTGGAAGAGAATCCCGGGGTCGGCAAAAAGATTTTTGAGAAGGCCCTGACCGGAGCGCGGGCGCGTGAGGCGGCCCGTAAGGCCAAGGAGACGATCCGCAAGGGCGCGTTCAGCGGCGGTGGGCTACCCGGGAAGTTGGCCGATTGTTCTGAGCGGGATCCGGCGCAGTGCGAGTTGTATATTGTCGAGGGAGACTCCGCCGGTGGATCGGCCAAGCAGGGTCGCGACCGGCGCACCCAGGCCATCCTTCCGATTCGCGGAAAGCTGATCAACGTGGAGAAGGCGTCGATCGACAAGGTTCTCAACAACAACGAAATCAGAACCATCATCACGGCAGTCGGGACCGGAATCGGCACCGCCAGTGACAAAGAGAAGGCGAAGAAGGGAGAAGAGGAAGCGGAAGCCGGTGGCGGCTTTGATCTGGAGAAGCTGCGTTACCATAAGATCATCCTAATGACCGACGCCGATGTGGACGGCTCCCACATCCGGACGCTGTTGCTGACGTTTTTCTACCGGAAGATGCCGGCCCTGGTTTCTTCCGGGTACATCTACATCGCCCAACCGCCGCTGTTCCTCATTAAGCGCAAGAAGCGGGAAGAGTACGTCCAGGACAGCGAGACTCTGGACAAGATCCTAATCGAGCTAGGCACGGAAGAAGTTTCCCTGATTCGACTTTCCGACAAGAAGGCGTTCAGCAAAGCGCAGTTGCTCGACATTCTAGGGTCGCTGCAGGAGTTGGAGCGGTTATCCCGGGCAGTGACCCGGCGCGGGGCGAAGTTTGAAGATTACCTGGAGGCGAGAAATCCGAAGTCGGGCGACCTGCCGAAGTACATCGGTAAGATCCGAGAGGGTAATGAGGAGAAGTTTGAGTTTTTCAAGGACGACAAGGAGATGGCCAAGTTCCGCGACAAGATGGGGATTGAGGACGAAGACGAGGAAGAAGACGAAAAGAACGGGAAAGAGGAGGCTGCGGACAAGGGCAAGCCCAAGGCCAGGATCTATGAGATTTATGAGGCAGCCAGCTTGGCCAAGGCGCTCCAGGGTCTGGCGAAGAAGGGTTTGGACATGGAGCACTACTCCGCCCAGGACAAACCGCTATTCGAACTGGTGGAGGGGGAAGTGGAGAAGTCGAACCCGAACCGCACGCCGATCTTTTCGATCGCCGAGATTCTCACGTCCGTGAAGGGAGTGGGGAAGAAGGGGGTGCAGATCACCCGATTCAAGGGCTTGGGAGAAATGGACGCCAAGGAGCTGTTTGAGACGACCATGAACCCGGAGAAGCGACAGCTTCTGAAGGTGGATCTGGTGGACGCGGCCAAGGCGGACGAGATCTTCACTACTTTGATGGGCGACGAGGTGGAGCCGCGCCGTGTCTTCATTGAGGAGAACGCCTTGAACGTCCGGAACCTGGACATCTAATCCGAATCCACACCATGGCCCTGCTCAAAGAGAATATTGTCCCGATCAACGTGGCGGAGGAGATGTCGAAGTCGTTCCTCGACTATTCGATGTCCGTCATCATCTCCCGGGCGTTGCCAGATGCGCGGGACGGGTTGAAGCCGTCGCAACGCCGAATCCTCTATGCAATGGACGGGCTGGGTGTGCAGCCCAACCGGAAGCATGTGAAGTGCGCCAAGATCGTCGGCGAAACCATGGGTAATTTTCACCCGCACGGTGACATGGCGATCTACCCGACCCTGGTGGGCATGGGGCAGTGGTGGGGAACGCGTCATCTGCTGGTAGAAGGCCGCGGGAATTTTGGTTCCATCGACGGGGACCCGCCCGCCTCGATGCGTTACACCGAGGCGCGGTTGCACCATCTCGGCGCGGCTCTCATGGCCGACATGGAGCGGGACACGGTCGACTTCGTCCCGACCTACGATGAGCGACTGACCGAACCAGTCGTCCTGCCCGCAGCGTTCCCCAATCTTATCGTCAACGGCGGCACGGGTATCGCGGTCGGCATGGCGACCAACATTCCGCCCCACAACCTCGGGGAGACCATCGATGCGCTTTGCGCCCTGATCGAGAACCCGAAGCTAACGGCAGAGCAGATTCTCAAGATCATGCCCGGGCCGGATTTCCCGACAGGCGCGTTGATCTGCGGCAAGGAGTCGATCGCTGCCTACTACAAGACGGGCCGGGGATCCTTGAAGTTGCGGGGCAAGGTTTCGGTGGAGGAAGGGCGCTCGGGCAAGTCGCAGCTGATCATTTCCGAGGTGCCTTACAATGTGAACCCGGAGGAGCTGATCAAGCGGGTGGCCGACTTGGTGGAGGAAAAGAAGCTGGATGGCATCAGCGATGCGCGAAACGAATCCGACGAATCGATCCGGATCGTGCTGGAACTGAAGCGGGACGCGATCCCGAAGGTCATCATCAACAATCTTTACAAGCACACCCCGCTGGAGAGCAGCTTTGGCGTCATCATGCTGGCGCTGGACGGACGTCGTCCAAAGCTTCTGCCGATGCGGGAGATGCTGATTTGCTATCTGGAACACCGCCGCGAGGTGGTGATTCGCCGGACAAAGTTCGACCTAAAGGTGGCGGAAGACCGCGCCCACATCCTAGAGGGATACAAGAAGGCGCTGGCGAACCTCGACGACTTCGTGAAGATCATCCGGGCTTCCAAAGACCGGGCCCTCGCCAAGGAAAAACTGATGGCGAAATACAAGCTGAGCGACCGGCAGGCGGACGCGATCCTGGAGCTGCGCCTCTACCAGTTGACCGGCCTGGAGCGGGACAAGATTGAGGAGGAGTATTTGGCGATCATCCAGAAAATCGAGGAGCTACGCAGCATCCTGGCCAGCGAGAAAAAAGTGTACGCGATCATCAAGAAAGAGTTGTTGGAGATCAAAGAGAAGTACGCCGATCCGCGGCGCACCCAGATCGTCAAGGACGAGGGCGAGATCGATGTGGAGGATTTGATTGCCAAGGAAGGCACGGTGATCACCCTCTCCCACGCCGGCTACATCAAGCGGACCTCGGTGACCAGTTACCGGGCCCAGCGGCGGGGCGGGAAGGGCGTGATCGGAATGAAGTCCAAGGAGGAGAAGGAGGGGGATGACACGGGGGATTTTGTGGAGCACCTGTTCTCCGCCACCACCCATGACTACCTGATGTTCTTCACGAACACCGGCCGAGTCTACGTGGAGAAGGTTTACGAGATCCCCGAGATGGGGCGGACCGCCCGAGGAAAATCGATCGCCAACATCCTGGCCTTGCAACCCAACGAGAAGGTGGCGGCGCTGATCTGCGTGCAGGAGTTCAGCGACAAGCAGCATCTGGTGATGGCCACCGCTTCGGGCATCGTGAAAAAGACCAACCTCGCCGACTACGCCAATTTCCGAAAGGGCGGGATCATCGGGATCAAGATTGAGGCCGGGGACGAACTGATCGGCTGTGTGCAGACCACCGGCAAGCAGGAGATTGTGCTGGTGACCAAGGAAGGCATGAGCCTCCGTTTCGACGAGGACCAGTTGCGGGATCAGGGGCGGGCCACGGTGGGGGTGTACGGCATTCGACCGGAGAGGAAAGACAAGGTGGTGGGGGTGGCGGTAGTGGACACGAAGGCGACGCTTTTGGTGGTGGGGGAGAACGGGGTGGGCAAACGGACTTCGTTCGAGGATTACCGAAGCCAGACCCGCGGCGGGAAGGGTATCATCACGATGAAGACCACCGACAAGACCGGGCTGGTGGCCGGGGCGATTTCCGTGAAGGAGACGGACGAGATCATGTTGATCACCGTGAAGGGACAGATGGTGCGAACCAAAGTGAAGGACATCCGCGAATCCGGCCGCAACACACAGGGCGTTTACATTGTGCGACTGCAGAAGGGGGATCGGTTGCAGGGAGTGGCCCGCGTGGTGGAGACAGACGACGAGGACGCGGAAGGAGAACTTCCGCTGGGCGCATGAGAGGGTTACTCGCCGGCCTGATCCTGGGGATCGGCTTGGCGGTGGGCCGGGCCGAGGAGCCAGTCAGCCGGATCGGTTTCGGATCCTGTTACAAGCCCGAGAAGAGCACACCCTTGTGGGCGGCGGTGGCGAATTTTGACCCGCAGGTCTGGCTTTGGCTCGGGGACAACGTGTACACCGACATGATCGACGGAAAGTATTACAAACAGGATCTACCCAAGGATGCCTTTACCCGCGGGTACGAGCGACTGGGGGCGAGCGAGGGCATGGCCGCTTTGAAAAAACTTCCCCCCGGGCAGATGATGGCGACGTGGGATGACCATGACTATGGACTGAATGACAGCGGCAAGGGGTGGGAGAGAAAAAAGGACGCCAAGAAGGCCTTTGTGGAGTTTTGGGGCGGGGAGGAGAAGGCCGACGGGATTTATTCATCCCGCGATTTTGGTCCCAACGGAAAACGGGTGCGGGTGATCCTGCTGGACACGCGGTACAACCGGGACGATCCGGGTCCGAACGGGGACATCCTGGGAGCACGGCAGTGGCAATGGCTGGAAAAGGAGTTGGAAAAGCCCGGGGCGCAGTTGGTGGTGATTGGTTCCAGTATCCAGGTTTTGGCCAGCCAGCATCGTTTCGAGAAGTGGGCCAATTTCCCCAAGTCACGGGAGCGTTTGTTCCGCACGATCCAGAAATCCGGGGCCGCCGGGGTGTTGTTTGTCAGCGGAGACCGCCACCATGCGGAAATCTCCAAAATGCCGGAAAGTCCGGCGGGATATCCGTTTCACGACGTCACCTCCAGCGGCTTAACGGAACGCAGCACAATCCGGAACGAGCCCAACGACCTCCGATTGGGGGAAGTCTGGGCGGAGGGCAATTTTGGCGTCATCGAGATTGGCTGGTCAGGGGAGGATCCGAGTGTCCGGCTGCAGATTCGCGATGCGGAGGGGAAGGTGGTTTCCGAGGCGCCCCTGTCTATGAGCCAACTTGCCCCGCCGAAGGGATGATTTAGTTTCCAGCATGGCCTTAGTTGTCACGCGTCCCGAGTTGACCCTGTGGGAGCGGCTGTATCTGCCCAGTATCCTGGGCGGGATGGCGATCACCCTCCGACACATGTTCCAGACGATCTGGCGCATGATTTTTCCCAGGAAAAATGTGGTGCAACCCGGCATCCTGGAGATGAGCGCGACGGGGCTGATGACCATGCAGTATCCAGAGGAGCAGTGGCCCATGCCGGATGGGTACCGGGGGGCACCGGTTCTGGTGATGGACGAGGAGGGAAGGGAGAAATGTGTTTCCTGCCAGCTGTGCGAGTTTGTTTGTCCGCCCCGGGCGATCCGGATCATGCCGGGATCGATCCCCGGGAGCGACCGGCATGCCAACGTGGAAAAGCGGCCGCGGGAGTTCGACATCGACATGCTGCGCTGCATTTATTGCGGCCTGTGCGAGGAGGTTTGCCCCGAGGAAGCGATCTACCTGAGGAAAGAGCACCCCATTTTTGTGGGGACAGACCGTCAGAGCATGGTGCGGGACAAGCAGGAGCTCTACCGATTGGGCGGGGTGATGCCGAGGCCGATTCGGAAATGGGAAAACAAGTGATCTGCCTCGAGCGTACAGATTCCGTTTTTAGGTTTACGTTTAGGTTGAGCTAAGGCTCAAAACCCCTAGCACAAGATAACTCCATTGACCGCTGTTGCGGGGACTTTAATCTCACGCAACCCCCGAAAGATCACGAGGATGGAACAATTTTTCTTCTGGAGCCTGGCCGTGGGCCTAATGGCGGCGGCCACTGCGGTGGTGACGCTTCGGAACCCTGTGACCAACGCGGTTTGTCTGGTGGTGGCACTGGTTTTTCAGGCCGCGCTCTTTGTGACTTTGGAAGCCACTTTTTTGGCCGCGGTCCAGGTGATCGTCTATGCGGGTGCGGTCATGGTGCTTTTTCTTTTCGTCATCATGCTGATGGACGTGAAAGCCGAGGCCCGGCGACCGGTCCCCTGGCCCAAGGCGGCGGCTGTGCTGGTGGGGGCGGTAGCGGTGGTGTCGGGCGTGCCCAAATTGGTGGCAGCGTTTCCGGCGGCGCGTGAACCGTTGCGTTGGTCGGCCCAATCGACCCCGTTTGGGGCCAAGGAACTCGGATCGCTCCTTTTCACCTCCTATGCGCCGCTCTTTTTGGCCACGGGGGTTTTGTTGCTGGTGGCAACGATCGGAGTGGTGGTGCTCTGTCGACGGGACCCAGGTTCATGATCCTGGGGGAGATCACTCTAGGCCATTACCTGGCCCTGAGCGGCCTGCTTTTTTTGGTGGGGCTCGCGGGGGTTTTGCTGCGACGAAGTCTGCTTATCGTGATGATGTCCCTGGAGCTGCTGCTCAACGCCGCCAACCTGGCACTGGTGGCGGCCGCACGGTTCAAGGGGATTCCGGACCCCCAAGTGGCGGTCTTTTTCGTGATCACGGTGGCGGCGGCGGAGGTGGCTGTCGGCCTGGCCATCCTGGTGGCCATCTTTCGCCTCAAGAAAACCACCTCGGCGGAGGATTTCTCCGCCCTGAAGTTCTAAGTGATCCCCTACGCTCCTTACCTGATCCTGTTGTTGCCACTGTTTTCGGCGGTGACGATCCGGCTGTTTTTGCATCCGTTTCCGCGGATCGCCGTACCGGTGTCCGTCGGTGCGTGCCTCGGTAGTTTCCTCGGATCCCTGATGCTCCTCAACGTCGGCACGCCGGCCGGGGGTATGGCCGCCCCGGCGGTTCCCTGGATTGAGCTGGGCGGACTGAAGGCGAACTTTGGCCTGGTGGCCGATCCGTTGGCGCGGCTGATGGCCACCCTGGTGACCGGCGTGGCGCTCCTCGTGCATATTTACTCCCTTGGCTACATGGCCAAGGATGCCGGCCGGAGCCGCTTCTTTGCGGAGTTGTCCCTGTTTGTCTTCTCGATGCTGGGTATTGTCTTTGCCGACAACCTGATCACGATGTTCTTCTTTTGGGAACTGGTCGGGCTGAGCTCCTACCTGCTGATCGGATTTTGGCACCAACGGCCGGCGGCCGGGGCCGCGGCCAACAAGGCCTTCCTCGTGAACCGCATCGGGGATTTCGGTTTTATTCTGGGAATTCTCGGGGCGTGGTCCCTTTTCGGAACGATCAGCTTTGCTGATCTGCCCAGCCGTGCGGCTTCGGGAGCCCCGTTTTGGGCGGCGACAGCCGTCGGTCTCGGACTTTTGTGTGGGTGTCTCGGAAAATCCGCCCAGCTGCCGCTGCACGTTTGGTTGCCGGACTCGATGGAGGGCCCAACGCCCGTCTCATCGCTTCTCCACGCGGCGACGATGGTGGTGGCGGGCGTCTACATGCTGATCCGGGTGCTGCCGATTCTCGAATTGAGCACGGTGACGATGAGCACGATCGCCTGGATCGGGGCGGTGATGACGCTGCTGCCAGCCCTGATCGCCTGCCAGCAGAACGACATCAAACGCATCCTGGCCTACTCCACGTTGTCTGAGATCGCCTACATGGTGATGGCGGTGGGGCTGAATATTCCCGGTCCCGGGATGTACCACCTGGTGACGCACGCCTTCTTCAAGTGCCTACTGTTTCTGGCGGCCGGCTCGGCCATTCACGGTTGCCATGAGGAGCAGGATATTTGGAAGATGGGAGGTCTCCGGAAACGGATGCCGTTCACCTTTCTCGTAACTTGGGTGGGCACGCTAGCCTTGGCGGCAATCCCGCCGGTCTCCGGATTCTGGAGCAAGGATGCGATTTTTGCGGCCACCTACGACCGGCCGGGGCTGGCCGCGTGCTCGATGTTGGCTGGATTCTTCACTTCCTTCTTTATGTTGCGGATGATCCTGGTGGCCTTTGGCGGGAAACCCCGGACCGAAAGTGCCAAGCATGCCCATGAAGGTCCGCCGGTGATGGTGGTGCCGATGCTGATCCTCGCGGTCCTGTCGGTGTTTGGTGGAATCTTTCCGGTTGCGGAATTTTTGGGGATGAAGCCGGATCACCCCCATCATGCCTGGACCCTGTGGCTTTCCCTGATGCTGGCGGTGGCCGGATTTGTGCCGGCCTATTTTCTCTATCAGGACGCGATCAAGGACCCGCTCCATGTTCCGATTCTGCAGGCTAAGTTTTATGTGGATGAAATCTACCAGCGCGGATTGGTGACCATGCAGGACGGCTTGGGTCGGTTGGCCGATGCGTTTGAGGGTTGGGTGGTCCGGGGCTTTCTCGTCCGCGGATCCGGGGTGGTGGCCCGGGCGGCCGGGCAGGGGCTCCGGTTGGTGCAGTGTGGCCAGGTTCAGCTGTATGCGGCCGTGTTCATCCTCGGTGCCCTCGGGATGATCGGATGGCTGCTTTGGAAGGCGGCCCCATGAATCTTGCCTTCACCTTGCCCGCCTTGCTGGTGATTCCACTGATCGCGGTGGTGCTGATTGCCTTGGGCAGCCGGCCGAAGGCGACCGCGCTGTGGGCCTCGATTTTCAATTTTATTCCAGGTGGTCTGGCCTCGGGGGTGGTGTGGCGATCCGGAGAGCTGCTGTTCGGGCCGGAACCCATCCCGGTGCGGGAGGTTTTTCCGGCCAAATTTATCTTGGGAATGGATGGCCTGAGCCTCTCTATGGTCTGGCTGACGCTCCTCGTCATATTGACGGCGATCGGTTCCGCCCGGGTGGGGATCAAGCGGGAGAAGGAGTATTTCATCTGTCTTCTCCTGATCGGGCTGGGAGCGCTCGGGGCCTTTCTCTCGGTCGACCTTTTTTATTTCTTCACCTTTCACGAGGTGGCGCTGATCCCGACCTTTCTTTTGGTGGGCATGTGGGGGCACGGGGATCGCGCCGGCGCCGCGTGGCGGATGACCGTTTACCTGATGTTGGGAAGCATGGTGTTGTTGGTGGGTCTGATCGGGCTTTACCTGGCGCTGCCGGAGACCGCACGAAGTCTCGACTGGCGGGTCTTGGCGGCGACCCTTCGGGCCAATCCGTTGGCGCCCGGAATCCAGACCCTCGTGGCGGCGTTGCTGTTGATCGGGTTTGGGGCCCTGGTTTCGCTGGTGCCGTTTCACAGTTGGGCGCCGGGCGGCTATGCATCGGCTCCGGCCCCGGCGGCGATGCTCCATGCCGGGGTGCTGAAGAAGTTTGGCCTTTACGGGTTGATGCGAGTGGCGCTGCCGATGACCCCGGATGGATGGAGAGAGATAGGATGGATCGTGGGGCTGCTTCTGGCCGGCAACATTCTATATCTGGGCCTGGCTTCCCTTCAGCAGCGTGACTTCCGTTGGTTGCTGGGTTTTTCGAGTGCGATGCACATGGGAACGGTATTCCTGGGACTGATCAGCGGCACCGTCCTAGGACTGGCCGGGGCGTTGACCTTGATGGTGGGGCACGGATTGAGTGCGGCTCTCGGATTCGCGGTGGCGGGGGAGATCAGTCGCCGGACGGGAACCTCCTGGATGCGGGACCTTGGCGGCTTGGCTCAACGAACGCCCCAACTTTGGTTTTACCTGATGATTGCGGCGATGGCTTCCATCGGACTGCCGGGGCTGGCCAACTTTGCCGGTGAAATCATGATTTTTTTCGGGGCGTGGACCACCCATCCGGTGCTGGTGGGAGTCGCGGCCTGGGGGGTGGTTCTTTCGGCGGTGGCCATGTTACGGGCCGTGCGGGCGATCGCGTTTGGGCCCATGAGCCAGGCGGTGGAGGCGGAGGGGGTGTCCGACCTGCAGGGAGTGCGTGAGACCTGGCCGTTCGCAGTTTTGACCTTGGCCCTGCTGGTGGTGGGGATCATGCCGATCGTGGTGTACGGACCGGCCCGACCGGTGCTGGAAAGGCTGCTGGTGCCATGAGCGCGTGGTTTTCCCTGGAAATTTTACTAACCCTGGCCGGCGTCGGCCTGATCCTGATCGATTCCCTGGCACCGGAGGGAATTCGGAGGCGCACGCCGCTTCTGGCCTTGCTGGCTTCGATCGGGATCCTGGGTTGGAGCCTTTACCCGGAAAGTCGGACCCTCCCGACCTCCTGGCTTAATTTGTTTGTTTCCGACGGGCTCTCGGCCGTCTTCAAGCCGTTCTTCCTGCTTTGCCTGGTGTTGGTGATCGGAATGGCTTCGCGGTATCGGTTGGAGGCGGATGAGACGGTGCGGGGTGAGTTTCTGGCGCTGCCTTTCTTTCCGACCGCCGGGCTGTGCCTATTGGCATCGGCGCGGGACTTTCTAGCGGTCTTTGTGGCGCTCGAACTGGTCAGCATTTCCCTTTATCTGCTGGCGGCGTTTCACCGGGCCAAGCCGGCCAGCCTGGAGGCCGGAATCAAACTATTAGTGATGGGAGGTCTTTCCACCGGATTCTTGGTGATGGGCATCGCCTGGCTTTATGCCGGGGCCGGCACCACGGAGTTTTCGAAACTCCTCCTTTCGCAGGCAGGGCAGGGGGCAAACCCTGCCGTGCTCGTGGCGGCCGGACTGATCCTGGCCGGAATTGGCTTCAAAGTCGCGGCCGTGCCTTTTCATGCGTGGGCGCCGGATGTGTACGAGGGATCTCCCACGCCGGTCACGGCATATCTGGCAGTGGCCTCCAAGGCGGCTGGGTTTATCCTTTTAATTCGGGTGTTCGGAATCGGCGCCTTTGCCCTGGAATCTGTTGGAGAGTTTTTCCGCCCGATCCTACTGACCTTGGGGATCGCGACCGTGACGCTGGGCACCTTGGCCGCTTTGCCCCAGCGGGATTTAAAGCGGCTCCTGGCATATTCCGGAATCGCCCACGCGGGTTTCATGATTCTGGCCTTGGGAACCCGCGGGGAGGGGGGAATTGGGACGGTGGTCGCCTATCTTTGGGCCTATTTACTAGCCTCCCTGCCGGTACTGCTTTTCATCAACGAACTCGAGCGGTTGCATGGCAGCACGGATATGCGTCATCTGGACGGGATGGGGCGCAGGGAGCCCGGTCCCTCACTGGGATTTAGTCTTTGTCTTCTTTCCATGGCCGGCCTGCCGCCGCTGGTCGGTTTCCCGGTGAAACTGGCGGTATTGGCCAACCTTTGGAGTGCGGGGGAGACGCCGGCCTTGGTGGTGGCGGTGATCATGGCGGTGGCCGGCTTGGGGATTTACCTGACTCCCATCCGGGTGATGTATTGGGAGCGTGAGGCGGATGCCATCCCGGCGCGAAGATTTCCGCCTTTCCTGATCTGGGTGATGCTGGCGGCCGGGTTGTTGAATGTCTGGCTGGGACTGCAGCCGCAGATCCTAGTGCGGTTGGCGGAAAAGAGCCTGAATCCACTACCCGTCGCCGAAGCCATCCGCGAGTAGTTCCACGGATCACGGCCAAGGCTGGTCGGGGCCGAAAAACTCGTTAGTCTCGTGCCTTCATGGCCGCCCACGAGATCTCCACGACTGCCGGACCCAAGATGGGTTCGGAAAAGCTGGTCCGCCTGAGCGAGGCGGCAGGGAAGCATTTGTCCGGTCTGCTGGAAAAGAAGGGATATGCCGCTGGGGCGCTCAAAGTGTCGGTGGTGGGCGGGGGCTGCAGCGGGCTGCAGTACCAGATGGAACTGGTTCCCGGGGCCGGCCCCAAGGATATCGTGGTGGAGAGCCGCGGGGTGCGTATTTCCGTGGATCCGAAGAGTGCGGTGTTTTTGAGCGGGTCGGAGATTGATTACAGCACCGACCTGCAGAAGGGCGGATTTCGGGTGACCAATCCCAATGCCCGCGCGACCTGCTCGTGCGGCGACAGTTTTAGCACCTAGAGGGAACATGACCACGCACGGCAAAAAAGGCCGTCATCGGCCCAAGCTCGGCAAAGCCCGTCTTCCGTACAAAGAGCGGCTGAAGCGGGGCTTTGCCCGGGTCGAAAGAGATCTTTCTTGGATGATGGGTATTTTCCGGGAGTTGCTGGAAGAACTGGGGGAAAAGGATGTCGGTGAGGCTTTGCCCTGGGTGCATGGGGCCAAACACCTTCCTCCCATCAAGGAGGGAAAGATCACCCGGGCCTACGCGATCGCCTTTGGGTTGCTCAATTTGGCTGAGGAGGTGGCGGCGGCCGCGATGCGGCAGCTGAACGAAGCCATCAACGGTCCGCAGCATGAGCCCGGTTCCTGGGCCCAGGCGCTTTGCCGGCTGAAAGAGTCTGGCGAAACGGCGGAGCATCTGGCCGCCACGTTACCCACCCTGCGGGTGGAGCCGGTGCTGACCGCCCATCCCACGGAGGCCAGGCGGCGTTCCATTCTCGCCTGCATGCAGGAAATTCACGGCATCCTGCTGGAGAGGGGTGGCCACTCCGGCAAAGACGGCTCCGACCGGGAGAGACGCGATCATCTTAAGACGGTGTTGGAGCGTTGGTGGCGGACGGAGGAGGTGCGGACCCAGAGACCGACCGTCGACATGGAGCGGGAAGGGGTGATCCACTGCTTGGCCGGCTCGATGTCGCGATCCATCGCGGAGACGGACCGACGACTGCGGGATGCGTGGCAAATCGCCGGATTTGGGTCTAGGGGCCCGGTTCATCCCGCCGTGCGGCCGATTCTCAGCTTTGGCACCTGGGTGGGGGGCGACCGAGATGGACATCCCTTGGTCACACCAGAAGTCACGGGACAGAGCCTCGAGCTTTACCGATCGGCGGCGTTGCAACTGATCGCGTCCGGACTGGAGCGATTGGCTTCTCATTTGACGCTCTCCCGGAAATACCACGGTATTCCTGCTGAGTTGGAAAAATGGCTACCGGAATGGCGGCGGCTGGCCGGAGCCGAGGCCGAGAAGGAGGTTTCCGTGTACCAAGAGGAGCCTTGGCGTGAGGCAGTCTTGTTGATGCGGAAGAGAATTTTGGCCGGCACCTCCGGATATCGGCAGCCGGAGGACCTGATTCTGGATCTCGGCGTGGTGCGACGAGCCTTGTTGGACGTGGGCGCCCATCGTTTGGCGGCGGAGGAGGTGGACACCATGATCCGGTTGATCGAGATCTTTGGGTTCCACCTTGCCGTCCTGGACATCCGGCAGAACAGTAGTCGGCACGACGAGGCTATCGAGGAGTTGCAGGCCAAGGTGGGGGGCGGGACCAGGCCCTATCGTGAAATGTCCGAGGCGGAGCGGCGAAAGCTGTTGGACTCGTGGTGGGAAAAACTGCCTTGGTCCATGGAGGAGGCGCTTTCAGCGGGGCCCGCAACCCGGGAAGTCATCGGAACTTATCAGGTGCTGGGAAGGCATGTGGAGTCCCATGGTTCGGATGGGGTGGGGCTTTCCATCGTCAGCATGACCCGGGATGTTTCCGACTTGATGGCGGTCCACCTGTTTTCGCGGATCGCCGGCCTCGGGATTACGAATCCAGACGGAAAGAGGGTATGTCCGCTTCCAGTCACGCCGTTGTTTGAGACTCTTGAGGACCTGGAGCGTGCCCCCCGGGTGGTGTCCGAATTTCTCCAGCATGCCACCGCGAGGAAGGCTCTAAAGGCTTTGGCTTATCGCGAAAGCGAGAATGACCGGCGCAGACGACTGGCCCTGGTAGATCCCGGAGAAGGCGCGGTGGTATTACCCACCGAGCCGCCGCCCGTATTGCGGGTGATGATTGGATACAGCGACAGCAACAAGGATGCCGGTCTGCTTTCCAGCCAGTGGGCCCTCCACCGGAGTCAGCGGGGAATTTTAAAAGCGGCGAGAGACCAAGGAGTGGCTGCCAGGTTCTTTCATGGTCGAGGTGGCACCGTGAGTCGGGGCGCTGGGCCAACCCATCGCTTCCTGGAGGCTTTGCCCCGCGGGACCCTTTCTGGGGATTTGCGGGTGACGGAACAAGGGGAGGTGATCGGGCAGAAATACGGAGCGGTGGCCACGGCGGCTCACAATCTGGAGCTGTTGCTGGCCGGCACGACTCTCACCTCGTTACTGCCGGAAGACGCCATCGAGGACGATCCGGGAATGGCGGAGATCTTCGAAATACTTAGCCGGGAAAGCATGGCGAGCTATCGGAGTCTGATTGAGACCCATGGCTTTATGGAATACTTCCGGCAGGCGACACCGATCGATGCGGTGGAGCGCAGCACGATTGGGTCCCGTCCCGCCCGGCGTACGGGGGCGGCGGATTTTCGCGACCTACGGGCCATCCCTTGGGTATTCAGTTGGAGCCAGGCGCGGTTTTTCCTGCCGGGCTGGTATGGGGCTGGAACGGCGGTTCGGAAATTAGCCAAGGAGGAACCCAAACTTTTCCGGCGCCTACGTGACCGGCTCTCCGCATGGCCCTTTGCTAAATACGTCTTCAACAACCTGGAGAGCGGTATCGCCAGCGCAGACCTAGAGGTTAGTCAGGGCTACGTCGAACTCGTGAAGGAGAAGAATCTGCGCGAGGGGATTACCCGGATGATTCGGGAGGAGTTTGCCGAGGTCAGAGCAGGCTTGACCGAGCTTTTCCAAAAACCCTTGGCGGATCGTCGGCCCCGATTCCGTTTCACGGTGGAGCGCAGGGTCGTTCCTCTTCGCGCGCTTCACGAACGACAGATCATTCTGCTTCGCCATTGGCGCAAGGCGGAGGAGGCTGGGGATGTGTCGGCTGCCGGGCTTCTGGCTGACCTTCGTCAGTCCATTGCAGCGATCGCGGCCGGTCTCCGCACCACCGGGTAGGATTCACTCCTTGGCGGGGTGTGAAGGAAAGCTAGGGTGGTGGTATGTTTTTAAGCGGGGCGGATCTGGTTTTTCTTTTGGCGTCGCTGGTCAAAGCGGCCGCGGTGGCGGGGGTCGTGCTGACGCTGGTGCCAGGCAGCGTGACGGCAGAGCGGAGGATCAGTGCCTGGATTCAGGATCGGGTAGGACCCAATCGTGTGGGTATCCCGTTTACCAATATTCGAATCTTTGGCCTGGGGCAGGCGCTGGCGGATGCCGCCAAGTTTCTTTTGAAGGAGCAGTTTGTCCCAGCGGCCGTCAACAAGTTGTACTTCAACTTGGCCCCGATGCTCGCGATGGTTCCGGCTCTCGTCACGGTGGCGGTGATTCCGTTCAGTTCGGGGTTTGACCTCCGCCCCATCGCAGCTTGGATTGCGCCTCACTTGGGTTGGGACGCCGCTACGGTGGAGGCCTTTCAGATCAGCGGAGTGATCGCCAACCTGGATATCGGCCTTCTCTTCGTCTTTGCGGTAATTTCTTTGAGCGTTTATGGAATCGTGATCGCTGGTTGGGCCTCGAATTCGAAATATCCCTTCTTGGGAGGGATCCGCTCCTCGGCCCAGATCATCTCCTACGAGATCGCCATGGGAGCTGCGGTGGTTCCGGTGTTTCTGGTCACCGGGCATCTCAATCTTGGGAGGATCGTGGATTATCAGGTGCAGCACGGCTGGCTGGCTTTGCCCAGCCTCTCCGGGGGAATCTGGGGAATTCTGCTGGGTGGATGCCTGGCGTTCTCGTTCCTGGTTTTTCTGATCGCTTCCTTTGCCGAGACCAACCGATTGCCGTTCGATTTACCGGAGGCCGAGACAGAACTGGTGGGTGGGTATCACACGGAGTATTCCGGCATGCGTTTCGCCCTATTTTTTCTCGGGGAGTATGCGGCCATGGTTTCGGCCTCGGCAGTCATGGTGACAGTCTTTCTAGGGGGATGGAGTCTCCCGCTTCCGTGGTTTAACGGTCTGCCCATGCCGGAGTCGGTCCTCGGGGTGGCCTTGCCGGGATTTCTGGCCGGTCAGGCGGTCCCTTGGTGGTTTGGGTTTATTTCTGCCGGAGTGTTTCTGGGGAAGATCCTGTTTTTCATCGCCCTATTCATCGTAATCCGTTGGACCCTGCCGCGGTTCAAGTATGACCAGCTGATGAGCCTGGGGTGGAAGGTGTTCATCCCGCTGGCGTTTGCGAATATCTTTGTAGTGGCGGCGCTTGTCCTTTTGAGGGGGTGACCCGTAAATGGGAGATGGCAGATCGGAGATGGGGGGTTGGATTAGGTGGAAGGATTAGGATTAAGATCGGGAGGTTAGGGACAACCGCCCCTACCAAGCCAAAATTACTAGGCGTTCCTGTCTAAAATATTACAAGCCTCCTCATCCGAGACTTGGTCGAAGGTTTGGTAGGCTTGGCCGACGGCGTAGAAATATTCAGGGGTATCGAGACAGACGGCTTGGTCTGCTTCAGCCTTCAGCTCTCGGACGGAGAAGGGGGCGGCGACGGGAATGGCCACCACCACTTGGGTGGCTCCGGCAGCGCGGGCGGCCCAGATGGCGACCTTCATGGTGGCGCCGGTGGCAATCCCGTCAGCGACCAGAATCACGGTTTTGCCTTTCAGATCCCGGGCATGACGGTGGGGTCGATAAAGGATTGCACGTTTCCGGATGATTTCCTGCTGTTCCCGGACGATTTCCTCCAACCAACTCGGGTCTTCCCGGACGGCATCCTGAAACTCATCGTTCACGAAGACGGCCCCATGTTCGGCCACCGCCCCAATCGCCAATTTAGGTTGGGGCGGGTGGGGGAGTTTAAGGAGCAGAATTATATCCAGAGGAAGGTGTAAAAATTTGGCTGCTGCCTCGGCCACCACGACGCCTCCCCTAGGAAGGCCCAGAACCACCGCTTTCGTATCTACCTGAAATTCAAATAATTCTCCGGCAAGTTGGACATCCGCCTGACTTCTATTTTCAAAAACCATACCTGATTTTATGCAAAATCACGTAAAACCAAAATAAACTATTGAATTTGCATAGAAGTTTATAATTATATTTAGCGTGATTTCGGCCGTCTCTAAGGTTCCCTATGTCCCCAACTCCTCAAAGCGGTGGGCCTCGAAAAGCGAACGGGCCATGTTCATTACCGATACCGCCGGGGCCGTGCAGTGGGTGAATCCCGCCTTTAAGACGATCTGCGATTACGAGCTGGACGAGATCATCGGCATGAAACCAGGACACTTCCTGAGTGAACCGCTCACCGAGATGCATGCCCGGGAGACCCTCAATGAGGCGATCCGCGACAAAAAATCCTGCCTGGTGAGGATCACCAACGACAAGAAGAGCAGCCAACCTTACATCGTGGAAATCCATCTGGAGCCCATCTTCAACAAGAAAAACGAGCACCAAGGCTTCCTCTCGCTGGAGCGGGATGTGACCGAGGACGAGCAGAGACAACGCCAGGATGGGGAAATGAACGCCTCGATGTATCACCAGTTGCTGCAGCGTTTCGAGGTCGTCAAAGCCGGCTCCAAACCCAACTCCTAGCCGGAAATTATCATGGAAGATTCCCCGTCCTTTGCCCAACCGCGGAGTTGGGTCCGTGGCTTTATGGACAATGTTTTGCAGGAGTTTCCCGCGCGATTCTTCGAGAACTGGGCCGAGCACACCGATATCGCCATCCTGATCACCGATCCGGAAGGGGCAGTACGTTGGTCGAATCCGGCGTTCACCAAAATGTGCCTCTACTCGATGCACGAGATTGTGGGGCGACGCCCCGGCCGTTTTTTAACAGGACCTTTGACCGAGGAATCGGCCCGCGATGTCCTGAGCCAGGCGATTCGGCAGGGCCAGTCCTGCCTGACCCGGATCACCAACTACAAAAAAGATGCCACCCCTTACGTGGCTCAGATCCAGATGGAGCCCATTAAGAACAACCTGGGGGAGCGGCTTGGCTTTATCGCTCTTGAACAGGATGTCACGAACATCGACAAGAAGGAGCGGGACATCAGTGAGCGGTCTGCCTCCATTTACAATCAGCCTCTTAATCACTTGGAGCAGGGCCAGGTTACCCCGGCCGCTTCCTGATTTCTGGGCGCGCTCCTGCTCATCGCCGCGGGAGCCGCGGCAGCCTCCACCTTTACGTTCCTGACGGGGTTCGGGCTCGGCACCATCCTGCTGCCCGTCTTTTTGTTGGCGATGGGGCCTGCCTTGGCGGTGGCGGCGATCGCCCCGGTCCACCTGTTTCATAATCTTGGCAAGTTCCTGCTGCTCCGATCCCACGTGGATCGCCGGATTCTGGTGCAGTTTGGTCTGCCCGCCCTGGGGGCGGCTGCGGTGGGCGCCTGGGGGCTGGTCCGGCTGACCGATCTGCCTGAACTGGGATCTTGGTCGCCTTACGGGGAAACCTTTGCCATCTGCCCGCTTAAACTGGTGATCGGACTATCGCTCGCGGTTTTCTCTGGCTGGGAACTGTTCGGCGGAGGAGGAGGGATTAGGGGAGTTCCGCTTTGGACAGGAGGGTTGGCCAGCGGGCTCTTGGGTGGACTCACCGGACACCAAGGGGCCATTCGCAGCGCCTTCTTTCTGGGAAAGGATCTACCCAAGGAGACCTTTATCGCCACGGGGGCGGCGGTGGCTTGCGGCGTGGATATCACCCGGATCGCGGTCTATGTGCAGTTGTTTCAATCGTTGGGAAGTTCAATTCCATGGTCCGTGGTGGGAGCAGGCATCGCCGGAGCGT
>Ga0194130_10004089_pt1 | contig 18902 bp, 20 predicted proteins | sample TA2KigsurfametaG_FD_160084 | JGI IMG/M metagenome (GOLD analysis project Ga0194130, IMG submission 160084) | Freshwater microbial communities from Lake Tanganyika, Tanzania - TA2015050 Kigoma 12 surface | ecosystem: Environmental > Aquatic > Freshwater > Lake | place: Tanzania: Lake Tanganyika... | reverse complement strand
ACACCAAACGGTCCAATGAAGTGTGTGATTAAGTCGATTAAGTAGTCGTATAATTTCGGTGTGCTGTGGTGTGCGTGGCCACACAGCACGCCGAGTTTTTATTATTGCGCCAACGCATGAACAACAGGTAGGGTGTGATCATGGATCTCAACGATTTGCAACAACAACGTGCCGAGAAGCTGGCGCGATTGCGGAGTGCGGGCATCGAGGGCTACCCAGCACGCACCCAACGCACGCACACGATCAAGGCTGTTTTGGCTGATTTTGATGGCATGATGGAGCGTGGCGAGCGCGTGATTGTGGTCGGCCGCGTGGTCGGTGCCCGACGTATCATGGGCAAGTTGGCGTTTGCGCATATCGAAGACGAACATGGGCGCATCCAACTCTGGCTTAGCCGTGCTGATTTGGGCGACGAGTGGTTTGACCGCTTCGCCAACGACATCGACACCTTTGATATTGTGGAGTCACACGGTACCCTCCGACGTACCAAATCCGGCGAAGCATCAGTATTTGTTGATGGTATGGCATTGTTGAGCAAAGCCATCAATCCGCCGCCCGACAAATGGCACGGATTGACCGATACCGAGGCGCGCTTGCGCGAGCGCTATCTTGATATGATTGTCAACCACGATGTGCGCGAGAACTTTCGTACCCGTGCCAAAGTGGTCAACATCATGCGCCAAGTGCTCGATACACACGATTATCTCGAGGTCGAGACGCCGGTGTTACAGCCGATATACGGCGGTGCCTCGGCTCGGCCATTTACCACCTACCATAACCAATTACATCAAAACTTGTATTTGCGGATTGCGGTTGAGCTATACCTGAAGCGCATGATTGTGGGCGGATTTGAGCGCGTCTACGAGATTAGCAAAGTCTTCCGCAACGAAGGGGTCGACCGCACGCACAACCCTGAATTTACCATGATGGAATGCTACCAGGCGTACGGCGATTACCGCACCATGATGGCGTTAGTCGAGCAGATTTGCCGTGAGACGGCGGTGCGCTTGACGGGCTCGACGGTGGTTGAGTTCCAAGGGCAGCAGATTGACTTTGGGCCGGCCTGGCAACAGGTGTCGATTCCGGGGGCGATTTTGGAGCGCACGGGTATCGATATTTTGCAGTACAAAACACAACCCGAGCTGTTGCGCGAGATTCGGGCACGCAAATTACCCGTTGAGTCGAAGCCGAGTTGGGCCAAGCAGGTCGATGAGTTGTTTAGTGAAATCATCCAGCCGACGCTGATTCAGCCGACGTTTATCGTCAATCACCCAGTCGAGTTGTCGCCGTTGGCGAAGCGCCATGCCGATAATCCGGCCATTACGGAGCGCTTTGAGGCGATTGTGGCGGGGATGGAGATCGGTAACGGCTATAGCGAGCTCAATGATCCATTCGATCAAGAGCAACGTTTTTTGCAACAACTCAAAACACAAGCCGAAGGTGACGACGAAGCGCATCAACTCGATGAGGATTATATCAACGCCTTGATGTACGGCATGCCGCCTACCGGTGGGTTGGGCATGGGCGTAGATCGCATGGCAATGATTTATGCGAATCAGTCGACGATTCGTGACGTAGTCGTCTTCCCGCATTTGCGACCACGGGACAGCTAAACTGGGGGCAGATGTATGCCGAAGCAATTCATCATCGAAGTCGAAAATCTTCCGCCGGTGGTACAAGGCTGGTTGAAAGCCGCGAACTTGGGTGACCAAGAGGTGGTCGAACTCGTCTTCACCGATCGTGAAGTCTTGTTGCGCAAACCTTCCTCACAAGTATTGCGCGATTGGGCCGAACCGGTAGTTGATGAGTACGACAAGGCGTTTCGCCGTCTGGCAGGGCTTGAGTAGATGCATCACATATCGCTTGACAAGGATCAGTTGCTTGATATGCACATGCTGATGGTCGAACGATACGGTGGGCGCATTGGGCTCATCTCAAACGACGTGCTTGTGCGGGTCATTGAGACGCCCCAGCAGATTTACTTCGGGCAACTTCGTTTTGTGACACCCATCCAACAGATTGCCGCAGTCGTGTATGCATTGGTGCGCCGCCAGCCGTTTGTGAGTCAAAACGAAACAACGGCGCTGCTCTTGTTGTTGTATTTGTGTGATCAGCACGGGTATCGCTTGGTGTTGCCACATCGTGATATCGTGACGGCGATTGTGAATATTCATGGCGACGCCGACGAAACGCCGTTTTGTCAGTGGCTCCGTGTGAATGTGACCGTGGATGACAACACCGTCAACTGACTTTGATGCCACATATGTGACCGCGCACCTCTCACGGCACCATCTGCCGTGGGAGGTGTTGCATCTCACCCATGTCACATCGACCAACGACGTGGTGCACACCCATGCTCGTGCTGGTCATGCTGAAGGGCTCGTGGTTGTGGCCGATCATCAGACACAGGGGCGTGGTCAGCACGGACGGAGTTGGATTGACCAGACAACGCATGGATTACTCTGCTCACTCTTGTTGCGGCCAACCTGGTTGCCACCCCACCATACACCACATCTGGTTAATGCTTTTGTGGCGACGCTCGCCGATACGCTGGCGCAGTTTGTCACGGTGCCTGTGACCATTAAGTGGCCGAACGATGTGATGCTGATGCATGATGGGCATATGGCCAAGCTCGCCGGTGTGTTGTGCGAGGGGCAGATAAATCAGGCGGGCACGCAGTATATCTGTGTCGGCTGGGGGGTGAACGTGCACGGCGCACCTGCCATCGATGACGTGCACCAGCCAGTGACATGCCTGGCGGCGCATGCGCCCGGCGCCATGACGCGCACAGATGTCCTCGTCGCACAACTTACAGCATTTGCGGCCTGTTATCAACGCCTGCGCCACAACGTGCGCGAGTATCAGACGACCTGGCATGCACGTCAGTATTTGATTGGCCACCACGTCCGCGTGCACCAAAACGCAACGATGGTGGTCGGACGTGCCCTCGGCATGGCCGATGATGGCGGATTATTGATCGAGACCATTGATGGCGTGCAGACGGTACATGGTGGCTGGGTCGAGATGTGAGATGCAGAGCGTACCGGCATGCAACCGCACGTACTCATGATGCTCGTGGCTGAATGCGCATTGCGTAGCCAATTGTCCCAGCGCCCACAAGGAAGAGTAAAATCAGCGAAATAAGTTTGCCCGTGGTGCCGATATCGGTGATACCGAGCAGGCCGAAGATGATGCTAATACTGTAAAAGTACAAGGCGATTTGTCGGGCACTAAAGCCACCATCGGTGAGCCGTTGATGCAAGTGGTCGCGCCCGCTGCGTGTGGGCAAACGACCTGCAAGTGGCCGTGACACAATTAACCAGGCCACATCAAGAATCCACACACCGAGGACGAGCAAGACGGTGGCTACTTTGGCACCACCAAGAATTGCGCTGACACCCAAAACAAACCCGAGTAATTCAGCCCCCGCATCACCCATGAATATTTTGGCTGGTGGAAAATTAAACAGCAGAAATCCGGTTGCTGCTCCAGCCAGTGCGAGCGGTACAATCGCCACGGTATATTGCGCTGGGTCGAGCAAGAGTGCATGAATGCCGAGCATGAGCCCTGCAATCATCGAAACGCCACCAGCGAGTCCGTCAACACCATCTGCCCAATTGACGGTGTTTACCATCCAGCCCAACCAAAACACGGTAACAATGATGGCCACCCATGGTGAGAGCGCATAAAAACTGAAGTACTCCATGAACGGTATGTTGAAGCCCAAGAAGACGATGCCGCGTGGCTCAGTCAACGCACCAAGCGCATCAGGATAGAGTTGATGGTCCCAAATGAATGGCCCGACAGCAATCAGGCCGGCGATGATGTTGACGATGAATTTGGGGATCCAGTGGAGCTCGACCACGTCATCAATCCACATCACCACGAATGTGAGTGTTGCACCAGCCAGCATTAACCAGAGCCGCAATTCGTCGCGTTCGGTACGTTTGAATTCTGGTACAGCGAAGCCCACCCCCCACATCACGAGGATGGCCACCACAAATCCGATGTAAATCGAGATTCCGCCGATGGTCGGCATGACACCTTCGTGCGTGCGCCGCCCACCTGGGTGGATAACCCACCCGCGCGCAATACACAGACGCATGACCCACGGCATACATACCGCACTAACGATGAACGCTATCACAAAGCTTGCAAGGGCAATCAGTATCTGCATGGATGCTCCTAGTGGGTGCCAAATTGGCGATCACCAGCATCGCCTAAGCCGGGCACAATATAACCGATGTCGTTCAGTCGCTCATCAATGGCCGCAAGATGCAAATCCACATCAGGATGATCGTGCTGGACCTGTGCGACACCCTCAGGTGCCGCAATTAATCCGAGGAATTTGATGCGTTGTACGCCCCAGCGCTTGAGTACGGTGATGGCTGCGCTCGCCGATCCGCCAGTGGCGAGCATCGGGTCAAGCACGAGACAAATGTCAACGTCTACCTGTGAGGGGAGTTTGTTGTAATAACTCACCGGTTGCAGTGTCTCGTGGTCGCGGTAGAGGCCGAGATGCCATACATGGGCCGTGGGAATCATGTCAAGAATGGGATCTACCATGCCGAGGCCTGCTCGCAAAATAGGAATCAATCCGATTTGGACTTGTAATTCGTATCCATGGTAGTGTGCAAGTGGTGTTTGCACAGTGGCAGGTTGTAACGGCAAATCGCTGGTTGCCTCGTACATCAAGAACTGACTAATCTCGCCAACAAGCTCGCGGAATATTTTGGGCGTGGTGTGCTGATTGCGCAATAAGGTCAACTTGGTGCGAACCAAGGGGTGTTGCGATACGTAGACCATATATCCGCTCCTTTGTGATGAAGGTAGATGTATTGGCGAAATTACATGTATTATACCTATGGATAGTTGGTATGAGGTGTCCCATCTTTAGAAAAGCGTGGCGTGGATATGCGTGTAGCCTGGCAGGAAGTGCTACTCATTCTGCTGGTGGTCGGGTTTGCCATCGGTTTTTCCTTTCGTGCGGGGTTCGTACGCGGTCGTCAACCGCGTCGTGTTGAGAAGGAGCAACGTATGAGTCCGTTCACCCCCCTCCTGGCGCATCAGTATATCAATTTGATAACACATCGTAAATCTGGCGAACTAGTGGCCACACCAGTGTGGTTTGTACACGACCAACAGCGACTCTATGTGATGTCGGGGCGAAACGCCGGTAAAGTCAAACGCATCCGAAATAATGCACAGATTTTTATTGAACCATGTGATGCACGTGGAACAACGCTCGGCGACCGGATGGCGGCGCAGGCACATGTACTTGATGCCGTTGACCATGCCCGCGTAAATCAGCTCCTCAACAAAAAATACGGCATGATGAAGCGCATCTTTGACTTGATGGCACTTTTTAATGGGGGCATCAAAAGTCGAGATTTTATTGAGATTACCTACACGACATGATTATCACACTGACCACGAACCCCGCACTTGATCGCACCTTGATTGTGCCCCATTTCCGGCAGGCTGATGTGACGCGCGTCCGTCAGCGCCATGATGCGGCCGGTGGTAAAGGGTTGAACGTGACGCGCGCTATTCGTGCCCTCGATACCGCGTGCTTGGCCATTGCGCCACTCGGCGGCATGACTGGACAGCACATCATTCAACTGGCGCGTAGCGAACAAATGAACATTCAGGTCGTCCAAATTTATGGCGAGACGCGTACGTGTTTGCTGGTCACAGACCTTGAAACACCCGATCAACTCGTGATCAACGATCAAGGTCCCACCATGACGGTATCGGAGTGGCAGTCGCTGCGCCAGGCTGTCGTAGCCACCTGTAGTGGGAGCGATGCACGCTGGCTGACTATTTCGGGGAGTTTACCACCGTCGATTGCGCCTGAACTGTTGCGCCAGTTGATTGATGCGGTGCCAACTACCTGTGCGGTCGCACTTGATACGAGTGGAGCGCCACTCCAGCGCTGCCTTGATGCGCGAGTTGGTCTGCTCAAGGTCAACGCCGAAGAACTCGCCCAAGCGACTGGTACCACGATTGCCACCCATCAAGAGGCGGTCGCTGTGGCCCGGCAGGTGTGTCAACGTGGCCCGCAGATTGTGGCAGTTACGCTCGGCTCTCACGGGGCCATCGCCGTCACTCCGCACGAGGCGTGGTATGTGGCTGCACCGGCGATACGGGCCATTAGCCCAGTAGGGAGCGGTGATTGTACCCTGGCTGGCATGATTGTTGCATTACATCGCGGGGACGGACTTGCTACCGCATTACGCCTGGGTGTGGCATGTGGCAGTGCAAATGCACTCCAACCCTATGCGGCAGTGTTCGATCGTCAGGTCGCAGATCAGTTTTTTGATGCACTTGAGGCACATGCACTCTAACGGTGTAATCGCACGTCCCCCGATACCTGCGATGGGTCGGGGGACGTCGTGTTGCGTCGTACCTTTTGTAGCGTGATTGACGGTAGTACCTGTGCGTATGTGACATACGCCATGTACACAAAGGAGCAATCACATGACCCTCTCACTCTCGTTCCCTCTGCGCATCCGTGAATTAGCCGATGATGATCACCCACGCACACGGTTGACACTGCACGGTGCCAACACGTTAAGCGATGCTGAACTCATTTCGTTGCTATTTGGCGCAGGTGGCGATGCCGAACAAACACTCCAGTTGGCACAACAAATGCTCTCCGATGCCGGTGGATTACCTGGTATTCAGCGCCTTAGTATCGAGGAGTTACAACAGGTGCCTGGTGTTGGTGTGGTGCGTGCGGCGCGCATCAAGGCCGCGTTAGAGTTGACTAGACGCCTCGTCCTTGCCGGATTTGACGAGCGGTTCCAGATTCGCGCGCCGAGTGATGCCGCACAGCTCATGCTGATTGAGATGAGCCATCTCGATCAGGAGCACCTACGCGTCATCTGCCTTGATACGAAAAATCGCGTGCAGAAGATACAAACGCTCTATGTGGGGAGTCTTAATTCTTCGTTGTTGCGTGTTGGTGAGGTGTTCAAAGAGGCCGTACGCCTGAACAGCGCTGCCATCATCTTGGTACACAATCATCCATCCGGCGACCCGAGCCCCTCTGCCGATGATATTCAGGTGACACGAGATGTGGCAGCTGCGGGCAAACTCCTCGACATTGATTTGCTCGATCATCTGATTATCGGCCAAGGGCAGTGGGTGAGTTTGCGTGAGCGCGGATTGGGATTTGGCACGTAGCACTACGACTGTGCAGGTGGGGGTGGTCGCGGATGACGCTTGTGGTCTCCGTGATGACCCCCACCTGCATTCGGGGGATGCAATCAGAAGACACGCTGGATGTCGCGCCACCCAATCAGGTGAATCCCCTGTGCGCTGACGAATTGTGCGAGATCGGGGTCGGTCAGCACCGCAAAATCGCGGACACGTGCCTGCCAGTCTGGGGCAATGGCACGAATTTCAGGAGTGTCAATGACGGGATGACCGATGAAGTAGGTCAAACCCGCAGGGAGCTCGGCAAAGAGTTGTTTGACGTCGCTCATCCCCTGTTGAGGATTCCCTAGATCAAGAAAGCGCATATGATCACATACTGGCGTCCCCTGCGCTTCGAGTGCCTGTAATGTGGCGAGCTGGTAGGTACGTGTGGCCTCGTCGTAGCCCCGGCGCGTGAGATCTGCGTCGCTCAGGCGTGGTACAAAGACGGGCACGTGCTGTTGTTGGCTGATGTTCATGTACGCACCAAAGGTGTTTACGCTGAACATGGTGCCCATATGTGAATCACAGTGCGATGGTTGCATGCCGAAGGCAACTGCTCGTTGATATTGTGCGTTGATTTCACGGGCAGCATGTGTGGCATCAATCTGTGCAAATACTGCCTCTACTCCACGATGAAAGTAGCCCTCGTCGTCAACAAGCCCACTGCCTGGGATGGTTGTCGTGAGGGCACGCCAGCGATAGTGCTGCCATTCACTAGTCAACGTGAAGTGCACGCCAACATCGGCAATCGGGTTGGCTTTGCACCAAGCTGCTGCGTCACCAAACCACGCACACGGCACCATCACAGAGGCTGATGTGACCACGCCCGTGTCAAACAAAGTGGGTAGAATTGCAGTCGAGGCATGACACATCCCCACATCATCAGCATGTACGATGACGACGCGATCGTGGGGTGTGTAGCCCATTTTTGCGAGTAATCCATTCATGGCCAACCTCCAACATCATCGTTGATTACGGAGCCAAACGTGCAATATGCCATCCATCGGTGGTGAGTGAGTAGCAGATGCGGTCATGTAACCGACTTGGTCGGCCCTGCCAAAATTCAAGACGATCGGGGATGACGCGATAGCCGCCCCAAAACGGTGGTCGTGGCGGCATGTGCTCACGAAACTGTGCCTGCATGCTCTCGACTTGGTGCGCCAAGAAATCTCGATCGGGGATAACCTGACTTTGGGGGGATGACCATGCACCAAGCCGACTCCCGAGTGGGCGACTGTGGAAGTAGGTGTCGGCCTCGGTAGCATCAACTTTGCTGACACTGCCTTCGATGCGTACCTGCCGTTCGAGTTCTGGCCAATAAAAGATGAGCGCGGCGTAGGGATGGGTTGCGAGCGCTGCCGCTTTGTGGCTTTCGTAGTTGGTATAAAAGACAAACCCACGCGTATCAACTCCCTTGAGTAGGACTATGCGCGCAGTTGGTCGTTGGCGTGCATCCACGGTCGCGAGTGTCATGGCGTTGGGTTCGTGCACATTGGCGTTGCGCGCCTGGTCAAACCACCGCTGAAACTGTTCGATGGCATCACTGGCCACGTCGTGTTCGTGAAGCCCTTGTTGGGTGTATTCTTTGCGCATATCTGCGACGTTCATGGGGTGCTCCTTGTGGCGCTGAGGAGATGACTTGTCAGTGTACTCCGGATGGTATTCTCGATGCTCACAACATCGCTCAAACTGATGACATGGCGTAGATACGTGATTTCACTCGTCAAGCGACTGATGTGGTGTGTTTGCCAGAAGACATCGGTATTGCGGGTGGCGATGAGTTGCTCAATAAACTGCACGAGTTCATTGCCTACAAGGCGTATGCGCACATCGGCCATGCGTTCGGTGCCATACAGCAATTGATAGAGTGGTTGGTTGAGTGGATTGACCTGTGGTGCCTCCGGTGCGTGTGGCGACGGTGGTGCGCCATAGACCTGATAGTAGAGTTCCATGCGCATACGATCAACACCGAGGATTGCGAGGACGTCATCTGGGATGGTGTGCGGCTGATGACGGTGTTCGGCACGAATCGATTTGAGGTGTTGTGCCATCGTCAATATGGCCTGTTGTGCCGCTGCATGCGGTGCGCCACTATGCGTTTGGGGCATGACATGGCGATAACAACTCAAGGCAATCAATCGGTCAACGACATCGGTCCGACTGAGTGCATCTGCTTCGGCCAAAACAAAGTCGTGGAGGAGCGTATGGGCGTCGAGAGAACGTAACGCCAGCCGAATCCGATTCCGATGGTAGAAGAAGTAGAATGGGCCGCTATACTTGCCCGTGGAGGAGGATTCTTGGTGCTGCAACTGTGCGTGTGGTTGATACACACAGCGGAGCCCGATTGCCCGGACGCGTACGCACAAATCAACGTCCTCGAAGTACGCCGGAAAAAAGCCCTCATCAAAGCCGCCGACGCGTTGCCAGTCGCTACGGCGCATGGCAATGCCGGCCCCGGTGACATATGGAACGTCGCTGAGCACATGATTGGGTGCATTATGATGGGTAGTATGAAAGGTCAATGGGTGATAATCGCCACCGGTGTGGGTGAGTGTGCCCGCAAAATCGCGAATGGCACTCCCAACGATACCAATTGTCGCATCAGCATCAAGAACCATAATCAGTGATTGCAACCAATCGGATGCAACAATTGTGTCGGGATTCAATGTGGCAACGATGCGGCCACTTCCTGCAGCTATCCCTTGATTGACTGCGGCCGCAAACCCGCGATTCATCGTGTTGGCGATGAGCTGTGCATGCGGTAAGTGCTGGCGTACCACGGTAATGCTATCGTCGTGCGAGTTGTTGTCCACCACGATAAGTTCGTACTCGCCATCAACGGTGAGTGCGTGTAATGCTTGGGCACAGGCAGGTAATGCATCACTACTATTAAATGTAACAATGACCAATGTCGCGGTAGGCATGCGACGCTCCATTCACGCAGATTGTTGTATGTTCATCATAATCCAAAACTTCCCGTTGTGTATTGTGTGGATGCATCGCTACGTACATGCAATCTCCTCTTGACAATAAGTAGAACATTTGTTTATAATGGAACATAAGTTCTAACGAACATATATTCTACTTCTCATAGCACGAAAGGGGTGTGTATCGTGCAATCAATTGATACATTATCCGCACGTCAACGTGAAATTCTCGATTACATTGAGCAATTCGTCGAGCAGCACAATTACCCGCCGGCCATCCGTCAAATTCAAGAAGATTTGAGTATCTCATCAACATCTGTGGTTGCATATAACCTCAAGGTTCTCGAGCAACGCGGCATGTTGCGTCGTGAGGGCAAAGTCTCGCGGGGCATCTCGATTGCCAAGAGCGAAGTCATCGCATTAAGTACGCAGATTTCGCAAGTGCCACTTCTTGGGTATATCACGGCTGGGCAACCGCTCCCCGATCCCGAGGAACTCTCATCAGAGAATGCTGAGCTCATCGATGTACCTGCCGATGTAGTCCCTTCGTCGAAGCTTACCAACGTGTATGCGCTCAAAGTACGGGGATACTCAATGATTGATGCACTCATCAATGATGGGGACATCGTCTTGTTGCGCTATCAAGAGACGGCAGAGTCCGGCGAGATGGTGGCGGCACGCATTGTCAGTGAGAACGCCGTGACGCTGAAGCGCTTCTATCGTGAAGGCGACAAAGTCCGTCTTCAACCAGCAAATATCACCATGGATCCGATTTATGTGGCAGCCAATGATGTGCGCATTCAAGGGCGAGTGGTCGGTGTGTTGCGGAGCATGATGTAAATACGTTCGCCGATGGCCGTACCAACAACCACACCCTGGCGTGATACTCACGCCAGGGTGTGGTGTATTTCTAGACCAAAAGTGGGCGGAATTTATAGCCGTAGAGGAGTAGTCCATCATCGCCCTCGTTCCCGAGGAGGCGTGTGACCATTTCGACAGGCATACCGATTTGGACCTCATTGGCGCGACAATCACTGAGCTGAGCGGTAATCATCGGGCCTTCGGCGAGGGCGACAATCGCCAACACATACGGGACTTCGCCATGATGTCCGAGGGGTGGCTGATGAATGACGGTGTAGGTCACCACGGTGCCTTGCCCCGACAACAGCGTTGGTTCCCATTCGCTACCATCACGCGGCGGGAAGGCAATGGCACCAGTCGTGGTATGACGACTCCCTTGGAGGCGATAACGGGCATGTCGGTGGCGCCAGTGGCGCGCAAGTTCCATACGAGCGTGTTCCATCGTTTGTACTCTCACGTGTTGTGGCGATGACCTTTAGCATCGCCACGGGCGTCCATAAGCGCAGGAATTAATCGCGGGACAAGATGTGCGTGACAACCGTATTCGCAATACCCGCCATGGACTGTGCCATGGCATGCTGACAGTTCGGTACTTGGTTGGCTGCAGTGTGGCGGAGTTGAGCGGTCAGTTCGGCAATTTGATACACGCCCAGGGCCCCAAACAGGTCGCCACGGGCTTTGCATCCACCGCTGAGTGCAACAGGAACGCTACCGTCAGGGCGGATAGCGTTACTTGAACCGAGTTGAGTGCCCGTTCCACGGGCGGCATACCCCATGGCCTCAAAAGCCAGGACAGCGGCGATACCGTGTGGGTCATGGAGATCAAATGCCTGAATATGATTGGCTGGTATGCCGGCCGCATGTAATGCGCGTTGACTGGAGAGTCGCACGGCGCTCAAGTCGAGGAGGTCGGTTCGTTCGTGCAGGGCAACCGGTGCACTTGCCACGCCACTCCCACTGATGCGTACAGGTGGTGCAGCTGAAGCTGGTGTGGCACTGATAATGACTGCTGCCGCCCCATCTGCCATGGTTGCGCTGTCGAGCAGACTCAACGGATCGGCAATCATGCCTGCGCCTGCGAGTTTGTCGGCACTGATGGCAAAACGGTACAACGCAAGTTTGTTGGCAACAGCATTGGCATGAGCGTTGACTGGGAACGGCGCAAAATCATGCGGTGTAACCGCATAATCATGCATGTATTTGCGCATTAACATGGCCCATTGTGCGGTGAGTGTGACACCGTGCAATGACTCCCAATCGGTGTCACTGGTCAGTGCCATTGATTCTTCACGGTGTTCATCAAGGAAGTCGCTAACTTTCTCGACACCGACCACCAGGATGGCATCAGCCACCCCCGCAGCCACTGCAGTGGCCGCATGCCGAATGGCCAATCCCCCGGCTGCACCGGCAGATTCGAATGAAATCGCTTCAACGCCATGGAGGTCGAGCGCGTGTGCCACTGCTGGTGCGATGTTTTGATGGAGTCCGAGTGGTGCACCACTCCCATTCGCCACATAGACACCGTCAATGCGATTAATCGTACTCTGCTGGAGGGCAAGATGTGCGGCATCACGTGCAAGTGATAATGCGGTACGTGTCCAGTGTTCGGCAACAGCAGTCATGCCAGTGCCAGCAATATATACGGGTCGCATGTATTACCCCATCACCAATTTGTCGCGCCATTTGGCGTAGACAGCATAATCCACAAAATATTCGCGCTCCACATAACGAAGCGTCTTGGGCGCACGATCACGACGTGCCAGAATGGCATCGGTAACGCGCAGCAGGTAGGCATCCGATCCCGATCCTGAGCCATAACTAGCCATCAAAATGGTATCACCTGGCTGCGCCACATCAAAAACAGCCGTGAGACCGAGGAGTGCAGCCGCAGAATAGGTATTACCGATGCGATTAGCCAGCAACCCCGTCTGAATTTGCTCAGCACTGAATCCGAGTTGCTTGGCGACCGCCTGCGGAAAGCGTGCGTTCGGCTGGTGAAAAACCGCATGGGTAATGTCGTTCGGGCTCACGCCTAGTTGCTGTAACAACGCCTGCGTGGCACTGCGTACCTGCATAAAATACGCCGGTTCGCCAGTAAAGCGATTCCCATGTACGGGATAGGGACGATCAGCTCGACGGAAAAAATCTGGCGTATCAGTGACATACGAGACGGTCTCTTCGATGGTAGCAAGACTCTCCGCAGCCGGACCAACAATCAGTGCAGCGGCCCCTGCGGCTGCCGTGTATTCGAGCGCATCGCCCGGGCGACCTTGTGCCGTGTCGGCTCCGATGGCCATCACATAGTTGGCCATGCCACTGCCGACCATACCCATCCCCGCCGTTAACGCCTCAGAGCCGGCTTTGCAGGCAAATTCAAAATCGGCACTACTCACAAATGGAGTCGCCCCCAACGCATCAGCCACGATTGTGCCTGACGGCTTTACGCTGTATGGGTGTGACTCACTGCCAATCCAGACGGCCGTCAACTCGGATGCCTGCATGTCGCTCCGTTTGATGGCGTTGCGGGCTGCCTCGATGGACATGGTAATCACATCTTCATCTGGACCGGGAACGCTTTTGGCTGACACGGGTACACCCCCGTGTCCATCTGTCCAGACGCGTGATATCTCTTTGGCGGCAATGCGGTAACGTGGCACATATGCGCCATATCCGACAATCCCAACCGGACGATTCGGCTTCATGACACTCCTTCATCCTGCAACATGCGGTGTACGGGTGAACCCAGCGGACGACGGCAGTGTCGTGTGGGGCAATAATGACAATCTCGGTTATGCACGATCTGCATCGACATACTCAGTGCGAATGGTGGCGAGAATGTCGTGTGCGGCGGCCGGTTTGATGCGTTGTTCACGAATCATACGTTGCGCGACCACGGTAACTTCGTCACCCTCTGCACCGGCAGCCATGGCAATTTGACGGGCGTGGAGCGCCATGTGCCCGCGTTGAATACCCTCTGTGGCAAGGGCACGCATGGCAGCAAGATTTGAGGCCAAGCCAGCACAGACACACACCTCAGCGAGTTCACCAGCACTGTGAATGTCGAGTAACGCCAATGCACTCTGTGCCGTGGGATGGACACGCGTTGCGCCGCCGACAATCCCTACCGCAAGTGGCATGGTCAACTCACCACACAAAAAGCCATCGTCGTCGCGGTACCAGTGACTGAGTGACGTGTAGCGACCATGCCGACTAGCCCACGCATGTGCGCCCGCCTCAATGGCCCGCCAATCGTTGCCGGTGGCCAGAATGACCGGATCAACGCCGTTCATGATGCCTTTGTTGTGTGTGGTGGCACGGTATGGATCAACGACCGCAAAGGCGTGCGCCCACAAGATGCGTTCAATCACCTCAGCACCGCTGATTCCATCACGTTGGAGTGATTGTGGCGCAATGCGCACCGTGGCCGTGGCGAGCCGTCGATCAGTGAGATTTGATAGGATGCGTAACATGGCCTGCCCACCACTTACCTCCTCAAGGATGGGGGCAATAGCCTCACACATCGTATTTATGGCATTGGCACCCATGGCATCACGACAATCAACCAACAGATGGATGACCATCATCGCGCCCATCGGCGTCTCATCGAAACGGTGAATCTCAATGTCACGTGCACCGCCGCCACGCGCTACCATGCTCTGACTCTGTTGATTGGCATGCTCGAGTACGCGCATGCGTGCCGCGGTAATCGCTGTGTGTGCGTCTGCCATGTTAGGTACTTGGATGAGTTGGATTTGGCCGATCATGACGGGTGCTGTGTGCGATGCGGTGAATCCACCACTCTCACGCACCATGCGCGCTGCATAACTCGCCCCAGCAACAATCGACGGTTCTTCAACGACCATCGGCACTAACAGGTCACGACCGTTAATGCGAAAGTTCGTGGCGATGCCAAGAGGTAATTCGTAGGTGCCTACGACATTTTCAATCATTTTGTCGGCACGTTCGATGTCGAGTTGACCGCCGTACATGGCCGTTGCCTGTGCATCGTCGAAGTGCGCAAATTCGCACACCTTTTGGAGCCGTTGGGCTGGTGTTAACCGATAAAAACCTTCAATGCGTGAATCGCGTTTGGCCATCTGCTATCCTCTGTAAATCATAGATCGGTCTACAGTGCTCTTGCGTATCGTACCGAATCACAACTGCCAATACCCTGCAAATGACTGTCAAAAACTATCAATATGTGCGGAAGCGGTGAATGAGCGCATGAATTGAACTATGGAAAACATCGTCACTGATTCATCTATTAAGAAATTGTGTGCAAAAAAAGCGAATGATTTGTATAAAAATATGCCAAATTAGAATGAAAATTTCTCAAAAAATAGGTAAAATATGGTATATTAAGCCTAGTGAATTTCCCATTACTTGCGGGCGTAGCTCAGTGGATTAGAGCAGCGGTCTTCTAAACCGTTGGTCGTGGGTTCGAGTCCCGCCGTCCGCGCCATGTGATTGTGTTGGCGGGTGTACGTCGTTTGTGTTGTGTAACAAGGAGTTGACCAATGCAGGTCGAGCGACTGAATGAATACCAGAAAGCATCGCGACGTACGTGGAGCCTGATAAAGACAGACCACGCGATTGTCTATCCCACGCTCGGTTTAGCGAACGAGGCTGGTGAGGTTGCAGGTAAAGTCAAAAAGATTTTTCGCGATCGCGCTGGTGTGATTACTGATGCCGATCGTGAAGCCTTGAAGCACGAGCTCGGTGATGTATTGTGGTATTTGGCACAGATTTGTACCGAGCTTGATATCACCCTCGAAGACGTAGCGAGTACAAATCTCACAAAACTCTACGATCGACTCGAACGCGGTGCCATTGGTGGCGATGGTGATACCCGTTAAATCTCTTTGCGGTGGTGCTCCGGATTAGTTGTTTCCTGTATTTGTTAATGCATTTATACACATGCGTATTTCAACGTCGCATGTGGGAGTGTGGGTATGAAAACACCCGAAATTTCGGTGGTAATTCCCTGTTTAAACGAAGCCGAGACACTTGCACAAGTGATTCGCAAAGCTCGGGCAGGTTTACAACGGCTGGGAGTCACCGGTGAGATTATCGTCGCAGACAATGGCAGCAATGACGGGTCACAAGCAATTGCTGCTGATGAGGGCGCGCGCGTGGTACCGGTGCCACAACGTGGATACGGTGCCGCGTTACACGGTGGCATTACTGCGGCACAGGCAGAGTTCATCGTGATGGGTGATGCCGACGACAGCTACGATCTAGGGGCCATTGACGAATTTTTGGTGCGGTTACGCGCTGGGGCTGACATGGTGATGGGCAATCGCTTTACTGGTCATATCGTGCCTGGTGCGATGCCGTGGCTACATCAGTGGCTGGGGAATCCGGTATTGAGCTGGTTAGGGCGTGTGCTATTTGATTCGGCGGTGGGTGATTTTCATTGTGGTTTGCGTGCATTTCGCAAATCAGCGTGGGAGCGCATCCAACTGCAGACGAGTGGCATGGAGTATGCCAGCGAGATGGTTATCAAGGCTGGACTGTTTGGGCTGCGCATCGAAGAAGTGCCAATCACGCTCTACAAAGATGGTCGTTCACGACCACCGCATCTCCGTACGTGGCGTGACGGATGGCGCCATCTTCGCTTCATGTTGGCGTATGCACCTGATTGGGTCTTTTTGTTGCCGGGCGGCGTGTTGAGCGTCGTGGGTGCGGTCGCAATGATGTGGTTGTGGCCTGGTCCACAGTGGATAGGCGCGGTCGCGTTTGACATTAACACGTTTGTCGTGGCAGCAATTAGTTTGTTGTCGGGTGTCCAGCTTGCACTGTTCGGGCTGATGGCAAAGAAGTACATGGTTGCGTCAGGCTTGTTACCCCAGAGTTCGCGTTTTGCCAAGTTCAGTGGCATGTTGACGTTGGAATATGGGCTAATTGTTGGGTTTGTGTTACTCGTGCTGGGATGCGTGATGGTAGGGCGTGTATTTGGCATGTGGCAGGACGGTGGATTCCAACAACTTGATCCAAGTCAAAGTGCCCGACAAACGGTGATTGGCGCAGTTGCAATTATCCTCGCAGGGCAAGTTGGATTTACGAGTCTGTTTTTGAGCATTTTGGGCTTGAATGTGCGAGCGCGTGTGTAGCGGATTGAGAGTGTAGTGACGGATATCGTCATTGCGTGTGAGTGAAGTGAGTAGTGAATGACAGCACACAGTACCGTGCCTCTTGAGTTGTTGTATCTCGGCAATTCTCCGACCTGGCAAAATCCGTCGTTGACGGGGATTAATCGTTTGGCACCCCATGCAACGCTCTTTCCGTTCGCCGATGAACAAAGTGCGTATCATGGCGACGTGAGTGCATCACCGTGGGTCACATCATTGAATGGCACGTGGCAATTTAGTTTGCAGTCTGCTCCTGCTGCCACCACACCTGCAGCGATTGCAGCAGCGGTGTGGCATGAAGTACCCGTACCTAGTCTATGGACAATGCTCGGGTTTGAGCGACCACACTATCTGAACATCCGCATGCCGTTCGACAATACGCCACCCGAGGTGCCAGCAGACAATCCGGTGGGCATCTATCGCCGTCAGATGACAATCCCAGATACTTGGCAACGTCGGCGTGTGATTATTCACTTTGCCGGAGTTGAGGGCATGTTGTGTGTCTATGTTGATGGGCGTGCCGTCGGTATGAGCAAAGACTCCCGCACGCCAGCAGAGTTTGATCTGACACAATTTGTGACTCCCGGATCAACGCATGAGTTAATGGTCATCGTGGTGCGATGGTCAGATGCCACCTATATTGAGGATCAGGATCAATGGTGGCACGCGGGTATTCCACGTGATATCTGGTTGTACAGTACCAGCACACCGTATCTGCGTGACATCCAGGTCCTTGCCGAGCCAGACAGCGAGTATCGTGGTGGCACGCTCACAGTCAAAGTGCATGCAAACACGCCAGGTGATATTCGTACTGATTGGCACGTGTCAACGCAACTCTACGACCCTGACGAGAAGCCGTGCCTCGGCATGCCGATTGAGGTAGCACCGAGCATCGTCTTTGACAAATGGGGCGCACGCACGAATGCGGTTGACCAGGTGGTCATGCAAACCGGCCTCAAACGCGTTGAGTGCTGGAGTCATGAGACGCCGAATCTCTATACGGTCATCGTGACTTTCCACACTGCGACGGGCAATGAATACTATCGCGTGCGTACCGGTTTTCGTGATGTCAAAGTTCAGCAACGTCAATTGTTGATAAACGGTCAGCCCGTGCAAATCAACGGGGTGAATCGTCATGACCACGATGATCGACATGGGCGAGCCATCAGTCGTGAGTTGATGGAGCACGATGTGCAGTTGATGAAGCAATTCAACGTCAACGCCGTGCGCTGCGCGCACTATCCGAATGATCCGGTTTTTTATGATTTGTGCGACGAGTATGGTCTGTATGTGATTGATGAGGCCAATATTGAGTCGCATGGTTTTATTTTGGATATGTGTCGTGATCCGCGGTATACCGAGGCATTTGTTGATCGAGTGCGCAACATGGTTGAGCGCGACAAGAACCATCCGTCGATTATTGCCTGGTCATTGGGCAACGAAAGTGGGTATGGCCCCAATCATGATGCTGCTGCGGGCTGGGTACGCCACGCCGACCCGAGTCGTGTCTTGCACTACGAAGGTGCTATCGCTCGCGAGTTTGGCTGTGATTGGGATGAAGGGCATCGCGCCACGGACTTGATTTGTCCTATGTACCCCTCCTTGGAGAGCATCATCGCCTGGTCCAAAGATGGCGCGCACGACCATCGTCCTCTCATTCTCTGTGAGTATTCACATGCCATGGGGAATAGTAACGGCACGTTGGCCGAGCATTTTGCCGCATTTGAGGCGTTACCAGGGTTGCAGGGTGGGTTTATCTGGGAGTGGATTGATCATGGCA
>Ga0194130_10004088_pt1 | contig 18904 bp, 12 predicted proteins | sample TA2KigsurfametaG_FD_160084 | JGI IMG/M metagenome (GOLD analysis project Ga0194130, IMG submission 160084) | Freshwater microbial communities from Lake Tanganyika, Tanzania - TA2015050 Kigoma 12 surface | ecosystem: Environmental > Aquatic > Freshwater > Lake | place: Tanzania: Lake Tanganyika... | reverse complement strand
TATTTTTCGAAGTTCAAATGATAGATACCGGTCTCTCCGGCTAAAAAAATGTTTTTCTTGTCGTAGGGATAAATAAATTCAAATCCACTGAGCAATCTGTTATTGAACTCGGGTAAATAGGTCACACGAGGTTTTTCTGCTGTGTTGAATTCGATCACGCCCAGATTTTTTTCGTGAAAGAACCAGATATTACCGCTGGCGTCTTCTTTTAAGTAGCGAATACTTTGACTACCCAGTAGGGTTTTGAATTCTGCTGCCGGTATGAATCTATCTTGAGCGCTCTCGTACTGGTAGATCCCTTGCTCGGTAGCTGCAAGAATTTTTTCTTTGATCTTAAAGATGTGATTATTGAGCAAAGAGGGTAATCCTTTGGTCGTATCGTATCTATAGTAGGAGAGAGACTGGTCCTCTTTTTTTTGTATTCGGAAAATTCCATGATAAGGATGCGAGATCCAAATATGCTGCAAGGCATCGATAGCGATATAGCGAGAGGATTCCTCAAAATCCGGTACTGCATCGCCGGGTATGAACGATCCCTTATCAAATCGAAAAAACTGTATGCCTTTATAGTTGCCGGCCACTTGTAATTCGCTGGGATAAGTTCCGCTAGTCGGTATAAAATTCCAAAAGCCGGTCTGCGTACTGATCGGTTTGGCGGTAGAACCGGTAATGATAAAACCTCCTTCGTGATGACCAAGCAAGATCTGGTCGTTGATCTCTTGCAGTGACCATACCTGACCTGTGGTATTTTGTATGGGCACAAAGGTTCCTTGACTGAAACTGAGGTCTTCTTTTTCTTGCAGCGTAGTTACATAGGCTCCATTGGAGGTTCCAATAAAAAGCGCTCCTTTTCTGATCAACGCTGTATAGCCGGCCGCTTTTTGTTCGCCAGGCAGAATTTGTTTGATCGCGCTATTAAAGGCCACAAAATCGATCCCATTATCTAACCCTAGCCATAGGTTCTCATCTCGATCCGCTAAAATGCTCAGCACATTATTGTTTTGTAATCCTTCTTTCGAAGAAAACCGTTGAACAAGCCGAGCTTCATTGTCTATAATATACACTCCTCCATTGCTGGTGCCCAATGCCAATCGCGTATCATCAATCCTGGCCGTGGTATAAACTCGATCCAGCTTAAGTTGGCGAGTCAGCGGAGAGTATAGAGGTAACAATGTTTGCTTGTCGAGCCAGAATAGTCCACTCTTTTGAAGCGCCACCATCATTTTCTCCCCTTGCCCTTCGAGCAGCCCCGTTACAACATCATTTTTTGGAAGGGAGTTGCTGGCTAGAACAGGTCTCCAGGCGTTGTTCTCAAAAAGCATCAAACCTCGGTCAAGGTCCTGTGCGTAAAGACGGTTATTGCAGATGCCCATATAGCTCCATTCGCTCGCTGCGGTGTACACTGCAAAAGCTTCACCCGAAAATTTTAGTATCGAGGCTGAGGTTCTAAGCCAGATCTCATTTTTATAACTAATAATATCCCAGACGTCCCCAAAGGAGCGGTACTTTGCCGGTATCAGTTGGGTCAGGGAGCGATAGATGAGTCTGCCAGAGGGGCCTGGAGAAAAATAGCCCAGCTCATCTTGACCGCCCACATATATTCGTTGGTCCCCGCCGATCGCTACTGATCGGGCAATGGTTCGGTTCGGAAGGGGGTATAAGGCCCAAAATTGGCCATCATAACAAAGAAGCCCTTCGTTATTGGCTATATATATAATACCCTGTAGATCTTGTTGGATATCCCAATTTTGAAGCCCTGCCGCGTACGTTTTTTTAGGATAGTTGACAATATCTGGAAGCCCAATTGTGTTTTGGGCTTGTAGGCAAAAGGCAGTAAGCAAAAGGATCAGGACAGCAGGCCAGCGATACATAAGAGGCCTAAAGTATACTTTTTTTTGATGAGTTTATTTTTTTGGCTGATGTAGTGATGATGTATTATAAAAATATTGATAATCAATAAGTTAAATAATTAGATGTAGTATTGAAGAGGCAAAATAATAGATAATTGATCCCCCAGGGCTTAATATTGCTTTGTTAATTCTATCCTTTTTCACGAGTTGCTAAACCCTGCTGTATGAATAAAAAGCACGTATTAATGTGCCTGTTTGCAATGGCTATCGGATTTTTTTCTGAGCTCCATGCACAAGGCATAACTCTCTCCGGAAAAGTTACCCGTCAGACCACTGGTGAAGCCCTTTCGGGAGTCAGTATCACCATTAAAGGCAAATCCGCCTCTACTCAAACCGACGCCTTGGGGATGTTCAAATTATCAGGACTTTCCAAAGGCGATCAATTGGTATTTAGTTACACCGGAACAAAGTCGTTAGAGATTAAAGTCGGAACAGAGACAATGCTTTCTGTTCAGCTCGAAGAGCTCGCTAGTTCTACGCTCTCCGATGTGGTGGTACTCGGATATGGTACTCAAAAAGTAACCAAGGTATCTGGCGCCATCTCAACGGTCAAAGGCGCCGACATCGATAAGTTAAGGCCTGTTCGTACCGAAGAAGCCCTTCAAGGACGGGCTTCTGGTGTGAACGTAATCCAGGGTGGTTCGCCCGGCTCAAAGCCAACGGTATTGATCCGTGGTATTCCTTCTTACTCCGGAACGGATCCCATTGTGATCATTGACGGAGTTCCGCAGACCCTTACCGACCTCAATGCGATCAATGCTTCCGAGATCGAATCTATAAACGTCTTAAAAGATGCCGCCACCACTGCTATATATGGTGTTAAGGGTGGAAATGGTGTAATCGTAGTGACGACTCGTTCAGGTCGTAAGAATCAGAAGACCGAGATCTCTGTAAACACTAACTATGGTATGCAAGAAGTAGCCAATACGGTCGGTGTGCTCAATGCCACCGAATATGCTGCCATGGTCAATGAGGGAAGTACCGTGGCCGGTGGCCCTGTTATTTTCCCTAACCTCAGCACGGTCGGGGTGGGTACCAATTGGCAAGATCAAATATTCAAGCAAGCTTCTTTACAAACGCACAGTATTTCTGCTCGTGGCGGAAGCGATAATATCACCTATTTCTTATCCGGAGGCTTTTTGAGCCAGGGAGGTATTGTAGGGGGTGATGATAAGTCACTGTTTCGTCGTGGTAACCTTACGGCCAATTTGGATGTAGACCTTAGCCGCAAGGTCAAATTGCTGCTCAACACTACAGCCGTGGTACTCGATGGAAAAGGTATCCAAGAGAATTCATTTAATTCCGTGATCGGAAGCGCACTCAATTTCGATCCCACTGTTTCGGTATTAAATACCGTTCCCAATACCGTTGGGGCCTTCGGATTCAGTAACCTGATCTTATCCGAGATCTTTAATCCGGTTACCAAATTAGAGAATACCTATAATAAGAATACTGGTTCTAAGCTCTACGGAAAATTCGAAATGCAATACAGCCCTTTCAAGCAACTTCGCTTTACCAGCCGCTTTGGATATACCAAGTACGATGGCAACGCTAAAAGTTTTACACCACTGGTATTCTATGGTCCCAATAACGTGGACAATTCCATGAATGCAGATGGTTCGGCCGTACTCGGTCGACACAATAGCGTCTCTCACGAGAAGATGAGCAACTTCAATTATACGTGGGAGTCGTTTGCCAATTATGATTTTACAATTGGTGACGATCATCATTTCGAGAGCGTAGCCGGCTATTCGGTCGCTAAAGTATCGGGTAATACAGCAGGGGCTTTTCGCCAAGATGTGCCTTTTAACTCGTGGGAATTCGCCGACTTTACGGCGGCTGTAGGTAATAATAACGCTACCAACTCTAATGCACTAAGCGGATACTACTATCAATACTTCCGCAGAAATCTCTCTTCTTTCCTTCGCTTCAACTACGATTATCAAGAAAAGTATCTGGCTTCGCTTACTGCCCGTCGCGATGGATCGTATGCTTTCGGTAGAGAAAACAAGAATGCCAATTTCCTCTCAGGCTCTGCGGGTTGGGTCGTAAGCCGTGAAAAATTCTTTACCCTCGACTTTATTAATTATCTGAAAATACGGGGTAGCTATGGTACTATCGGTAACGAAAACGTAGATCCCCAATACGTCGGTATTATCACCGGAGGCCCCAGCTATGGCCCTACTGCCAATAGTAATGGATACAACTTCTCAGATATCTTTTACCCTGGTTCTACCGTAGGTTCTGCCGCTAACGATGCCCTTCGTTGGGAAAAGCAAACCCAGTCTAACGTTGGTTTTGAAATGACCTTATTAAAGAACAGGTTGAGCATTACGGCCGATCTGTTCCAAAAAGAAGTAGATGGTCTTCTGTTCACTCCTTCGGCTTCTTTATATCTCGGTACCGTGCCTATTCCTACAGCGAATATCGGCGCTACGCGCAGCACCGGTTACGAGATCTCATTGGGTTATACTACACAGCCCGGTAAAAAGTTCAATGTTAGTACCAATATCAATTTTACCGCTGCCAAGAACGAGGTGACCGCCACTAACTCCGATGGAACGGCCAAGATCTTTGGAGGCTATTACTTTAATGGTCAAAACCAAAGCGTGACCGTTTTCGAAAGAGGACAGACTCCCGGTTATTTTTATGGCACAAGGCAATTGGCATTTTTCAGAATGCTGCTGAGATCGCCGGTGCGCCCACACAGGCAGGGGCTGTTCCCGGTGATATCCGGTATGCCGATATGGATGGTAATGGTGTGATCGATGCCAGTGATAAGACCAAGATCGGAGATCCCTTCCCTGACTTTACAGTGGGTTGGAATTTGAATATCGGGTATAAAAATTTTGACTTTACGGCCTTTACCTATGCCTCTGTAGGCAACGATGTGTATAGTGCCTGGGAAAGAAACGGTAACTATACCAACCGTAGTCGTATGACCTTGGCGCGCTGGACCGGAGAGGGAACAACCAATGATCCCCGTTTTCCTCGGTACAGCTTTACGGATGCCAACAGTAATATTCGGGTTTCTGACCGCTATGTTCAAGATGGCTCGTTCATCAAACTCAAGAACGTTCAGTTAGGATACACCGTGCCCGCTACGGCACTCAAGAATGTTTGTAAGAGCATGCGCGTTTATCTGCAAGTAAGAAATGCAATCACGCTGACCAAGTTCACTGGGCTCGATCCTGAGATCGCCGGAGGCATTATGGATACCGGTATTGATCGCGGGGCCTATCCTCAAGCCCGTACGTTCTCTTTTGGACTCGATATCAAACTATAAAACCGAAAACGAACTTCATATGAAAAAGCAATTCATTTATTTTTTGAGTCTGGTCATAGGGCTTACCGGATTCACAGGTTGCACCAAGTGGACCGATTATAATCCCAGAGAAGATTTTCGTATTACCGAAATGGATTATTTGCAATCAGAGTCTGATTATCGGACCATGGCCGTAAGCGTGTACACACCCATGCAATGGTTAACACATGCTCCCATGATCGGCGATATTGCCACCAATGATGCCAATAGCGGAGGTGAGAATGCTTCGGATGTGCTTTCGTTCCAGCAAATCGATGATTTTACACATACTCCTGTCAATAGTATTTTGACCGAGTTATGGCAAGCTGCTTACGAAGGGATCAATCGTGCTAATTATATGCATCAGTATAAGGCCTTGAACCCTGCCGGTCAAGCGGTTAATTTTGCTGGCAAGGATGCGCTCTATGGTGAGATCTACTTCTTACGCGCTTATTACTATTTTCATCTAGTGCGTTTCTTCGGCGATGTTCCCCTTTTTGTAGACCGTCGTCTCTCGTTGAGTGACTCCAGAAAATTACAGCGGGCCCCTAAGACCGAAGTCTATGCACAGATCGAGCGCGATCTGGCGGCTGCCATTGCTGTACTGCCTCCCACGCAAGTAATGAAGGGAAGAATTACCAAGTATGCTGCGCAGGCTTTGCTGGGTAAAGTATTGCTCTATCAAAATAAATTCGAAGCGGCGGCGACTACACTCGATGCTGTCATTACCTCCAATGCTTTTTCGCTCCCCAGCGATTTCGCATCCGTATTTCTTGCCAGTGGCGAAAATGGTCCTGAATCCGTTTTCGAGATCCAATATTCCAACAACTCCCCCTATTATAACTGGGGAGGCAGTAACCGCGGACAGGGTAACCTGGCGGTGCAGATGTGCGGTGTGCGTGGTCTGAACGGAAATGCCTCTATGCCCTACGCCAGCGGTTGGAGTTTCAATTTGCCCACTACTTCATTGGCAAATGCCTTTGTAGCGGGCGATAGAAGAAAGGCCGTTACTATTTTAGAGATCGAGGCGTACAAACAAGCTAATCCCGGTATGGGAATTACCTACCAGGTAGCCCCATACAAGAACACGGGTATGTACAATCAAAAATATCATCCCCGTAAGGGAGAAACCTCCGGTCAAGTAGAGTTGAATTATTCCAATAACTATCGCGCCATTCGCTATGCCGATGTATTACTGATGGCTGCCGAAGCATACAATCGTTCTGCTACACCTAACGATGCAAAAGCGCAGCAGTACCTTAACCAAGTACGGGCCAGAGCATTTGGCAACACGCAGAATAATAGTACGGCAACAGGTGCGGCCCTGCGTCAAGCTATTTGGGACGAAAGACGTGTAGAATTGGCCATGGAAGGAGATCGCTTTTTCGATCTGGTTCGTACAGGTCAGGCCGCTTCGAAGATCACTGGCTTTGTAGCTGGCAAGCACGAAGTGTTCCCGATCCCGCAGGCGGAGGTCGATATTTCTGTACTGACCCAAAATTCAGGCTATTAATCTGCAACCTAATAAAACGAAGCGTATGAAATATATTCTCTCCCTTAGCATCCTGTTGGTCACACTGATCGGATGTACAAAAGAAAAATTTGAGGATGTCTCCTTTGTTCCTGCTGGGAAAGGTCCCGATTCATTGTCGGTGCTATTTGAGATTACCCAGGATAACACCGGACTGGTTACCATTACACCCAATGGGGTAGGGGCGATCAGCTACGATGTCTTTTATGGACATGGACCTGCCACATCCGTAAAAGTAGATGCCGGTAAGAAAACGACTCACGTCTATCCAGAAGGAGTGTACAATGTAAAATTGGTTGGGTATGCCGTTAACGGAAAGACAACGGAAATGACCAAGCAGTTGACGGTTGCCTTTAGAGCGCCCGAAAATCTGCAGGTTACGGCCACTATCGATCCGGCCAATAATTACAAAGTCAACGTATCGGCTACGGCTCTTTACGAAACTAACTTTAGGGTGTTTTTCGGTGAAAATCCTAATGAGACACCTGTCACTTTCCTAGAAGGCCAAACGGTCAGTTATACCTATGCGGCCACGGGTACCTATAATATCAGAGTGGTAGCACAAAGTGGTGGAGCCGCCACTAGCCAACAGATCGTTCCTGTTACTATCGTAGATCCCATTTTACTGCCTCTTACATTTGAATCACCAACCATTAACTATAACTGGTTCAATTTCGATGGTGGTAACGTAACCGTTATCAACAATCCTCAGGCCAATGGTATCAATACCAGTTCCAAAGTGGCCCGGATGATCAAGAATGCCGGTCAGCCTTGGGGAGGTAGTTTTCTAACCCTTAGTGCCAATATCGATTTTAGCACCAACAAGATCTTCCGAATGAAGGTGTACTCTCCCCGCGTTGGCGCCAAAGTTCTTTTGAAAGTAGAGAACAGTACCAATGGGGCTATCAATTTTGAGAAAGAAGTTCTCACTACGGTGGCCAATGCCTGGGAAGACCTGGTATTTGATTATCGCACCATCAACGCTTCGCAAAACTATAACCGTATCGTCATCATTTTCGACAATGGCACCCCCGGTAACGGATCGGCCAATTTTACTTTCTTATTCGACGATATTCGTTTGGTAAATAGCTTACCGCTTAGCTTACCACTTGATTTTGAATCGACCTCTACTAATTTTAACTGGTTCGATTTTGATGGTGGTAACGCAACGGTCATAGCCAATCCACAAAGCAATGGTATCAATACCAGCGGCCGTGTAGGTCGTATGATCAAGAATGCCGGCCAGCCCTGGGGTGGTAGTTTCCTTACGCTTAGCCAACCTATGGACTTTAGCGCCAATAAAGTATTTCGCATGAAGGTCTTCTCTCCCCGTGTAGGAGCCAAAGTGTTATTGAAGGTAGAGAACTCGGCCAATGGGGGCATCAACTTCGAAAAAGAGGTAACTACTTCTATTGCGAACGCATGGGAAGATCTGGTATTTGATTATTCAGGTATCAATGCCGCCAACGTGTACGATCGGATTGTGCTGATCTTCGAGCTGGGAACGCCCGGAGACGGATCGGCCAATTTTACTTTCTTATTCGATGATATTCGTCTAACGAACAGTTTCCCAGTAGCGATCCCTCTAAATTTTGAGTATCCCGTAACCTATGGATGGTTCGATTTCGATGGCGGTAACGTTACCGTTATCAATAATCCACAATCTAATGGTATCAATACCAGTGCCAAGGTAGCTCGCATGATCAAAAATCCAGGTCAGCCTTGGGGCGGAAGCTTCCTGACTTTGTCGCAGCCTATCAACTTTGCTGTATCTCGGACCTTTAAGATGAAGGTGTTTTCTCCTCGTGCAGGAGCCAGGGTATTGTTGAAAGTGGAAAATTCGTCGAACCCCGGTCAAAATTTTGAGAGAGAGGTTGCCACCACGGTAGCCGGTGCTTGGCAAGAGCTCACCTTTGATTATAGCGCCATCAATACGGGCAATGTATATGATCGTGTCGTGATCATCTTTGACCTTGGTACTCCCGGAGACGGATCGGCTAATTATACGTTCCTCTTCGACGATCTCAGACTTCATTAATCCTCTAAATAACTGAACTATGCGTACCATTAATAAATTACTGACAGCCGTCGTCGTTCTTTTTACGTTGTCGGCTTGCGAAAAGGATTCCTATTCTTTCGGTGATCTTAAGGCGCCGACCGATCTGTCGCTGACAACCGTGGTGGCTGGAGTCGATGCCGCTAATCCCAATGGGAATGGAACAGGTAATGTGCAGATAACCGTAAGTGCAAAGGGCGCGCTTACCTATGTGATCGATTTTGGCGACGGACAACAACGCGTTGTTCCCAGCGGTTCGCTCACGTATAAGTATACTAATCCCGGCACTTCGGATTATACCATTACTATCAATGCCGTTGGAACCGGTGGAAGTCTTTCCACCATCAGTAAACGTATCAGGGTATTTGTGGCGTTTCAGATTCCTTCAAATATTTTGAATGCCTTGACCGGTACTTCGTCTCGTATATGGATTACCGATAAGGATGCCCCTGGACATTTTGGCGTTGGGCCCAGCGATGGCTTCTCTCCCATCTGGTATGCTGCGGGTCCTAATACCAGAGAGGCCTGTGCGTACGACGATGAAATTACATTTAGCCGTGATGCAGCCAATCGTGTATCGATGAACGTCGATAATAAAGGTGCTTCCTTCTCGATCGGTGCTTCTAGTACGTTTTATGGCTTTAGTGGCGGGGATAATTGCTTTACCATTAACCCCGGCGGTAATAAATTGCTTGCTTTTCAGGATGCCACCTCGGCCTCAACGCCTGCGCAATCTACCCGTATTCAGTTTACTGTTCCGGGTAATGGTATCATTAACTTTGGCACCGGTGGACGAGTCTATGAGATCCTAGAAATTACGCCTACGACCATGCATATTCGCAATATTGGCTCAGACGGAAATTCTTGGTATCAGAAGTTAAAAGTGAAGCCATAGGTTTATATGCGTGTTGTAATAGGGGTCCTGCTTGTTGCTTTGCTGTTGGGGGCATGTGGTGATAAAGAAACGCCTCCCAACAACACCCCGCCTTCTAATCTGACTGTTTCTGCGCAGGTGAGTGCCGATAATAGTGGTACAGTGAGTTTTACAGCCACGGCCACCAACGCGGTCAGTTATGATTATGATTTTGGCAATGGTATTTTTTCAACCTCCGTGTCCGGTTCCGTTAGTTATCGCTATCCCGCATCGGGCACTTATATAGTAAATGTGATCGCAAAAAGTGCAGCAGGTCTTACTGTTTCAAGATCGGTTACCATTACGGTAGTCGTGGCACAATCCCTTATTTGGTCAGATGAATTCAATACTCCCGGAGCACCCGATCCGGCAAAATGGGGCTATGACCTTGGCGCAGGAGGCTGGGGGAATAACGAATTGCAGTATTATACGAACCGATCTGATAATGCCGTGGTGTCGGGCGGTACTTTAAAGATCATAGCAAAGCGCGAGAACTTTAGCGGAAGTACTTTTACCTCGGCTCGTTTATTATCTCGCAGTAAATTTTCATTCAAATACGGTAAGGTCGAGATAGGGGCCAAACTACCTGTTGGTATCGGTACTTGGCCAGCGACCTGGATGTTGGGGGATAATTTTTTAACGGCCGGTTGGCCCGCTTGTGGCGAGATCGATATTATGGAGCATCGTGGAAACGATCCCAATCGAATCCATGGTACTATTCATTATCCGGGAAACTCCGGTGGCAATGGGATCGGTGCTACCACTTTGATACAAAATGCCAGTACTGAATTTCATAAATATTCTTGCGAGTGGACTGCACAGTCCATCCGTTTTATGGTCGATGACAGGGTCTATTTTACCACTGCCAATAATGCGAGTCTTCCCTTCAATCAATCTTTCTTTTTACTGCTCAATGTAGCGATGGGAGGCAATTTTGGGGGAGCGGTGGATCCTGCCTTTGTATCGGGGATCATGGAAATAGATTATGTGCGGGTATACCAGTAAACTACTTTTATGCGATTTGTTGGTTCTTATGTAATGTATACGGCCTTTCTATTTTTAGTAGGCAACTCCGTATCGTTATTGGCACAATCTTCGCGCTACAATAAATTGGTATGGACCGATGAGTTCAATTATACAGGACTACCCGATTCCGCTAAATGGGGTTATGATAGAGCCCATGGTTGCCCTGCGTTATGTGGCTGGGGTAATAATGAATGGCAGTATTACACCTGGAATCGTAAAGAGAACGCGCGTGTAGAGAATGGGCATCTGGTCATCGAAGCGCGAAAGGAAATCTACGAAAATGCCCGGTTTACGTCGGCCCGCCTTGTTACGCGTAATAAGGGTGATTGGAAGTATGGGCGCATCGAAGTGCGCGCACAGCTACCCGAGGGGTTAGGCCTATGGCCCGCCATTTGGATGCTACCTACCGAAAAAAAATATGGGGAGTGGCCTAAAAGTGGAGAGATCGATATTGCCGAGACCGTAGGGTATTCACCCGATTCAGTATATCAAACCATCCATACGAATTCTTACAATGGTATGATCGGCACGCAAAAGGTCTCGCTGATCCCGGTAAAAGACCTTTATCGATCTTTTCACACCTATGCCATTGAATGGACTCCCGAATACATCGTATATTTTATCGATGGGGTACGACACCAGCAGTTCCATAATGCACAGGAGAGTACAGATAAATGGCCCTTTGACCAAGATTTTCATTTAGTGCTTAACGTAGCCGTTGGGGGAAATTTTGGCGGCAAGATGGGCGTCGATGAATCGGTCTTTCCTCGTCAGCTAAAAGTAGATTACGTCAGGGTCTATCAATAATGATCTTTTAATTTTTTTACATGTTCTCTTTTCAACGCTTCAGTCTATTTCTTTTTTGTTCTTTCCTTTCGCTGTCATCATTGTTTGCACAGTCATCACCTGCCGATTCTATCGAAATAGCCATCGATAGGTTAATGGCCAAGATGACGCTCGAGGAAAAGATCGGACAGATGAATCAGTACAATGGTTTTTGGGATGTGACCGGTCCGGCCCCCAAGGCCGGTGCTGATAAGTTCAAATACGATCATTTTAAACAAGGATTGGTCGGCTCGGTATTGAATGTAAGAGGGGTAAAGCAGGTAAGGGCTCTTCAAGAAATGGTTGTAAAGGAGTCCGGACTCGGTATTCCTCTTTTATTTGGATTTGATGCGGTGCATGGATACAACACCGTACTGCCCATTCCACTCGCTGAGGCCGCCAGTTGGGATCTGCCTGCTATTGAGCGTTCAGCACGTGTTACGGCTACAGAAGCTGCTGCCTCTGGTATTAACTGGACCTTTGCTCCCATGGTCGATATCTCACGTGATGCACGTTGGGGTCGGGTAATGGAAGGAGCAGGAGAAGACCCCTATTTGGGCTCACAAATTGCAATGGCACGTGTAAAAGGATTTCAGGGGAATGACTTTCGATCTCCCTTCAATATTTTAGCTACTGCTAAGCATTTTGCCGGGTATGGTTTTGCAGAGGGGGGGCGCGACTATAATACCGTCGATGTGAGTCCGCTTACTCTCCATAATATTATTTTACCTCCCTTTAAGGCCTCCGTACAGCAAGGGGTTGCCTCGGTAATGAATTCCTTTAATATTATCAATGGTGTTCCGGCTACCGCCAACCGTTATTTGGTTCAGGATATTCTAAAGCGTGACTGGAAATTTAAAGGGGTGGTCGTTTCCGATTGGGGTTCTGGCGTAGAGATGATCGATCACGGATATGCCGAGAATCTTTCACAGGTAGCCGCTCTCTCGGCCAATGCCGGTTCGGATGTAGATATGGAGAGTTACGCGTACGTCAATCACTTAAAGAATCAGGTTACGAATGGAAATGTGTCCGTCGCTGTTATCGATCAGTCGGTTCGTCGAGTATTACGATTAAAGTTTCTGCTGGGGTTGTTCAATGATCCCTATAAATATTGTGACAGCACTCGTGAGCAAGTGTATGCTATGCATCCAGAACATGCATCAGTAGCGCGGGATATGGCAAGACGTTCGATGGTCTTATTAAAGAACGATCAAGATCTCTTGCCTTTGAAGCCAGCAGGTAAGAAAATCGCTGTGATCGGCTCCTTAGCTGCCGATAAGAATAGTCCGCTTGGCAATTGGCGATTGGCTGCCAAGGACAGTAGCGCCGTGTCTTTGGTAGAGGCTCTCGATGCAGCCGGGGTATCGTATACCTATGCCCCCGGTGTACAGTTAGTGGCAGGTGGTCCCGTTCACTTTGTGCAGGAGTTGCCGATCAACGAGAATGATACGACCGGGATGGCGCAGGCTATTTCAGTAGCAAAGGATGCCGATGTTGTCATCATGATGTTAGGTGAGCACGGCTTACAATCCGGAGAGGGTAGAAGTCGGGCGCAATTGAATCTACCAGGCTTACAGCAGTCTTTATTGGAAGCCGTCCATAAGGTAAACCCTCGTATTGTTTTAGTGTTGATGAGCGGTCGCCCCTTGGCTATATCATGGGCAGCAGCACATGTGCCCGGCATCTTGTTAGCGTGGCAACCCGGTTCCCAGAGTGGTCATGCCATTGTGGATGTTCTTTTGGGCAAGTATAATCCTGCTGGAAAACTCCCCATGACCTTCCCTCGTAGTGACAGACAATTGCCGATCTATTATAATCAATTTTCTACGGGCCGTCCAGGCCCCAAAAAGGAGGTGTTCTGGTCTCATTATATAGACGAAGCGCATACCCCCTTATATGAGTTTGGCTATGGGAAAAGCTATACCCAGTTTTCGTACAGCGACCTTCAAATTACACCCAGCAAAGACAGTGTCTCTATTACTGTAACACTTACTAATACAGGATCTTTAAAAGGAGAAGAGGTCGCACAACTCTATATACATGACCGAGTATCCTCAGTAGTTCGGCCGGTCCGGGAATTAAAAGGATTTAAAAAGCTGCTCCTCGAACCGGGCGCTCGCACGTCCATTCGTTTCGATTTGCCCCGCTCTGCCTTTGGGTATTTTGATGCACAAGGCAAGTGGTTCCTTGAGCCTGGCCTGTTCGATATCTATGTTGGCGGTAGTTCTTTCGCTTCTCTCACCGGGGCTGTACAGTTATAGTTTTGGCAAAAGATCTGTAGAAGGATGTTCCTGATCGAATCTGCGATTAAATTGATTGAAGTCGAGTAGATAAATGCATTATAGATTGAGCCAGTACGTGGCTTTTAAAACCACCGCACTTCCTTTCGACCGGAATAGGTCTGCATAATAGTTATCGGTGTATACGATGAACAGATCAGATGCGGGTGCGAATCTCCATTGAAAGCGAATGTTCATATTGATATTATTGATCTGGTTGTTGTATTGAATAAGGGTCGATAAAAACAGGGACCTTGTAAAGGTCAAGTCAATTTTTGGTCCAAACAATATCAAATCTTTGCTGGTATAGGGGGCTGGAAATCGTAGTTTGTTGTACGAAAATACGGAGGAAATGATCCCGTAGGGTTGAATCCGGTAGTTGACTTCAGCATCCAGATTGATCCTGGACCCATTGAAGTATTGCCCTATTCGGGAATTCAGTCGTGCCGCAATTTTTTTTCGCTGATCGGTTACAAAGGTGCAGATAAGTGATGTATAGTTATAGGAGCTATTCTCTTTTAATTTCTCGCCCCCGGCATTTGTGGGGTCAAAATCACTGGTTAGTTTAGTATAGTCATTTCGAAGCCGCAATAAAAGGGTAGCATAATTTTTATATTGAATGTTAAAGATGATGTTCAGGTCGTAGTCCGTGACGCCCCTGCCTGGAAATAGCGTCATATCATAATCGAACATAGGGCCCCATCTATTGATGCGTCCCCGTTTGGGATAGTACTTTGGTTGGAGGTAGCCAGCGAATCTATAGAGACCTTTTCTGCGCAAAAATCCTACTTCAGGATTAAAGTTCTCACCAATATAGTAGGCTGTCTGCTTTGCTTCAAAAAACCGTTTGTTATAGAACATAGTTGTCCCAAAGACGGCATTATCGTTGGTTTTAAGGGGATCGACTGATTTCATGTAAAAGAACTTACCGTTCCAGGTATTACTCTTTGAGGCCAGGTTATAGTCCACGCCCGCTACTCGGTTAAAATCTCTTATGCCGATCCCGTCTTTATTGGTCAAGATAAAACTCAGATTCGATCTTCCGAAAATTCGCTGTTGCAAACTGAGAACGGAGTAGTTGTATGCAGGTTCGTTTATTGCAGGGATGGCCGCTGATTTCATTTCCAGTAGCCCTATTCTTAAGTTGTTATTTAATTTCCCGCTTAGTCTAAAACCGGCATCAATCTTATTTTGTATGTTCTGCCCTGTACTTTGATCTCTGGTTACACCAATTCTTCTCGAGAAAAAGGGGCGTAAGCCATCCATGCCAAAATTGGCAAAGAGATCTGCATTCTCTAAAAAGAATTGTCTTTTTTCGGGAAATAAGATCTCAAATCTATCTAGGTTGGTTACCTGGTTATCAACTTCCACCTGTGAAAAATCAGGGTTTACCGTAAGGTCAAGATTTAACGATGAGCCTATCCCAATTTTAGCATCGCCTCCTAGCATCAGTGAAGAAGAAGTATTGAATGTATTGCCTCCTGACTGTGCTTTTCTAAAGCTTCCGGGAGAAATATAGGGGATAAGGGACATGTTCAGCCCTTTTTTCTCGATTGGGGTTTCAAAAGTAAGTGGCTTTGAGTAAGCAAGCGAAATGGGTGAAAACTGATTTGGTATTCTTGACCAGCTCGATCTTTCTGCATTATAGCTGTCTAATTTATAAAAATTGATCAGCCATCTGTCACTTTTATTTTTGTATCGGATCGTATTTAACGGGATCGCCATCTCTGTCGTCCAATACTCCTCTTCGATCTTTGCCTCACTAAACCATTTATTATCCCACGATAAACTGAGGTCCTCTCCCACCAGTCCACCATTGACAACGAGCCCTTCTCGTTGCACCCCAAAGGGATTGATCCCGAACGAGAATCCATTCATGCGATCCATGAATGGGTCGATGCTCACCACAAAAGCATCAAAGGCTTCTCCTCGGAAATCTCTTTTTAAGGACGGCGTTGTAAAGGGTTGGTCTTTTACGCTTTTGAGAATCTTTGCCGCGATATACAGAAATTTCTCATCATACGCCACCCTAATTTCTTGGCTTGTCTTACTGGTAAGGGTATCGGTAGGAAAATTCTGAATAAAGTAGATGGTCTTTTGGGCTTCTTTCCAGGTTTGTTCAGTAATAAGCCCGTCAATCTTTATGGGATCGATTATCTTTTTAGCATGATAACTCGTATCGAGTTTGCTTAAGATGGAGGTATAGGAAATTTGCTGGGCTTTTGTAGCCAAGCAAGCCATAAGGCTAAACGTAAAAAGAAAAATGGGCCGATGCATGCAGAGGGGAAGATCTAAAATTCGCTAGCGTGCCGTTAATGCTAGCGAAGTTAGTGCAGATTTACCAGCAGGTTTAACGTATTTTCAAAAAGTAAAGCTGATTCATTTACAAAATGAAAATGAACAAAAGCGCACTAAATACTTTTAGAAGCGTTGACTTCTCATGAATTAATTGGGTTAGTCATCAGATTTATGAATAGAATAAAGGGGCAGTCAAATTAGTCCCTGGTACTCGATAACTCGCAGGTCGCCAAAATCAACTTTTGGGGGCCACATGCTCGAATCTGTTATCATGGAGTCAATGGCCTTTTAAGGGAGTACATTTGGAATTTATCTTAAGCGTAGCTTATGTGTTGTAATGTGATCAATCCTAACAAAGCACCCTTATTATAAGTCGATCGTTGAAGGGAGTAGAATTTGTTTAAATACCTGTAAATTAATATTTTAGATTTATATGGTTTACATATTTTCTCTCGAAAGCTATAGGCGCAACCAAAACGGAGTAGGTCACTTCCTGCATACAGCGAAATCTTTTTCATTTAATTATATCCTTATCTTAGCCTTGCTGACATAGCTTGCCAAAAAATATAAAGTACATACCAATGAGAAAAAGTATTCTGCCATCGTTATTAGTACCAGTTCTTTTATTTACCCTTGTCGCTTGCGGTGATAAGGCAAAGGATGAGCGTTCGGGTTCAAGAAGGGACGGCGAGGAACAGGAAAATGTATCCACCCCCGATCGGCAGCAGATGATCGATGATCTGAAATCGGTGTATCGATCGATCGAGTCAGGTAATATGCAAAGAGCCTCTTACTATCTGCAGATTCCACCGGATGCGTCGGAAAGTGAAATCGAGGAGGAGTTGAACGGTTTGCTTGACAAAAATGAAATTTCCCCTGAAGGAATCTCCATTTTGTCAAAGCGTGGCGAATTCGGAAAATTGAAAGAGGTCTTTCCCGATAAGGCTGAGCGCTGGATGGATCGGGCTAATATCAGTTCTGCCAGGAATTGTTATGCCCTTTCTTATCTTAATGCAGAGGTGGCCGGTAAATGGGACGAAGACCATTTTGTTTTTTTTCGGCTCGATGATGTTGGAAAGCTAGCGGAAAACGAAGAGGACTATTAACATTAGTGACTTGCCACGAAGGGGTTCTCGATCAAAGACTGAATCTGGAGAGATCTGCTGTACATTGCATACGGCCCTCCAAGCCAATTTGAATGCTTAGCACCTGGTTCCTATTTTCCCAGCCCGACCATATTACCCGATTCAGCTTGCCGGTACATTTTAACGGACCCGTGTCTGCTTCGTTTAACTGCTGCTCGATCCATTTTCTTTTTTCTTCTAACGTAGCGGTCAGGTCAAATTTAAATTTTTCTTCCAGCCAGCGGCGAATGGGGCGATCGAACCAGGCAGCCGCTTTTCCCAGCAGCTTGTGCCTTGTTTGAAGATCGAAATTGATTTCGCTCAAACCAAGCTTCCCACTAATTGAATCCCATACCGGTTGGCCCGAGAGATATAATGTACCCGCATATTTTCCGGAAATATGCAATTGGCAATTTATTCGCTGTGTTCCTTCTGCGGATAGATTTAGTGAATCGATTTGAATTGTTTTTCGAATGGGTCCCTTTTCCGGTTTGATGCTATAGGGTAAAAAACTGCGGTTCAAAATTTGACTCATGGAATCATATTGCAAGTCCAGCTCCATCTGGATGCGAAAATCATCCGTCATATTCGGCTTTTCCCAATCAACAGGTGGAGCCGTCATATACGTCTTAGGAACGCTGTTGACCACTACAGGTCGGGCACGCAACCCGATTGAGATGTCAATGCTGTCACCATTTGCCTCCAAGCGATTTAATCGAAATCCAAGTGGACGAAGCATAAGCCATCCGTATGTTCCCAGCGATACCGGTTTGTTCATGGTACTCCAGGTTTGAACTAATTGTGGCCTTAAATTGATCCTTCCATATTCTTTTTCCAGTTCTTTTTTGGCTGCCATCATTTCTTCCCATAAGCCACTCATCACATCTTTGGTGATATCTTGCTCCCAGAAGCATACTTTACAGGGATCGATTGGTTTGGGTACTTCGGGTTGGATGCTGAGTTGAATCTGATAACGGGGTAAAATGGTGAGCTTATTCCGAAAGCGTACCTCTACTTTTCGGGGGCCTTCAGAAAATCCGCACCGACAAGACGGCGTCCAAGGACTCAACACCACTCCTCGTACACAGGCTCGGGAAGATCCCTCTACTTGATAGTTTCCCGTAAAACTCAAATCGAGGGTTTGCCCAACCGCACGTAAGCGCAAGGGGCTTCTCCAAAATTTATAGCGGTAACGTAGGTCACACCCTTTCTGAACCCAACCAGTCGGGTACCCTGTTGATGTAAATACGGTGTCGACCGAACGCTCGACCCACTGATATAAGGGCGTCAAAGAAATACGAAGCGGAACATTTATCTCCGATTCAGCGGCGACTAGTGTCTGCCCCCAAGTATCTAGTGCAAAAGCGTGAAAAGAAATTAGCCATATGTAGATTCTCAATAGCTTACGCATACAGTCCGTTTGACGCTTTTAAGCCGTGATTTGTCTATTCATGATGTAGTCCCGACAGATATTTTGCCGAAGGCAAAACCCAGTCACAAAAACATTAAATGTAGGCTTGATTACCGTTGGTTCTAACGAAGTTAGGGCTGATTTGACTGCCCTGATTGATTTTTAGTAGTCTAAATGTTATTCTTGAAGACCATTATTATTTTCTAAAAAAACAAGTAGTCCCGACA
>Ga0194130_10004084_pt1 | contig 18908 bp, 14 predicted proteins | sample TA2KigsurfametaG_FD_160084 | JGI IMG/M metagenome (GOLD analysis project Ga0194130, IMG submission 160084) | Freshwater microbial communities from Lake Tanganyika, Tanzania - TA2015050 Kigoma 12 surface | ecosystem: Environmental > Aquatic > Freshwater > Lake | place: Tanzania: Lake Tanganyika... | reverse complement strand
CCTGCCCGCCGGCCTCCTCGCCCCCGCCACCGCGCAGCAGGCGGAGGAGCCGCGCTTCGCCTTCAGCCGCCTCGACATCGACCAGTCCGGCCTGCAGCCGCGCGTGTGCCTGCAATTCACCCGCAAGCTGCGCGCCGAGGGCGTGCGCTACCTCGACTACCTCTCGATCTCGCCGCAGGCCCGCCCCGGCGCCAGCATCGAGGACGACCGGCTCTGCCTCACCGGGCTTTCCTACGGCTCGGACTACGAGATCGACCTGCGCCCCGGCCTGCCCTCGGCGGATGATCGCCGCCTCTCCAGCTCGGAGCGCGTGGGCGTCACGCTCTCCGCCCGCCCGCCCGTCGTCGCCTTCACCAGCGCCGGTCGCATCCTCGTGCGCGCCGCGAGCGACGGCCTGCCGGTCACCACGGTCAACGTGGCCGAGGTGGCGCTGCGCGTCTTCCGCGTCGGCGAGCGCGGCTTCGCGGCGGTGCGCGACCAGTTCCGCCAGAACGACCGCCGCGGCTGGGGCTACGCGCTCGAGCAGATGCGCAACGACCAGGGCGAGCTGGTCTGGTCCGGCACGCTCGCCACCGCCAACCCGCCCAACCGCGAGGTCGTCACCTCCTTCCCGCTGGGCGAGGTAATCGGCGGCCGCCGCGCGGGCATCTACTGGATCGCGGCCTATGACGCCGCGCGCGGCGCCGGCGACGACGACGACAACCGCTGGAGCCGCCAGCTCGCCACGCAATGGGTGCTCTCCACCGACATCGCGCTCTCCGTCCTGCGCGGCGCCGACGGGCTGCACGTGATGGCGCGCGACTTCGCGGGCGCGCGGCCGATGGCCGGGCTCGAGCTGCGCCTGGTCTCGCGCGCCAACGAGGAGCTCGGCCGCGCGCGCACCGACGAGGAGGGCCGCGCCAGCTTCGCGCCCGGCCTCCTGCGCGGCACCGGCGCGCAGGCGCCGGTCTCGGTGATGGCCTTCGGCCCGGGCGAGGATTTCGCGCTGGTCGATCTCGACCGCGCAGCCTTCGACCTCGCCGATCGCGGCGTCGAGGGGCGCGCGCCGCCAGGGCCGGTCGACGTCTATGCCTGGACGGAGCGCGGCATCTATCGCCCGGGCGAGACCGTCGCCTTCGCGGCGCTGCTGCGCGACGCCGGCGGCGACGCCATGCCGGGGCTGCGCGCGCAGGTCGTGCTGCGCCGTCCCAATGGCAGCGAGGCGCGGCGCTTCGCGCTGGCCGCCGACGCCACCGGCGCGCTGCAGCAGGCGATCGCGCTGACCGCGACCTCCGCGCGCGGCATGTGGAGCGCGGAGGTGCTGGTCGATCCCGCAGCGCCGCCGATCGGCCGCGCGCGCTTCGAGGTGCAGGACTTCGTGCCGCAGAAGCTCAAGGTCGAGCTGGCGCCCGCGGCGGCCGCCTATGCGCCGGGCGAGCAGGCGACGATCGCGATCGCCAGCCGCTTCCTCTACGGCGCGCCGGCCGCCGACCTCGCCACCGAGGCGGAGGCGACGCTGGAATTCGACCCGCTGCCGCATCCGCAGCTGCGCGGCTTCTTCTTCGGCCATGACCGCGAGCGCGCGGAGTTCCCGGCCTTCGAGATGGCGGCGCCGCGCACCGACGCGCAGGGCCGCGCCACGGTCACCGGCACCGTGCCCGATGTCGGCGCCGCGACGCGGCCGCTGCGCGCGGTCGCGCGCGTCGCGGTGATGGAGCCGGGCGGCCGCGCCACGGCGGAGAGCGCGAGCTTCGCGATCAGGGGCGCGCCGGTGCAGCTCGGCCTGCGCCCGCTCTTCGCGCCCGCGCGCAGCTGGTGGGACGGCGCCGAGCGCCCGACCACGCCCTGGGACTCGACCGCGCGCTTCGAGCTCGTTGCCATCGACGCCGATGGCCGGCGCATCGCCGTGCCCGCCTTCGAGTGGCGCCTGGTGCGCGAGGAATCGCTGTGGAACTGGGTGCGCGCCGGCAATGGCGGCTGGAGCTTCGAGGAGGTGGTGCGCGAGCGCGTCGTCGCCTCCGGCCGCGGGCGCGTCGACGCGGACCGCTTCGCGGAGATCGCCGCCGACGTCGCCTGGGGCCGCTACCGCATGCAGGTCCGCGTGCCGGGCGCGGAGCGCGCGCAGGCCGCGGTCTCGTTCCAGGCGGGCTGGGGCGGCGGCGACCTCGATCGCACGCCGGACAAGCTGGAGGTCGTCGCCGACCGCCAGGCCTATCGCGCGGGCGAGGTCGCGCGGCTGCGCATCGACGCCGCGCATGCGGGCGAGGCGACGATCCTGGTCGCGACCGACCGCGTCCATACCGTGCGCAACATCGCCGTGCCGGCGGGCGGCGCCTCGGTCGAGATCCCGGTCGAGGCGGCCTGGGGCCCGGGCGCCTATGCGCTGGTCTCCATGGTGCGCCCGCTGGAGGCGCCGGGCGCCGGGCGCGCGCCGCTGCGCGCCATCGGCGTCGCGTGGCTCGGCATCGACACCGGCGCGCGGCGCCTTGCCGTCGAGATCGAGGCGCCGGCGCGCATCCGCCCGCGCGGTCCCGTGGAGGTCGCGCTGCGCGTGCCCGGCGCGGGCGCCGACGCGCGCGTGACGCTGGCCGCGGTCGACGAGGGCATCCTGCAGCTCACGCGCCATGCCAGCCCCGACCCGCACGCCCATGTCTTCGCCAAGCGGCGCCTGGGCGTCGAGCTGCGCGACGACTATGGCCGCGTGATCGATGGCCGCGCCGGCGCGCGCGGCGCGATCCGCCAGGGCGGCGACGCCGGCTTCGGCGGCCGCGGGCTGGAGGTCGTGCCGATCACCATCGTCTCGCTCTTCCACGGCCCGGTCGCGCTCGACGCCGAGGGCCGCGCGCGCGTGACGCTGGACATCCCGGACTTCGCGGGCGAGCTGCGCCTGATGGCCGTGGCCTGGGACGGCACGCGGCTCGGCGCCGGCGAGGCGCGCATGACCGTGCGCGACGCGCTGGTCGCCGACGCGACCTTCCCGCGCTTCCTCGCGCCCGGCGACGAGGGGCGCGTGGCGCTGTGGCTGCACAATGTCGAGGGCGAGGCGGGGACCTGGCGCGCGAGCTGGTCGGTCGAGGGCGGCGCGCGCATCGCCGGCGAGGCGTCGCGCAGCGTGGCGCTGGCGCGCGACGGGCGCGAGCTCCTGTCCTGGCCGCTGGTCGCGGGCGAGCCCGGCCTCTCCACCTTTCGGCTGGCGATGTCCGGGCCGGGCGGCGCCTCCTTCGCGCGCGAATGGCGCATGGAGACGCGGCCCGCCCAGGCGCGCACGACCGAGGCGCGCATCGAGCGCATCGCGCCGGGCGCCGCGCTGGCCGTGGCGCCGCGCCAGGTCGCGGGCGCCGTGCCCGGCTCGGTGCAGGCGACGGTGGAGATCGCGTCCTGGCGCGGCTTCGACGTGCCGGCGCTGCTGCGCGCGCTCGACCGCTATCCCTTCGGCTGCCTCGAGCAGACGACCAGCCGCGCCTTCCCGCTGCTCTTCCTCAACGACGCGGCCGCGCTGGTCGGGCGCGGCGAGGAGCGCGGCATCGAGCGGCGCGTGCAGGACGCGATCTGGCGCGTGCTCGACCTGCAGCGCCCCGATGGCGGCTTCGGCCTCTGGGGCCCGGGCGACGACCCGGCGCAGGGCTGGCTGCAGGTCTATGCCGCCGACTTCCTGCTCGCGGCGAAGAAGCGCGGCATGACCGTGCCCGACGAGGCGCTGGGCCGCGCGCTGCGCTGGATGCGCGCCACGGCCTCGCGCCTCGATGGCGGCGACGAGGCGCGGGCCTACGCGCTCTACGTCCTCGCGCGCGAGGGCCGCGCCGACCTCGGCACGATGCGCTACGTCCACGACGCGCGCGCGCGCGGCTACGAGAACCCGCTGGTGATGGCGCAGCTCGGCGCCGCGCTGCAACTGGCCGGCGACACGGCGCGCGCCGACGGCCTTTTCCAGCGCAGCCTCGCCGCGCTCGACCGCGACATGCAGCGCACGGACCGCCGCAGCTTCGACGGCTATGGCAGCCCGCTGCGCGACCTCGCCGGCACGGTCGCGGCCGCCGCGGCGGCCAACCGCGCCGACACGCTCGACCAGCTGTTCCGGCGCTTCTCCGACACGATGCGCCTGCCGCAGCTCGACGCCACGACGACGCAGGAGAAGGCGTGGATGCTGCTGGCGACGCAGGCGATGGCGGAGCGCGGCGGGCACGTGAACGTCGACGTCGCCGGCACGCCGGTGATGGGCCGCGCGCGCGCCTTCCTCGAGCTGCAGCCCGAGCAGCTGCGCCGCGGCCTGCGCATCGAGAACCGCGGCCAGCGCGACGCCTGGGCGACGACGACGGTGAGCTACGTGCCGTCCAGCCCGCTGCCCGCTTCCAGCCGCCGCCTGACGATCCGGCGCACGCACTGGACGCTGGCGGGCGAGCGTGCGGACCTTGCGAAGCTGCGGCAGAACGACCGCGTCGTGGTCTGGATCGAGGTCGGCGGCCTGAACGAGTCCGACCGCCAGGCCAATGCCGACATCGCGATCACCGACCTGCTGCCCGCGGGGCTGGAGATCGAGGCGCCGCTGCGCCGCGTCGACGACGAGGGCGCGACGCAGTTCCGCTTCCTCGGCACGCTGTCGCGCTTCGCGGTGGTCGAGGCGCGCGACGACCGCTTCGTCGCCGCGGCGCGCGGCGGCGAGCTGACCGAGCCGGCGCTGCGCATCGGCTACGTGGCGCGCGCGATCACGCCGGGGCGCTACGTCCTGCCCGCGGTGCAGGTCGAGGACATGTACCGCCCGGAGGTCTTCGCGCGCAGCGCGGCCGGGCGGGTCGACATCGCGCCGTGAGCCGCGGCGGGGCAAGGCCGGGGCGCTGAGGGGCATGCGCCGCCTGCTGCTCGCCGGCGCGCTCGGCGCCGCGGCGCTCGCGCTCGGCGTCGTGGCGCTCGACCGCGCCTTCCCGCCGGACCTGTCGCGCGCCGCCGCGTCCTCGACCCTGGTCGTCGACCGCGAGGAGCGGCTGCTGCGCGCCTTCGTCACCGCCGACGGCAAGTGGCGGCTGCCGGCGCGCGTCGCCGACGTCGACCCGCGCTATGTCGACATGCTGCTCGCCTACGAGGACCGGCGCTTCCGCGCGCATCCCGGCGTCGACCCGGCGGCGCTGGCGCGCGCGGCGTGGCAGGCACTGCGCAGCGGGCGCGTCGTCTCCGGCGGCTCGACCATCACGATGCAGGTCGCGCGGCTGCTCGAGCCGCGGCCGCGCTCGATGGCGGCGAAGCTCGCGGAGATCGCGCGCGCCCTGCAGCTCGAGGCGCGGCTGGGCAAGGACGAGATCCTGTCGCTCTACCTCTCGCTCGCGCCCTTCGGCGGCAATGTCGAGGGCGTGCGCGCGGCCTCGCTGTCCTGGCTCGGCAAGGAGCCCGCGCGGCTGACGCCGGGCGAGGCGGCGCTGCTCGTCGTGCTGCCGCAGTCGCCGGAGCGCACGCGCCCCGACCGCGACCCCGAGGCGGCGCGCGCCGCGCGCGACAAGGTCCTGCGCGTGCTCGCCGCGCGCGGCGCCCTGCCGGCGCGCGAGGCCGCCGAGGCGGCGCAGGAGCCCGCGCCGCGCCAGCGCATCGCCATGCCCTTCCACGCGCCGCATCTCGCCGAGGCGATGCGCTCGACGGCGCCGCCGGGCGCGCGGCTGCGCACCACGATCGACCGCGCGCTGCAGGAGCAGGTCGAGCAGCTCGCGCGGCGCGAGCGCGGCTTCTTCGACGATCCCGGCAACGTCGCCATCCTCGTCGTGGAGAACGCCACGCGCGAGGTGCGCGCCTGGGTCGGCGGCGCCGACTTCGCGGCCGAGGCGGGGCAGGTCGACCTCGCGCGCGCGCGCCGCTCGCCGGGCTCGGCGCTCAAGCCCTTCCTCTACGCGCTGGCCTTCGACGATGGCTGGCTGCACCCGGAGACGCGCATCGCCGACGCCGCGACGCGCTTCGGCGACTTCGCGCCGCGCAACTTCGACCGCGGCCATGCCGGGGAGGTGTCGGCGCGTACGGCGCTGCAGCTCTCGCTCAACGTGCCCGCGGTCGCGGTGCTGGAGCGGCTGGGCACGGCGCGCTTCATGCGGGCGCTCGCCGGCGCCGGCGCGGTCGCGGAGTTCGACCGCCGCGCGACCGAGGCGCCGGGCCTGCCGGTGATCCTTGGCGGGCTCGGCATCTCGCTCGCCGACATGGCGATGCTCTACGCCGCGCTGGCCGACGACGGCCGCGCGCGGCCGCTGGTGCTGCGCCACGGCGCGGCGCGCGAGGCGGGCGAGGGCCGGCCCTTCGTCGAGCCGCGCGCCGCGCAATGGACGCGCGAGATCCTGCGCGGCGTGCCGGCGCCCGAGCCCTGGGCGCAGCGCGGCGCGGCGCGGCCGATCGCGTGGAAGACCGGCACGTCCTACGGCTTCCGCGACGCGCTCGCCTTCGGCTCGACGCGGCGCTTCACCGTCGCGGTCTGGGTCGGGCGCGCCGACGGCACGCCGCGCCCCGGCCAGTACGGGCGCAGCGCCGCGGCGCCGATCCTGTTCAAGGCCTTCGACCTCCTGCCGCCGGAGGCCTGGCCCGAGCAGCCGCAGCGCCCCGGCGCGCCGCCGCCCGCGCTCGCGCGCCTCGCGCCGCGCGGCGCCGAGGACCGGCCCTGGGCCGATGGCGAGCGCGGCCTCGCCATCCTCTTCCCGCCCGATGGCGCGACGATCGAGCTCGCGCGCCTGGGCGGCGAGCTCGTGCCGCTCGCGCTCAAGGCGCAGGGCGGGCGCGGGCGCCTGACCTGGATCGTCGATGGCAGGCCGCTCGCCGCGGCGCCGCGGCTCGAGCCGCGCAGCTACGTGCCGGAGGGCGAGGGGTTCCTGCGCCTCGTCGTCGTCGACGAGGCGGGTGCGAGCGCGCAGGCGAGCGTGCGCATCGTCGAGCCGCGCTGAGGTCGCGCGCGCGATGGCCCGGCGCTGGATGGCCCGGCGGGGGGCGGCTCAGCGCGCGGCGAGGTAGCCGGTCGCCGCGACGAGCGGATCGTAGAGCGCCGGGCCGGCCGCGACGATCGGGTTGCCGCGATTGGCGAGCAGGCCCTGCTCGAAGGGCGAGGCGATGCCGCCGGCCTCGCGCACCAGCACGCAGCCGGCCAGCGCGTCCCAGGGCTTGGTGAAGCATTCCGCGAAGCCGTCGATCGCGCCCTGCGCGACCAGCGCCATCGACAGCGCGCAGGCGCCGGAGCGGCGGAACTCGAAGCCCGCCGCGATCGCGCGGTCGAGCGAGGCGAGATAGGCCGGCCGCGGCAGCGTCGGCGTCCAGTCGATCTCGATCACCGCCTCGGCCGGGCGCGTGGTGGCGGAGACGCGCAGCGCCTTGCCGTCGCAGGTCGCGCCGCCGCCCAGCCGCGCGGCGTAGACGCGGCCGAGCACGGGCGCCGCGACGACGCCGATATCGGCGACGCCGTCGGTCATGTGCGCGATCGACACGCACCAGTAATGGCCGCCGCGCGCGAAATTCGCCGTGCCGTCGATCGGGTCGACGACCCAGAGGCTGCGCCCGGAGCCGCCGCCGCCCTCCTCGCCGAGGAAGTCGTCGCCGGGGAAGGCGCGCGCCACGGCCTCGGCGATCTGCCGCTCGATGTCGCCATCGACCTCGGTGACGTAGTCCTGGTGGCCCTTGAAGCTGGTCGGGCCCTTGCGCGCGCCTTGCCGCGCCAGCGCCTGCCGCCCCATCTCGCCCGCGAGCCGCGTCGCGAAGGCAAGGCGCTCCTCGAGCGCCGCCGCGTCCATCATCCTTCCGCTCCTTCCGTCGGGCGCGGCGCCGCGCGCCGCGAAAAGCGCAGGTAGGCGGGGCTGCGGCCCTCGCCCACCGACCATTCCTCGTAGCGCGTCGCCGGCCAGTCCGCGGGCCGCGCGGCCAGGCGCTCCACGAGGTCGAACCAGGGATGGACCGGCAGCCGCTCCAGGATCCACTCCAGGTAGTCGGCATGGTCGGTCGCCATCCGCAGTTCGGCGCCGGGCGCAAGCGCCTGCGCCAGCGCGTCGAGGAAGGGCGCCTGGACGAGGCGGCGCTTGTGGTGGCGCGCCTTGGGCCAGGGATCGGGGAAGAGCACGAAGGCGCGCGCGATGGATCCCGGCGCGAGGCGCTGCAGCAGCATGCGCGCGTCGTCGTTCCAGACCCGCACGTTGCCGATCGCGCCATCGCGCAGGTGGCCGAGCAGCGCGACGACGCCGTTCTCGTAGGGCTCGCAGCCGACCAGGCCGATCGCCAGGTTGCGCGAGGCCTGCCAGGCGAGGTGCTCGCCGCCGCCGAAGCCGACCTCGAGCCAGGTCTCGCGCGGCGCATGGGCGAAGAACGCCGCGGGATCGACCGGCGCGTCGCCCGCGGGCAGCGCGACGCGCAGCGCGGGCAGCATGGTCGACAGCAGCGCCGCGCGGCCCGCGCGCAGCTTGCGCCCGCGCCGCCGCCCGAAGCTGTGGATGAGGCGCTCGCCCTCGTCCATCGCGGACCCCCTAAAAGCGGAAGGGGGACGCGCCCGCGTGGCGCGTCCCCCCGCCTTCGCGTGCCGGTGGCTCAGCGCGCGCCGAAGGCGGAGCGCAAGTCCTTCACGAGGTCGGTCTTCTCCCAGGAGAAGCCGCCATCCTTCTCCGGCGCGCGGCCGAAATGGCCGTAGGCGGAGGTGCGCTCGTAGATCGCGCGGTTGAGCTTCAGGTGCTCGCGGATGCCGCGCGGCGTGAGGCTCATGAGCTCCTGCAGGACCTTTGAGATCTTCTCCTCGTCGGCCTTCCCGGTGCCCTGCGTGTCGACATAGACCGAAAGCGGGTGCGCGACGCCGATCGCGTAGGAGAGCTGGATCGTGCAGCGATCGGCGAGGCCGGCCGCGACCACGTTCTTGGCGAGGTAGCGCGCGGCATAAGCGGCCGAGCGGTCGACCTTGGTCGGGTCCTTGCCGGAGAACGCGCCGCCGCCATGCGGGGCCGCGCCGCCATAGGTGTCGACGATGATCTTGCGGCCGGTCAGGCCGGTGTCGCCATCCGGGCCGCCGATGACGAAGCGGCCGGTCGGGTTGACGTAGAATTGCGCGTCGTCGGCCGGCATGCCGACGTCCTTCAGCACCTTCTGGACGTAGGGGCGCACGATCGCCTTCACGTCGCCGGACTCGAGCTGGCGGCCTTTGCGGTCCTTCTCGGAATGCTGGGTCGAGACGACGACCGCGGTGCAGGCCACCGGGCGGCCATTGGCGTAGCGCAGCGTCACCTGGCTCTTGGCGTCGGGCTGCAGCAGCGGCTCCTTGCCCGAGTGGCGGACATCGGCCAGCGCCTTGAGGATGTTGTGCGAGTACTGGATCGGCGCGGGCATCAGTTCGGGCGTCTCGTTGCAGGCATAGCCGAACATGATGCCCTGGTCGCCGGCGCCCTCGTCCTTGTTGCCGGCCGCGTCGACGCCGACCGCGATGTCGGCGGACTGGCCGTGCAGGCGGACGACGACCTTCGCCTTCTTCCAGTGGAAGCCCTTCTGCTCGTAGCCGATGTCGCGCACCGCGTTGCGCGCCAGCGCCTCGATCACCTTCGCGTTGACCTCGCCGCTCTTGAGCATCGGGGCCTTGGCGCCGCACTTGCGGCGGTCCATGCGGACCTCGCCGGCGATGCAGATGTAGTTTGTGGTGACGAGCGTCTCGCAGGCGACGCGCGCATAGGGGTCGAGGCCGATGAAGGCATCGACAATCGAGTCGGAGATGCGGTCGCAGACCTTGTCGGGATGTCCCTCGGAGACGGACTCGGAGGTGAAGACGAAATCGCCCTGGCGCATCGGCGGGGGACTCCATTTTGGAACCGGGGAAGGCCCTTAGGGCCCTTGAGCGGCGCGACTTGTGGCAAGTCTGGCCTGCCGCGTCAACAACGCGGGGCCGGGGCCTTCATTCCGCCCGGCGCGCGCGCCGGCGCCCGGCGGCGAACGCCGCCAGCAGCAGCGCCGCGCCGAGCGCGGCCGGGATGGCGTCGCCGTGGCGCGCATAGACCGTCGGCGGCAGGGGCGGCGGCAGGGCGGCGTCGAGGAAGCTGCGCGCGCCCATCGGCAGAGCGGCGCGCACGTGGCCTTGCGCGTCGATCACCGCGGAGATCCCGCCATTGGCGACGCGCACGACGGGCAGCCCCTCCTCGATGGCGCGCAGGCGCGCCGCCGCGAAATGCTGGTGCGGCCCGGCGGAGGTCCCGAACCAGGCGTCGTTGGTGGCGACCAGGATCCAGTCCGGCCGGTCAGCGGGATCGACGACAGCGCGCGGGAAGATGCTCTCGTAGCAGATCAGCGGGCTGAAGGGCGGTAGGCCCGGCAGCCTGATCGTCGCCAGGCCGGGGCCGGCGCTGAAATCCGTCGGGCCCGGTGCGATGCGGTCGATCGGCAGCACGCCGCGCAGCGGCACGTATTCGCCGAAGGGAACGAGGTGGAACTTGTCGTAGGTGGCCTGGATGACGCCAGCGCCATCCATCGCGTGGAGGCTGTTCCACGCCCTGAGCGTCTCGCCGCGCTCGACGCGGATCGAGCCGGCGAGCAGGTAGCCCCCCGGCGGCACGAACTGCGCCAGCTCGCGGCGGAAGGCCTCCTCCGAGGCCAGCGGGAAGAGCGTCGCCGTCTCGGGCCAGAGCAGGTGGCCGACCGCCTCGATGCCCGGCGCCATCGACAGGTCGGCGGTGAGCTGCAGGTGGCGCTGGCGCTCCTGCGGGTCCCACTTGAGCGATTGCGGGATGTCGGGCTGCACGAGGCGCAGCCGCGTCGACGTCTCCGCGGCGGGCGGCGGCGCGGGAGGCTGGAGCTGCAGCGCCTGCAGCGCCGCGAACAGCGCCAGCGCGCCGAGGCGCGGCAGCGTCGCGCGGGCGGCCGCGGTGGCGGCCGCGGCGACGGTCAGCGCCGTGAGGCCGTAGACCCCCACCCACGCGCAGAGCGAGGCCACCGGCACGAGCTCGGCCCAGGCCGTGCCGGCGAGGTTCCAGGGAAACCCCGTCAGCACGTGGCCGCGCAGCCACTCCGCGGCCAGCCAGCACGCGCCGAGCGCGGGCGGCGCGGCGAGCCCCGCGCGCAGCAGCCGATGCGCGGCGAGCGTCGCGGCGCTGGCGAAGAGGCCGAGCCCCGCGCCAAGCCCGCCGATCGCGAAGGGCAGCATCCAGGCGAAGCGCGCGGCGTCGACCAGCAGCGCATGCCCGATCCAGTAGAGGCCGGTGGCGAAATGCGCCGCGCCGAACCACCAGCCCGCTGCGAAGGCGGCGCGCGCCGTCGGCGCGGCGCGCAGCAGCAGCAGCAGCCCCGCGAAGGCCGGGACGAGCGCGAGCACGAAGTGGATGGGCGGCAGCGCCAGCGTCGCGCAGGCGCCGAGCGCGGCGGCGATGGCGGCCCGGCGGCGCCAGCCGGCGCGCGCGCAGGACGCCTCCAGCGCGGCCAGGGCCGCCGGCGTCACGCCGCGCCCGGCGGGGCGCCGCCCTCGGCGGCCGGGCGGCGGCGCACGCGCAGCCGCCTGACGCGGCGCGGGTCGGCGTCGACGACCTCGAACTCGACGCCGCCCGGATGCGCGATGACCTCGCCGCGCGCGGGTACGCGGCCCGCATGCGCGACGACGAGGCCGCCGACCGTGTCGATGTCGGCCTCGCGCTCCTCCTCGGTGCGCAGCGCGCCGATTTCCGCCTCGAAGGCGTCGAGCGGCACGCGCGCATCGACCATCCAGGCGCCGTCGGGCAGCCTGTGGGCGCGCGGGCTCTCGTCGGTGTCGTGCTCGTCCTCGATCTCGCCAACGATCGACTCGACCAGGTCCTCGATCGAGACCAGGCCGTCGATGCCGCCGAACTCGTCGACCACAAGCGCGAGGTGCAGGCGCGTCTTGCGCATCTCCAGCAGCAGGTCGAGCACGCGCATCGACGGCGCGACGAAGAGGATCTTGCGCAGCACGTCCTCGATCGCGAAGGGCTTGTCCGAGCCCCAGTAGGCCAGCACGTCCTTGATGTGGACCATGCCCGCGATGTCGTCGGTGGTGCCGCGGTGCACGGGATAGCGCGAATGCGCCTCGCGCCGGATCGTCTCCACCAGCGCGGGCAGCGTCGTGTCGTGGGCGACGGCGACGATGTCGGCGCGCGGCACCATGACGTCGTAGGCGGTGAGCTCGCGCAGCTTGAAGATGTTGCGGATCAGCACGCGCTCCTGCGCGCCGATCTCGACGGGCGGGTCCTCGCCCTCCTCGATGATCTCGCCGATCGTCTCCTCGAGGGATTCGCGCAGCTTGGCCTCGGGGTCGTCGCGGCGCAGCAGCCTGCGGATGCGCTCGCGCAGGCCCTGGTCCTGCCTCTGCTCGTCGCTCATGCCGCGCGCCCTTCCGCGCCGTAGGGATCGGCGACGCCGAGCCCCGCCAGCACCTCGCGCTCCAGCGCCTCCATCCGCGCCGCCTCGCGCGCGCGCGCGTGGTCGTGCCCCAGCAGGTGCAGGACGCCGTGGACGACGAGGTGGATCATGTGCGCGCGCAGGGTCTTGCGCTGGGCGCGCGCCTCGGCGGCGCAGGTCTCGAAGGCGAGCGCCACGTCGCCCAGCGCCACCGTGCCGCCCGGCCGCGCGCCGCCATCGGGGAAGGAGAGCACGTTGGTCGGCTTGTCGCGGCGGCGGAACTCCCGGTTGAGCGCGTGCAGCCGCGCGTCGTCGGCGAGCAGCACCGCGAGCCCCGCGCGCGGCGGCGCGCCGCAGGCCGCGAGGGCCGCGCGCGCCGCCCGGCGGACCTCGCGCGTCGCGTCGGGGATGCGCCGGCGCCAGCGGGCGTCGGCGAGGACGACGTCGATTGCGGCGCTCATCCGCGCCTGCCGGCGTCGCGCGCGTCGTAGGCCTCGACGATCCTCCCGACCAGCGCGTGGCGCACCACGTCGGCGGCGCCGAAGCGTACCATGCCGACGCCCTCGACGCCGGCCAGCACCTCGATCGCCTCGGCCAGGCCAGAGCGCGCGCCGGCGGGCAGGTCGACCTGCGTCAGGTCGCCGGTCACCGCCATGCGGCTGTTCTCGCCGAGGCGCGTGAGGAACATCTTCATCTGCATCGGCGTCGTGTTCTGCGCCTCGTCGAGGATGACGAAGGCGTTGGCCAGCGTGCGCCCGCGCATGAAGGCGAGCGGCGCGATCTCGATCTCGCCCGAGGCCATGCGCCGGATCACCTGGTCGCCGGGCATCATGTCGTAGAGCGCGTCGTAGAGCGGGCGCAGGTAGGGATCGATCTTCTCGCGCATGTCGCCGGGCAGGAAGCCGAGCCGCTCGCCCGCCTCCACCGCCGGGCGCGACAGCACGATGCGGTCGACCTTGCCCTCGGCCAGCATCTGCACGGCCATCGCCACCGCGAGATAGGTCTTGCCGGTGCCGGCCGGGCCGATGCCGAAGACGAGCTCGTTGCGGTGCAGCGCGCGCAGGTACTCGATCTGCCCCTGCGTGCGCGGGTTGACGCGCCGCTTGCGCGTGCGCACGACGAGGTCCTCGTCGCCGAAGAGGTCGCGCGCGTCGGCGCGGTCGGGCGGCGAGGCGAGGCGCATCGCCGCGTCGACGTCGCCCATGTCCACTGCCTGGCCGCGGCGCAGGCGCTCGTAGAGCCAGTTGAGCGCGCCGCGCGCGGCCTCGCTCGCCGAATGCGGCCCGTCGATCGTCACGCGGTTGCCGCGCGAGGCGAGGCGCACGCCCAGGCGCTGCTCGATGCGCGCGAGGTGCCGGTCGTGCTCGCCGAACAGCATCGGCAGCAGGGAGTTGTCGTCGAATTCCAGCTGGAGCGCCTGGCTCCCGCCATTGCCGCTGCGGCTCACGCGGCCTCCCCGGACGCCGGCGCGGCGACCTCGCCTGCGATGGAGTTGGGGCCGAGGCGCAGCAGGCGTACGTCGATCGTCTCGCCGATCGCCGCGCCCGGGGCGTGGCAATGCACGGATTGCAGCCACGGGCTGCGGCCGACGATCTGGCCCGGGTGGCGGCCGGGCTTCTCGACCAGCACCGGAACGACCCGGCCGAGGACCTCGCGGTTGAAGGCCTCCGCCTGGTCGCGCAGCAGCGCCTGCAGCCGCTGCAGCCGCTCGTCCCTGGCCTCCTCGGCGACCTGGCCGGAAAGCGCGGCGGCCGGCGTGCCGGGCCGCGCGCTGAACTTGAACGAGAAGGCGCCGGCGAAGCCCACGGCGCGCACGAGGTCGAGCGTCGCCTCGAACTCCGCCTCGGTCTCGCCTGGGAAGCCGACGATGAAGTCGCTGGAGAGCGCGAGGTCGGGCCGCGCGCGGCGCAGCCGCTCGACGATGCGCAGGTAGTCCTCCGCGCGGTGGCCGCGGTTCATCGCCTCGAGCACGCGGTCGGCGCCCGACTGCACCGGCAGGTGCAGGTAGGGCATCAGCTTCGGCTCCTCAGCATGCGCGGCGACCAGCGCGTCGTCGACGTCGCGCGGATGCGAGGTCGTGTAGCGCAGCCGCGCCAGGCCCTCGATGCGCGCGAGCCGGCGCGCCAGCGCGCCGAGGCCGATCGCGGCGCCGTCTTCGCCCGCGCCGTGCCAGGCGTTGACGTTCTGGCCGAGCAGCGTGATCTCGCGCGCGCCACCCTCGACCAGCATGCGTGCCTCGCGCTCGATGTCGGCGGCCGGGCGCGAGAACTCCGCGCCGCGCGTGTAGGGCACGACGCAGAAGGTGCAGAACTTGTCGCAGCCTTCCTGGATCGTGAGGAAGGCCGAGGGGCCGGCCGGCGTGGCGACCAGCGGCAGGTGGTCGAACTTGGACTCCACGGGGAAGTCGGTGTCGAGCGCCGCGCCGCCCGCGCGCGTCGCCCGCGCGACCAGCTCGGGCAGGCGGTGATAGGCCTGCGGGCCGACCACGACGTCGACGAAGGGCATGCGGCGCACGATCTCCGCGCCCTCGGCCTGCGCCGTGCAGCCGGCGACCGCGACCAGCATGCCGGGTCGCTCCTGCTTGGTCTCGCGCAGCCGGCCGAGCTCGGAATAGACCTTCTCGGAGGCCTTCTCGCGGATATGGCAGGTGTTGAGGATGATGAGGTCCGCGTCCTCGAGGCCTTGCGCGGGCGCGTAGCCCAGCGGTGCCAGCACGTCCGCCATGCGGGCGGAGTCGTACACGTTCATCTGGCAGCCATAGGTCCGGATGAAGAGCTTCTTGCTCAAAGCGCCTTGAAATCCTTGGATTTTCGAGGGGAAATCGGAGGGGAAGCTAACAGCCCGGCCCCGCGAGTCAAGGCGAGGCACGCCGCGGCGCGCCAGGCCTGCGCCCGGCATTGAGGTCGGAGAGCGCGGTGGCGATGGATGTTTCGCAATGCTGCGTCAGCGCCTTGCGGCTGCCGAAGCGCGCGAAGGTCACGACGTCGTGGAACTCCACCTCGACCGTGACGAGGCCGACGCCCAGCGCCTCCCAGAGATGCGGCCCGAGGTCCATCGCCCCGTACCAGGCGAAGAAGGGGCGCAGGTTGCGCCCCATCGGCGCGTCGTCGAGGCGGGTGTAGGCGATGGTCACGGGCTGCACCGCAAGAGGCCGCCCGTCCGGCGCGATCTCCGCCGCCGCGAGAAGCGAGCTGCGGAAGGGGCGCAGGCGGTTGCCGTCCCAGGACGTGGCCTCGGGGAAGAGCACGAGGCTGCGGCCCTCGGCGAGCGCGCCGGCAAGGCTGTCGCGCTCGTCGTGCACGCTGCGCCGGTCGCGGCCGACGAAGACCGTGCGCTGCAGCCGCGCCAGCCAGCCGAAGAAGGGCCAGGACGCGACCTCGCGCTTGGCGACGAAGCTCACCGGCGCGAGCGCCGAGAGCACGACGATGTCGAGGTAGGAGAGGTGGTTCGAGACGAACAGCGTCGGAGCGACCTCGCTCGGCGCGCCGCGCACCAGCACGCGCAGGCCGAGGATGCGGCAGCAGGCGGCGTGGTACCAGCGCGGCAGGCGCGCCGCGAGCGGCGCGCGCGCGAGCACGAGCAGCGCCTGCACCGGCATCAGCGGCAGGGTCAGCGCCGCGTAGAGGACGAGGCGCAGCAGGGCGCGCGGCCGCGAGTTCGGCATCGACGCCTTGCCGCGGCCTCAGTCCCGGCCCAGCTTGCGCCGGTAGTGGTTGAAGTACTTGTCGGTCACGCGATCGACCGCGATGACGACGCAGACATCGGTGGTGCCGAACTGGTGGTCCACCACCGCGCCCTCGCCCACGAAGCCGCCCAGCCGCAGGTAGCCCTTCACGAGCGGCGGCAGCCCGGCGACCACGGCGCGCGCCTCGAGCGCGGCCATGGCGTCGCTCTCCGCGAAGCGCTCGGGCGGCAGGAGGTCCATGCGCCGGAACAGCGCGGGCAGGGCGCGCGGTCGCAGCTCCGGCGGCGCGAGGTGGCGATGGTGCAGGTAGGACAGGGCCGGCGCGAGCGCCCCGGTATCGGTGCCAGGCAGGGAGGCGCAGCCGAGCATCACGCGGACGTCGTGGGCGAAGACGTAGTCCGCGATCCCGCTCCACAGGCGCTGCATCGTGGCGCGGGTGCGGTAGCGCGCGTCGACGCAGGCGCGGCCGAGTTCCAGCGTGCGCGCGCGATGCGCCGCGAGCGCGCCGAGGTCGAACTCGCCCTCGCTGTAGAAGCCGCCATGGCGCGCGGCGACCGCGCCGCGCAGCAGCCTGTAGGTGCCGACTACCGCCTCCGGCCCGTCGCCGAGGCGACCGTCGAGGACGAGCAGGTGGTCGCAGATCGCGTCGAAGCGGTCGAAGTCGCAGCGAGCCGCGTGCATCTCCGCGCTCGGCGTCGCGGTCATCTCCTCGTAGAAAACGCGGTAGCGCAGGCGCTGCGCCGCCTCGACCTCCGCGGCGTCGCGCGCCAGCCTCGCCTCGAGGGCGCGATGGTCGCGCACGGACTGGCCGTCGCGTTCCTCGGCGCGCAGCGCCGCCATGCCCGTGGCCATCATCCGTCCCTCCGGCGCCGCGAGGCGTCGCGCAGCGGGACGCCGTAGAGCTCGAGCCGGTGCCCGACCAGCTCGAAGCCGAGCTCGCGCGCCACCTTGCGCTGGAGCTTCTCGATGGCCTCGTTCTTGAACTCGATGACCTGGCGCGACTCGAGGTCGACGAGGTGGTCGTGGTGCTCGGTCGTCGCCTGCTCGTAGCGCGCGCGGCCGTCGCCGAAATCGTGGCGGGACAGGATCCCCGCCTCCTCCAGCAGGCGCACGGTGCGGTAGACCGTGGCGATCGAGATGCGCGCGTCGATCCCCGCGGCGCGGCGATGGAGCTGCTCGACGTCGGGATGGTCGTTCGACTCCGACAGGACGCGCATGATCACCCGGCGCTGGCCGGTCATCTTCAGGCCCTTGGCGAGGCAGAGCTGCTCGAGCCGGGACATGCGATGCGTGGTCCGGTGGGCGAGAGGACCGGCTTGGATGCCGGGCGGCCGGCGGGGCGGGACCGCTTGACTGGGCTCAGTATAGGCCATCGCGCATCTCCTTCCATCGATCGAGGCAATCAGGCCATGCGGACGTGGCGCCCGGATGACGGCGCCGGGTCGGGAAGGCTGCAATGCGCCCGCTCAGGGGGCGACGATCGAGCGCCAGCCGCGCCGGATCTCGCGGCGCATCGTGATGGCGTCGACCGCCGGGCCCTCGCGCCGCGCGTAGTAGCCGCGGCGCCGGCCGATCGGCTCGAACCCCTCGGCGGCGTAGAGCGCGCGCGCCGGCGCGTTATCCTCGGCGACCTCGAGGTAGAGCCGCCGCGCCCCGCGATGCCCCGCCTCCTCGCTGGCCGCGTCGACCAGCGCGCGCGCGAGGCCGTGCCGGCGCCAGGCCACGCCGACCGCGAGGGTCAGGAGCTCCGCCTCGTCCGCCGCGACGCGCGAGATCGCCGCCGCCGCCGGGGGGAGGCCATCGAATTCCACGACATGGCCGAAGGCGGCCGGCATCGCCAGCACGTCCAGCATCGCGGCCAGCGACCACGGATCCTCGAAGCACGCGGCGTGGAGCAGCGCCAGTGCCGGCGCGTCCTCGCGCGCCGCCGCCCGCAGCCGCGGCGCCCCGCTCATCGCCCGGCGCGCCGGGTCGCGCGCGGCGCGGTCGTGGCCGGGGGTTGGATGTAGAGCGGCGCCGGCGGCCGCTCGGGCATCGGCATCGCCTCGGCCAGGGCGGCGACGTCGGCGGCATCGACGAGGCGCGGCACCGCGCGCGCGACGCGCCCAGCCTCGGCGAGGGCGGCGGCGGCTTCCTCGGCGCGCTCGCCGACCGCGACGACTCGCGTTCCCGGCGCGATGCGCGCAGGCAGGTCCGAGGCGCGGCAGGCGAAGGGCGCGCCCCCGGCACCGAGCTGGAAGAAGAACTCGGCGCGCCGCGAGTCGACGCAGGCGAGCGGCGCCTCGCCCGGCGCGCAGGCGTAGCCCGCCCGCAGCGCCGCAAGGGTCGTCACGCCCGCGACCGGGATGCCGAGCGCGAGCGAGAGGCCGCGCATGAAGGCGAGGCCCGCGCGCAGCCCGGTGAAGCGGCCGGGCCCGATCGTCGCCGCGAGCAGGCCCAGCTCGCGCATGCGGATGCCGGCGCCGGCGAGCAGCGCCTCGACATGCAGCGCCAGCGCGTCGCCCTGGCCGCCTTCCGGCAGGATCGCGGCGGCGACGGCCTCGCCGTCGCGCCGGAGCGCGAGCGAGCCGCGTGAGGTGGCGCTGTCGAGCGCGAGGACGATCAAGCGGGGACCGGGGGGCTTGCGGGCGCGGAGTGTCGCGCGCCGCCGAGGTGCCGATCAAGCGCGGTGGGCCCGTCGGTCAGCCGCGCTCGTCCGGGCGGTCCAGCGCCTCGAGGCCGTTGGCGCGGATCAGCGCGCGCAGGTCGCGCACATAGGCCTCGCCACGCTCCGAGTAGCGCAGCAGCTCGCCGGCGAGCGCATGGCCCACCGGCGCGCGGCCATCCTCGCGCGCCTTGGCGCGCGCGGCGCGGAACCGCGCATAGGCGCGGTGGCTGTTGAGGTTCAGCGCCCAGGCGGCGACCGCTTCCTGGATGCCGTCGAAGCGCCGCAGCA
>Ga0194130_10004082_pt1 | contig 18914 bp, 7 predicted proteins | sample TA2KigsurfametaG_FD_160084 | JGI IMG/M metagenome (GOLD analysis project Ga0194130, IMG submission 160084) | Freshwater microbial communities from Lake Tanganyika, Tanzania - TA2015050 Kigoma 12 surface | ecosystem: Environmental > Aquatic > Freshwater > Lake | place: Tanzania: Lake Tanganyika... | reverse complement strand
CTGGTTCACGATCGAGACATCGATGCCTTCACGCTCGTCGGCTTGATCAGTCTGGTCCGAACCGTCAAAGGTGATCTGGTGTTCTTCGCTGGCCGATGGCATGAGCTTGGCAGTCTGCATGAAGCTCTCGAAGGAGGCGAGCATCCCGGCCTGAAATCGACGGGAGAACTTAGGCGAGCCGAGGAGCTCGCAGACCTTCTTTTGCACAAGGGCGACACTCAAGCGATCACGAATGCCGTGGACCTTGATCGGCTCATCGTGCTGATCGACACCGCCCTCACGCCACTCTCGACGGTATTGGTTCTTGCTGAGTGCTTGACCAGCGACCACAGTGTGCCGTACGCGTCGCACCAAGATGGTTCGAAGCGTTGCCTCACGATCAGCGTCCGTTGCAGTCTCCGAGATCAGCGCACTGGCATCAAAGCCTGGCGTCGCCTCCCTGCCTACGACCGCGAGCTGGTTCCACACATGCCGGTAGCTGTCCTCCAGAGGTGTCGCCGACACCAAGAGCACGCGGCGGGCCCGCGGACCGTAGCCCGGGAAGACGCGGCGATTCACCTGTTGTCCGCAACCAAGGATCAGGGACAGCAGCCGATTGCGCTCAGCGCCCTGTGGACGAAGGCCATGCTTCAGGTTGTGGGCCTCGTCGATGATCACCAAATCAAATGAGGGCAGCGCGCAGCATGCCGCACAGGCGAGCGCTTGCTTGAAGTCGCGCTTGTTGCGCAGGCTGAGTGCATCAGCATCAAGCCAGGGCAGCCGCCGGAGCATGGCCTTGCGGAGCCGCCGTGCGTCCACACTGTCCGCGTCGCCATCGCTTCCCTTCATCGGTAGACTGAAACTTGTCAGTCGTGTGAAGAAGTCACGGTCTGGCTGTGTTGATGCTGACTGCACGAGGTCCAACAGCGAGTGGCAGTGCACCATCGACCGGACCGGCTTGTGGTCGAGGCCACGAAGGTTCATGTCGACCGTCCGCACATTGCCTTGGGTGAATCCGATGAGCTCTCGTTGCCACTTGCGTTGGATGTTCTCGCGTGGCGCAATGACGAGGACCCGGAAGTTCGGATGTGCATTTCGGAAGAGCGCCATCGTGGCCAGTGCCACGAAGGTTTTCCCCATCCCCACTTCATCAGCGAGGTAAGCGACGCCGAACCGCTCCAGCATCGTGTGCAGCGCGACCGCCCCTTCAAGCTGGGCTTGGGCTTGCTCGGCCGGGATCATCGCTCCAAGATCAAGAAGCTGTGCTGCCCTTTCGATCGGTGTCATCAGGCACGCTCCCCCGGGGCTGCCCGGGTCAGGAACACGCGCTCAAACCACTCGAGGAATCCATCCAGTGGCTCGTTGCGACAGGCTGCGTCTGTCATCAGTTCGTGGCGAGCGGCATGACTCATGATCTGCTGCTGGAGGCCGTCGACGCGGTTGACGTGGCGTTCCACGAACTCAGGGTGGCGGCTCTTGACTCCGTCGAGGACGCTTTGCGAACAGAGCAGCATCAGGTAGGCCAGGACTGGATCGACCATCGGCTTCACCGATGGTGACCGCTCCAGTTCCTGCGGCGACTGCACGCCGATGGCACCACGTTGATCGAGTTTGGCCAGCACATGCCCGAGCGAGTCGTGCTTGCTGCCAAAGAGCAGGGCGATCGCTTCGCGGTCCTTGCCAGCGTCCAGCGCTGCATGGATACGACGCTCCAGTGCATCGAAGGCTGTGAACATCCCCGCGAAACGGTCGAAGAGTGTCGGGACATCGACGTCGTCCGCCGCTTGCGTGGCATCCTCTTCCAGGCCCCACGCTGAGAAGTCCCGGCCATGGAGCTGCAGGAACTCGGCGCGCTCCTCAGGCGTCAGCATGGTCCAGAGTTTGAGGATCTCCAAGGGCGACAGATTCATCATGAGCGATGGCTTCAGTTCCATGCCCGACTCTTGCACCAGCAGCACGCCCTGGTCGCCCCCTTCCAAGGCCGCCGTGAACATCGACCCCACCCGCAGGTGCTCTGCGATTGCGCTCGACAACTCGCCTGAGAGTGTGAGCCACTGGCGTGCGGGCATCGGTTCCAGAGCACCGACGTCCAGACCCCCACGCGTGAGCGCAACCGCTGGCATGGCGGTCGCTGCATCCCAGTAGGCGTGACAGCAGGCCGTGGACCAGTCATGGGCAAGCATGAGTGGGGAGACGGGCAAGCCGACGCCATCATTCGTCGCCTCGTGCAGAGCGATCTTGCCCTTGGTCGGTTCGAGCCACGGCTGTGGTCGGCGCGGGGTCTCGACCTCGATCAGGATCCCGCACTCCGTGTTCTGCCGACCATGATGGGCGGCTGTCGTCAGGTTGACCGAGCCAACGAACATGATCTCGCGCTTGGGGTGGATGCTGAAGAAGCGATACACCTTGGCGTGCATGAATCGAGCGTGAGTGCCCTCGGCGCGGCTTCCAGCCAGGACCGCACGAGGCAGCGTGCTCCACACCGTGTTGGGCAGCGTGTCCGTGGCATGCATCGTCGACTCGCTGATACTTGCCGTGCCGGGTGCGAGCATCGGCAGATGCAGCCGAGTGGACTCCAGATCGAACCGTTCCTGGAGTGCCACCAGCGGCTGAAGACCACCCTCGTCGAAGCTCGAACTGAGGACTTCAAGATGCATGCCACGAAGGGCGTTTCCTGTTGCGCGTGCAAGGAAGTCCGGCACGGATTCCTGGCCACTCATGTAGAGCTGGGTTAGCACGCGGCCGCCGGCGGATCGACGAGACCGGCTGGGCACCTTGCGAAGGAAGGATCGAATCGCTTCAAGTGACTCGCATGTCCCGTTCCCGATGCGTCGCCGCTCGATGGTGCTGAGCAGACGCAGGAGCGGAGCACTGAGTTCACTGGGTGAGTCAAGTCTGAGTTCCTCAAGGTGAGCGACCTCAAGGTTTCGCCACCATCCCGCTCGAGTGAGGTTGCATGAGCCCACCATGACCACGAGTGACGGCGCGCAGGGTTTCCCGTCGGCGTCTGGTGGGTTGTCGACAAGAACCATCGAGACCTTGGGGTGGAACAGTCCCCCGCTTCCCCCGATGCACTGGCAATCAAGGTCAAGTCTGCGCGATCCGGTCTCACCGGCGAGCAATCCCCGGCGGTCATAGAAGACCGCGAGCCGATGCGTCATGGAGCGTAGGGCTTCCTCAAGCTGCGCCAGTCGCACTCGGGGTGCATGGCTGAGCGCCACATCGATGAGCGTCGGGACGATCTCTTGCTCGAAGAACGACGGATCGAACTCGTAGGTCGTGAAGAGTGCCGCGGACACCTGTCGACCGGCGAGCGCATCGATCATCGCTCCGGAAATGGTCTGCGAGGGTGCCCTATCCACGCGTGGGGTGCTCCAGCTGCTGGGCGACGTCTCGCAATGAATCCAGGAAAAACGTGAATGGCCATGACTGAACGATTTCCTGAACCGGCGGCAGCGCGGCGTGGTCATCACGCATGGCCACGCGAAGGACCCCGCGTTCGATCGTGATCCAGGGTGCACCACCGCGCTCAGCCATGACGGCGGCATTCGCCTGCACCATCGCGCGGATGATGCCGGCGGAGTCCGACGATGCCATGGCCTGCAGGATCCCGGTCCAGCGCGCGATCTCCGGCTGCGTGAGATCGACGGACGGATGGCCGAGCAGGTCGATGAACTCCTGCGGTTTCGCGGCGGCGAACGCCGCGCCGCAGTGACGACCGAGCATGTCGGCGTGGCGATGAATCGACACGCCATCCTGGGCGAGCAGATTCCGGAAGATCGCTTGCGTCAGCGCGAGATTGGCGGCGGCTCGTTCGATGCAGAGCAGCGCATCGGTCAGATCGGCGTGGGATGGACCAAGCCGCTTCGATCGCGCGGCGAGTTGCCCGACCGCAGCGGGGCTGAAGCTGAAGTCCTTGATCGGCAGCGTGTCGCGCAAGAGATCGACCAACTGTCGCTGTCGGCCGTCGGTCGAGTCCGCGTTGCCTCCGTGCAACAGGTGATGGGTGTAGAGCGGCACTTCGCTGGAGCGGATGCGAGGCTGGAAGGCCCGTCCCAGCAGATGCGCTGCAGGAGCGAACGTCCCCTTTAGGTCCACCACGGCGGATTCGCGGCGCATGAGCCCAAGCAACTGTCCGCGCAGGCCATCGCGTGTCGCTGCACCGGTGGATATCCCGGGCAGGATGCGCTCAAGCGCTTGGATGGCGGCCTCGGTCGGGATGGGTGGCTCGCCCATAAGCAATCCACTGCTGCGTGTTGCACCTGTGTAGTAGCCCCAAAGTCCGTAGATGCGTTGACTGGCGAGGATCTGGTGCCGCGGATGGGTGCTGAGGGTGATGCGAGGACTTGCGGCCAAGTTGGCCTGCACACGCTCGGTGCCACGCAGGGCAACATCACCGTTGATGGCCACGCGGACGTAGGCGATGAGCTGCTCGGTCTTTAAGAAGACGTCCAAACGACTGGCGGATGGATCCCGTGCGATGACCTGCTCGGCAAGCAGGTAGCCCAGTATGGTCGTCGTGTAGCCCCGCACCGAACGCGCAACTGTGTTGACGTTGCCCACCACTCGCCGCGCTAGTGGAATCCAGATCCGGCCAGCACCCAGTGCATCTCGCGAACCCTTCACCGCCGCGCGCGAATCGAGCGCGCTCAGGAACGGTTCACGAAGTCCGGCTGCCCCTGGCATGGGCTGAACGGTACATCAGACGGGCCGCGGAGTCGGTGATCGAAGTCGCCAGCGGCGACAAAGTAGGCCGTGTCGGTATCCAACTCAGCGGAGATCCCGCCCCCACTGAGACACCCGTGCGTGGTGGTGACGACCGTGGAGATGGCCAGATCCGAGGACGCGGACGGCGCCACATTCTCATGGCTGAATCATGTTCGTGTCATAGATTGCAGTCTTAGGAACCACTCGGTGCCGCACTCGGCATGAGCGCGTTGAATCCGTCTCGTTCAAAGCCACCGATGACTCGGCGGCCACCGGCCCAGCTGTCAACTCCGTCCTGGCGTGACCATCCGAACGACCACACAGCGGTCGCGCCATCGGGAAGGCCGTACTCAAGAAGGATGCCTTGCGTTTCGCTGAGCGAGCCAGCCATCGCAATCGGGTGCGGCTCGCGGCTGCAGGTCTTCGTGCCGTGCAGCAAGCCATCCACGCTGGTCAGCGTCATGGCGAGTTCGTGTCCGTTGTTGTCGAGCGAACACTTGCATGTTCCACGCAGCGTGAACGCCCGATTCGGGACAAGGCCGAGGTTGCGTTGCCAGAGCGCCTCGCGCTCGCGCCACTCTTCCGCGAAGGGAAGGAAGCTGGGCACCCGATCGCAGAGTTCGATCAGTGGGCCGGTACCGCGACGGGTGTACGCACGCAGCTCGGTCGCATGGAAGGTGGCCTGCGTGGCTGACTCCGAGTGCTCGACGAGCACGTCTTCCCAACCGTCACCATCCAGATCACCGAAGAAGAGTGGCCGAATCGATTCCACCCACTCCTCGCTGGTGCGTTTCAGTTCAAGGCCGTTGCTGGTCAACACGCTGTGCTCCTTCGTTCGCTCCATGCTGCATCGCTCAGTGTTGGGCGGCAGCACGGCACTGAAGAGCTCGACAACGTCCGCATCATGGAAGCCTGACTGCTTCGCTCGGCGCGCGATGGAAAGGCACGACAACACGGCATCGGTGGTCTGGATCGGCGCAAAGAAGGCGAGCTCAAGGTTGTTGGCGGGATTCAAGCCGCGTCGAAAGGCCGTTGCGGCATCGGCACAGGTCTTGACGAGCATCTGGCTGCCCACGTTCGGGTAGTTCGTCATGTGAACCCCATCGGGGCTCGTGGACTGGGCCGGTTCGAGGGTCCACCAGAGCCTGACGATGGCGTCGGAACCATCGATCCCCGCGAAGTGCTCCCCCGCAACGAGAAGCGGGTACGGGCCGGTATCGGTCGGGTCGACGACGACCGCGTGCAATCCCGGGCGGACCGCGGTGGATTGCGCAGAGACCTCGTCAGACGAGCCAGCAACAGGCGCTGTGCTTGCACACCCGGCGAGCCCTGCCAACGCAACCGGAAGGATGAGGCATCGAACCCAAAAGCGCTTGAATTCCCTGATCATGCTCCGCGCCTCCTTGCGCGAAGGGGCAGGCTACGGATTGCCTTGGGGCAGTCAACAACAATCCACCGATTTCACAGGAGGGTTCCGTTTGGAGCCTGCGCTGGCAGGCGGTCCCCCGTGCGTGGGGGCACCCGGCCCCCTGTGGACTTAGCCGCCACTACCGTGCCCCCATCGACGCTTCCCCCTCCATCCTGCCCGCGCTGGCGCGCATCGAGCTGCCGGTCCTGCCGCCGTGCCCCTGCCCGTACCTGCCGGGGCGCGCCATGCGCGTGCGGGCGTTCATGGCGCGCGCGATGCTGCCGTCGGACTACCAGGCGCTGATGGACCGCGGCTTCCGTCGCACGGGCACGATGGTCTACGCGCCCGCGTGCGAGGCCTGCTCGGCGTGCATCCCGCTGCGCGTGCCCGTGGCGGCGTTCGCGCCCTCCAAGAGCCAGCGCCGCGTGCTGCGCCGCAACGCCGACATCACGGTCACCGTGGGACGCCCCGACGCTGACGACGCGACCTATGCGCTCTATCGCCGCTACCTCGCGCACCAGCACCCGGGCGGCGAGCAGGAGTCCGATCGCGACTCCTTCCGCGAGTCGTTCGTCGAAAGTTGCGTCGACACGTACCAGATCGACTACTCGCTTGCGGGCGCGCTCGTTGCCTTCAGCATCGTCGATGCGTGCGACACATCGCTCTCGGCCGTGTATCACGCGTTCGATCCCGACCACGCGCGCCGCAGCCTGGGCGTGCATTCCGCGCTGACCGAGATCGCGCTCGCCCAGCGCATGGGGATCCCCCACTACTACCTCGGCTACTGGATCGCCCAGTCACCCGCCATGGCCTACAAGGCCGACTACCGGCCGCATGAGGTGCTGGTCAGTGGGCGATGGGTGCAAGCCGAGACTGGCCGGCTTCCGGCGATCGAGTAGGTAACACTTTGGTCAAAGTTCCGCTTCTCAGGAACCGAGCGCCACGTTGATTCGGGTAGAGCCTCGCGGTACCGTCCGGCCTTCCAGGAGAAAGTCCATGCTGAACTTCCGGTGGCTATGTGGTGTCGTTGTTTCCCTCGGGTGCGTTTCCATCGCGGAAGCCGTTGATCGGCTCGTCCCGTCTCAGTACCCAGACATCCAAGCCGCAATCAATGCCAGCAGCTCGGGCGATGTGGTTGTCGTTTCGCCGGGCACCTACAACCAGCGACTCGACATCGGCGGTCGCAACATCACGCTTCGCTCGACGCTGGGGGCGGCAGCGACCATCATTGATCCTCAAGGCGCGGGCGGCGTGGTGATCAACTCCACGAATCCCGCTGCGAATGGTTGGACCTTGGATGGGTTCACTATCCGAAATGGGCTCGATAGCGGGCTGAATCTTCAGGGCGTACAGTGCACGATCAAAGACTGCGTCTTTCTCAACAATCGGACTGGGTCCCCGCAGGGAGGCGGTGGAGTTCGGACTGACGGCGGCATTGTCGCCGTACTTGATTGCACCTTCCGGCAATGTGAATCTGTTTCGGGCTCTGCCAAGGGGGGCGCAATCTTGTCCAAGTCAACTTCCCTGACTTTGGAGCGGAGCACGTTCGATACAAACAGGTGTGTCAGCGATACAGGTTTCGCTGTTGGTGGATCGGTAGCGGTCGAAGGTGGAGTTACTACTGTCGCTTTCTGTACCTTCTTGAATTCATCGTCAGTTTCAACTGGGGGAGGCGGGTTGGTGACGGGTAGAGGTGGGGCGCTGGACTACTCGATCAGTGGTAGTCACACCGTCATTGATTGTAGTTTTACAGGCTGCCTCGCTAGCGGGAACAATCTTGATACTGGTCCGGGCCAAAGTTCTACCGGGCAGGGAATTGGAGGCGCAATCTGTCAAAGCGGCAGCGCAAACCTTGAAGTCAATCGAACGTCATTTACTCAAAACAAGGTGTTTAGTAAGTGTCGTAATGAAGACGGTGGATTCCAGGCGTCCTACTCGATTGGTGCAGCGATATACTGCAGCGGACCAACCCTGACCGTGACAGATTGTCAGTTTGCTGATCAGCAGGTGGAAGTGCGAACTGAGGTTGGAAGTGATGGTCGTTACGCGTGGGGAGGGTCGATTTTCGCGGCTCCAGGCGGCCAACTCTCTCTCGCGCGCTGTACCTTTGCTCGCGCAAATCTGTTTGGCGATTCCATCGATGCACGAGCTGCGAGCGTCTACTCCGAGCGCGACGCCAACATCGTCGACTGCAACTTCGTGGCGGAATCGACGCCCGGAATTGGCGGCGCTATCACGTTTCCAAACAGTACTCAGTCAACGATAAGCAGTTGCACTTTTTCGGAATGCGCGTCGACTGCAAACGGTGGCGCGATTTGGCTCACCGGCGGGAACCGCACGTTCACGGACTGCACGTTCACCAACAACATTGCGCAGGGCAGCGGAGACCGACGCGGTGGCGCGGTGTACGCGGAGGGTGGCGCTGCCCTCAGTTTCACTGATTGCGACTTCACAGGCAATGCCGTGAAAGCAACCGGCAACAACGGTGATCAGTGGGCATACGGCGGGGCCTGTGGGATGTTTGGCGTCACGCCCAAGTTCACCCGCTGCAGTTTCAACGACAACCTGAGTCAAGCCAACGGCACGGGTAGTGGTTGGCGGCGCGCGTACGGCGGCGCCAATGCTGATTACGACAGCGACACGGTCTACACCGATTGTGTCTTCGACGGAAACAAGGCCGAGTGGACCGGCGACGGTTCGCGCTTCGCGCGCGGCGGCTCGGTGTGGATGTGGTCCAGCGACGGAGACTTCGTCCGGACCACAATCAATGACAGCAGTGCCGGACCTGCGACAGCTGAAGCGCTTGGTGGCGGAGTTTGCCTCGAAAACGTCTCGAGGCCCGGATTTACCTACAGCACGTTTGACGGATGCTCGGCACAAAAGGGCGGCGCGCTCGCGTCCTACTCCTCGGAGCCATATCTCGTCAGCACGTCGATACGCGATTGCACTGCCTCAGTTGCGGGTGGTGGCATGCTTGTTGACGCTGGCAGCACGCCGTACGTGCTTGCCGGACTGTTTGAGCGCAATGCGTCGCCCCTCGGTGGTGCGATCCGCTCAGAGGGTTCGGGAACGAACCTCCCCTTCGTCGTGAACACCCAGTTCTGCGGGAACACCGTCACGACCTTGAGCGGGTCGATCCTGGGTGGTGAGGGAAACCAGATCTCCGAGGTCTGCAATACAGACTGCAACGGCAACGGTGTCAATGACGCAGAAGAGATCGCAGGTGGTGCTGCCGACATCGACCTGAACGGGGTGCTCGATTCATGCCAGACGGATTGCAATGCCAATGGCCAGCCCGATGCGTACGAACTCGGACAGAACACGGTTCCAGATTGCAATGGCAATGGGCGACCTGACTCCTGTGACATTGCAAGCGGAGTGAGTCTGGATGCTGCAGGCAACGGGACGCCGGATGAGTGTGAACTCGTGTCGGCTCGGCTGGTGCCCTTTGAGTACCCGACGATTACCGCCGCGATCAATGCGGCCGCAAACGGCGACACCATCGTCGTTGCACCCGGTGCCTACTACGAAAAGTTCAACTTCGGATCCAAGAGTCTCGTGTTCAAGTCTGTTGGCGGAGCGGCAGTGACCTATCTCGACGGCAACGGCCAGAACGGGACGATCGTCACAGTGAATGGCGGCCAGGGGAACTCCACGATCATTGATGGATTCACATTCTGGTACGCACAGGGTGGACATGCGCTCTACATCCAGAACGCATCCCCCACCGTGCGGAACTGCCGATTCCTCTTCAACAACGTCGCTGATGGGGCAGCCTTGCGCATTGACTCGCCGTCCACGGCGCTCATCAATGACTGTACGGTTGAGTCGAATACGGCCACCAATGGTGCTGGACTGTGGACCAACGCCACTCCGGTCCTGACGCGAGTGCTCTTCAAGAACAACGTGGTCTCGGGGGTGGGTGGAGCAGCTCGTCTCGTCGGCGGTTCGCCCGCCTTCCTTGACTGTGAATTCACTGGGAACCGGACTGAGGGTGGCTCGTCCGTGCAGAATGGCGGAGCCATCCATGCCACCAATACGGTCAACATGCGCATTCAAGGGTGCGACTTCACGTCAAACCTTGCGCTTTCTCAGGGCGACAACGCCGATCGAGTCGCCATGGGTGGTGCGATCTTCGCGCAAGACTGCACGCGTTCGGGCGCGAATCCGCCCAAGTCACTCGTCGACTGTGCCTTCACCGCGAACATCGCCAGAACAACCGGAAATGGTGGTGGTGGCCGGCGCTCGGATGGCGGTGCAGTGGTGGACTGGAACTCCGATCTGATCGCAGAAGACTGCACATTCACGCAGAATCGCTGCGAGTCAACGAGCAATGCGGGGCGGGTGACGCGTGGCGCTGCGTGGTTTGGATTGGCATCGAATGCAGCCATTCGGCGATGCACGTTTTCGGATGGCGCAGCAGCCACGTCAGGGGGTGGTGATGCGTTCGGCGGTGCTGTCTACCTTGAGCAAGCAAGCAACGGGGTCATCGAGTCGAGTGTGTTCGACGGTGGCACGGCCCAGCGGGGTGGTGCGCTGTATCTGGCTGGCAACTCGCAGCCGAACATCCAGTTCAATGACTTCCTTGACAACTCATCGACAGCATCGGGCGGTGCAATCCACGCGAACGCCTCCCCCGCTTTGATCTTTGACTGCGATCTTCGGCGCAACGCTTCTCCGAGTGGATCTGCCATCTTCGCCGAAGGTGCGACCGGACCGAGCGTCTTCGGATGCACTCTGTGCGGGAACCCAGGTGCGGACGTGGTTGGCCCTTGGACCGACAGCCAGAATTCGATCAGCGAGCTGTGCGCTGATTGCAACGCCAACGGCATTGAAGATGCGGCTGACATCGCAGCCGGCGCACCGGACTGTGATGGCGATGGCCGACCGGACGACTGCCAGCCCGACGCTGACGGTGACGGAGCAATTGATGCCTGTGATGGATGCCCGACGGATCCCCTGAAGATCGATCCGGGATCGTGTGGATGCGGTATCGCCGACGGAGACCTCGACGGTGATGGCGTGGCCAACTGCGACGATGGCTGCCCGAACGATCCGTCCAAGACGCAACCCGGCGCCTGCGGATGTGGGGTTCCTGACACCGATACGGACGGCGACGGTGCCGCCGACTGCGTCGATGGCTGCCCAGACGATGCGGCCAAGACGGCTCCCGGCGCATGCGGTTGTGGCGTTTCCGACGTCGACAGCGATGGTGACGGTGTCGCGAATTGCGTCGACGGCTGCCCCACAGACCCTGCAAAGACCAGCCCGGGCTCCTGCGGCTGCGGTGTCCCCGACACGGACAGTGATGGCGACGGCGTCGCGGACTGCAACGATGGTTGCCCGAATGATCCGCTGAAGTCTGAAGCCGGATCTTGCGGCTGTGGAGCGCCTGAGACCGACACAGACGGTGACGCTGTACCGGACTGCGTTGACAACTGCGCGCAGACGGCGAATTCCGATCAGGCGGACTGTGACGGCGACGGAGTCGGCGATGCCTGCACGCCGCCGGTGGATTGTGACCAAAACGGCATCAACGACCGCTGCGACATCGCGAGCGGTGCCGCCGATGTCGACGGCGACGGCGCACTTGACGCGTGCGAGCCGGACTGCAATGCCAACGCGCTTCCTGATGACTACGAACTGACCAGCGGTCTGGCGGACGATTGCAATCTCAACGGTCAGATCGATGCCTGCGAGATTTCCAGCGGCTCGGGATCGGACATCGATGGTGATGGTGTGCTCGACGAATGTGAGGTCGACTGCAACAACAACGGCATCATCGACGTCGTTGAGATCGCAGGCGGTGCGCCTGACTGCGATGGTGACGAGATCCTGGATGCCTGCCAGGATGGTTCGACGCTGCGGAGCTCCCTGACCGCCCCGTGGGGCGGTGGTGCGCCGGCCGAGCTGCACGTCTCAGGCGTCCCTGTGCCAGTGGGCGTCGTCAAGGTTCGGCTCGAGGTCGTCGGTGACCTCGACGCTGTGAATGAGTTTGCAACGCTGAAGGTCAATGGCTCGAGCATCGCTGTCCTGTTCGGAACGACTGGGCAGGCATGTCCCGCGGCGCCACAGGTTCATGAGTTGACCTATACAGCCAGCCAGTGGAATCAGCTCATTTCTGGTGGGAGCGTGGTAATTCGACTTGAAGCGCCATCGACCGTCAGCGCGACGGAGTGCGGATCGTCCCGCGTGGCCATCCTGGTCTCCTTCCAGAATGGCGCCTCGGATTGCGACGCCGATGGCACATCCGATCGCTGCGAGCTCTTCGGTGGCTCGCAGCCGGATTGTGACGGCGATCAGGAACCGGATTCTTGCGCCATCGCCGTCGGAGCCGTTCCAGACTGCAACGGGAACGATGTTCCGGATTCCTGCGACTTGGTTGATGGGACGTTGTCAGATTGCGACGCCGATGGCGTTCCGGACTCTTGCGCGATCGGCAGTGGACAGGTTGTCGATTGCAACGCCAATGGTGTTCCGGACTCGTGTGATCTGTCCGGCGGTGCTCCGGATTGCAACGACAACTCGGTCATCGATGCCTGTGACATTTCCCTGGGAACGAGTGCAGATGTTGACTCGAACGGGATTCCTGATGAGTGCAAGGCCGACTGCAACGACAATGACCTGCCTGATGCATGGGAGGTCTCCACGGGCTTGGTTCCGGACTGCAACGGAAATGGTCATCCGGACTCCTGCGACATTGCGAATGGAGCAACCGATTGCAATGGCAATGGGGTTCCGGATACGTGTGACGTTGCAACGGGATTGAGCAACGACGTCAACGCTGACGGTCGACCGGATGAGTGTGAGGCGGATTGCAACAGCAATGGAGTGCCCGACCGTTACGAGGTTGCACAGGGACTCGTCGCCGACTGCAACTCCAACGGGTTGCCCGACAGCTGCGATCTTGCCGGAGGTGCCCCTGACTGCAACGGCAACGGCATCATCGACTCCTGTGACGTGGCGTCAGGCGAAACCGATGACAATGCCAACCAGGTCCCCGACGCGTGTGAGTTCGCAAGCGGCGATTTCGATTTGGACGGTCAAGTCTCGGGTGCGGATCTCGGCATCCTGCTCAGCCTCTGGGGACTTCCGAACCCTCCCATTGGCGATTTCAACGGTGACGGCGTCATCGGTGGTGCCGATCTCGGTTACCTGATTGGCAGGTGGAGTGCGGAACCGTGAGTGTCATTGCGGCAGTCGTTCCATGCAGCAAGATTGCTTGGCCCGGTAGGGATGATTCGCACTCGATTGGAGGCTTCGCGGCATGACCACATCGAGCCCTTATGCCCTCGAACACGCGAATGAGCCAGTTGCCCATGTCATCATGGCGGTTTCAGTAATCGTGTTGTTCCTTGTGCTCAGGTTTTTCACTCGCGCGAGGTCGTTTTTCGTCTTTGAACCAGTCCGCGAGGTCAATGCGAAGTTCGATGCCCGGCTAGCCGTGACTCAGTGTGCCTATCCCTGGCTGCGCGGATTCACCCGGTTTGCGCTGGTAGTTGGGTTGGTGGCGAGCGTCGAAGGCACTGTGATGCACTATCGATACGCGCCAAAGTCTGGCGTCAGCGCAGACGTCCAGGGCAGTGATGCTGATGGTGGAGCTTTGGTGAGTAGCTACCGCGACGAAATCGAAGCAGGTCGCAGAGTCCACGAGCCACCGCCGGTTGATTCCCTCAAGCGAGCCTCAAGCATCGACACCCCACGCGGTAGCGCCCGAGCAGCCGCTCTGGCCGCTCTGATTATTGCATATGTTCAGGGATGGCCAGCAGTGCTCATGCTGACCGGGATCGTCCTTACGGCGACCTGTGTAGTTGCTCTTTGGGGGCCGAAACGCTTTGTTCAGCCACCTCCACCCCCCGCCGTACCTGGACCATGATCCAGGCGATCGCGGCCACACCGGCGATGGCGGCGAACGCAAAGACCAGCGCGCCGCCGCCGAGTTCGACCACGCGCGCATGAGCCGGCGTACCGGCAAGCGCGGCACAGCGGTGCACTTCGCGCACCATGGCTGCGCCGCCGAGCGTGAGCAGTGATCCGGTGATCGCAGCGGCCACGGGCCATGCCCCAATCGCGTTGCGCGCACCGATGACGCACCATGCCGCGACCGTGAGTGCGCCACCGCACATGGCAGCGATCGCGTACGGCCGCGCCGCCAGCGAACCCCACGCGCGCGCTGTGGCTTCGTCACCGCGCGCATGCCACCATGCGGTCCCTGCGCCAAGCGCCACGCCGACGATCGCCATGATGGCCAAGCGTCGTGATGCTCGCGCAGCGTCGGCCGCCCCCATCCCGCACGCCCCTGCACGAAGCTGCCAAGCGATGAGCCCCGCAAGCGTGGTGAAGGACATGGCGGTCCAGGCGATCAGCCGGCTCCAGACGCTGGCGCCGCTCGGGCCGCCCGCGCCGCGCTCGTACAACGCCACCCACTCGTTGGGCTGCATCGACAGCAGGTGGTTCTCGACGAACGCGCGGCCCACGAACACGATCAGCCCAGCCGCCAGCAGCGCGGCGGTGGCCTTGGCCGCGCGGGCCCGCGCCACGCCGTGCGCCTTCGAGAGGTAGAGCATCCACATCGCCACGATCAGCGCAGGCAGGATCGCCATCCAGCCATTGAAGAGCAGCAGATTCGCCGTGTAGAACGATCCTTGGTAAACGACCTGCACGAAGAGCAGCGGCGCAATGCCTGCCGTGATCGCGCCCGACACTGCAAATGGAAGCCATTCGCGAACGACGAGCACCACGCGATCCGGTTGCGCGCCGGTCGCGCGGCCGCGCAGTGCTGCCCACGCCACCCAAAGGCTCCCTGCGAGCGAGTACTGCATGAACACCATGTGCAGGACCAGCGTGGCCGCGATGAGCACGATGAAGGCGCCGGTTGTCGCTGGCATGGTCGTCAGGAACGGCGCATCCAGCACGTGTTCCGGGCTGGCGGCGTCGACTTCGACCGGTGGGGCAACTCTTGGCTCGCTACCCAACTCGCTCGGCAGCCCTGCGCGTTCCTTCTGCGCGGCGGGTGCCGGCAACGTGCCGGCTTCATCGAGCCACGACTGGATCCGTGCGATTCGCGCGGGGTCGTGTTGGTCGGGCCAAACAGCCGGCCGTGTGGCTGTCTCCCAGTCGAGGTACTGCACGAGCGCCTCGAGCTCCTCGGCTGTCCCTGCGAACGGCGGCATGAAGCCCTTGGTCCACTGCAGCATGGCCACGTTCATGCGCTTCTGCTCGTCGGACCAGCCACTCATGAGTTCGACCAGCCCATTCGTACCGCGCACCGTGTGGCAGGCCGAGCAGAGGTTGCGATAGACCAATCGACCCGTGATCAGCTGCTCGGATGGATACGCGCCTGCATCCTGCACTGGATAGGGATCATGGCGCGTGATGCCATCGCGCCGCAGCATCGCGACCTGCGCTGGCGTCGTGGCGTTCGAAAAGAGCGTCTCACGGATCGAATAGGGCTTGCGCACGCCCTCGCGCACGAACTCGCCACCTGCGGTCGCACCGAACGCCAGTGCAGCAAGCAGCGTGGCGGTCGCACCGTTGATGTACAGCCGCTGCTTCCACAAGCCGATCACCGCGTAACCGCCGATGAGCGCGCTCGCCGCGGCGGCGATGCCGAGGAACATGGTCATCGCCATCGAGCCGCCCATGATCCAGCTGCGGCTGTCGTCGGGGATCACCGCCACGAACCACGCCCCAAGCAGCGGCATCGCGAGCATGGGCAGCAGGAACCACGAGCACCGATGGATCAGGCGGGCGCGGTCCTCTCGATCGAGGCTCGGCAGTGCGTTGATGACGATGGCCGCACCGAGCGCACCAAGCACGCCGCAGACGACGGTGCGGAAGAGCAGGCTCGGCCAGAACGTGGGGTTGAAGAAGCCGTCCCAGACCTCGTGCGTGCTGGTCCAGGCGCCCGGCGTGAGCTGCCACGAGAGGATCCCGTTGATCCAGAAGAGGCTGCCCCAGCCCGCGATCGAGTAGATGCCCAGGAGTGCGAGTCGCACCCGGCCCGGCAGGACCGGTGCGTAGCGATAGAACGCGTAGCCCGCGATGACTTCGAGCCAGAAGAAGATCCACTCGGTGGCCCAGACCCAGCGGAACTCATCGACCATCAGGCCGATCGTCTGCGGCGAGACCTGGATCGAGGTCAGCCACATGCCCACGCCGGTGAGCGCCCCCACGACGAACGAGAGCAGGATGAAGACGCGCAGGACCGAGTCGATGACGGCGCCGGCCTTGGGCTCGCGACCGGTCTGCCGCAGCCACTCGAACCACCACATCAGGAACCCGCCGCCGATCGCGAACTGCGCCACGAACACATGGAAGATGCCCAGCCCGCCGATCACCAGCCCCTTCATCACGGGACCGTAATCATTGACGGGATAGACAATCGGCACTCCCTCAAGGGTCATGCCGGGAGTCTATGGAACTCACCCACCGCAATCGATGTTGGCGTACCAGTCCTCCAGCAGCAGGCCGAGGTCGGCGCCGTTGACGACACCATCGCCGTTGAGGTCGGCGTTCTGCTGGGGATCCGTGTCGGGGATGAGCCCATCGGTACCCCATGCCGAGAGCAGGATGCCCAGGTCCGCGCCATTCGTGCAGCCGTCGCCATCGATGTCGTTGGGCAAGGGCAGCGCGGTGTCGACGTAGACCAGCGTTCGGTTGTCGCCGGCGGCAACGGCGGGCACCTGTGCCAGCGTCTCGGGACCAGAGACCTGATTGACGACGTCGCTGCCCCACGCAGCAACGCGGTCGCTCGTCGTGATGGCCACGCTGTGCAGTCCCCCTGCGGCGATCGCGCGGCAGTTGCCAACATTGCCGGGCGTGGGGAATTGCCCGCTCCCCGGGATGCCCCAGGACACCACGGTGCCATTGAGCAAGAGGGCCATCGAATGCAGCCCGCCGCCCGAGATCTCGACGGGCTCGGTGTCGCTGCCGATGGGCTGATTGATGAGCGATGGCTCGATCGTGACGACCTGCTGCTGCTGACCTGCACCACCCCACGAACCCCAGCCGCGCACCGAGGCGCGCCCCTGCTGATCATGCACCACGGCCAGTGTGTGGTTGCGGCCGCACGCGACCTTGACCGGTCGACCGCCCAATGCAGGCACATTGCACTGGCCGAGGTCTTCCCGGCCCCAACAGCGCAAGGTGGCACTGCTTGAATTGGCGATGGTCGCGGAATGTGCTTCGCCTGCCGCGACGAGGTAGGCCGGCTGCAGATCAGCGGGCAGCGCACACTGAGATTCGGAGTTGTCGCCCCACACGGCGACGCGGCGGGTGTTGCGTTCGATCGCGACTGCATGCTCCTGGCCCAGCGCGATCATGTGCACGCGATCAAGGTTCGTCGGGATGCTGCAGACGCCGTAGGTGGCTGCGCCCTGCGCCGTGCAGAACAGCTGGAAGCGCCCAATGTCGTTCCAGGCCGCAAAGGAGAAACGGCCGGACGAGATGCCGGCGATGCGATCGATGAGCACGGCACCGTTGCATTGGAAGTATTCGTTGCGACCGGCAAGGACGAGCGTGCGCGTCACTTCCGTCAAGACTGCCACGTGGTCTGCACCGGCTCGCGCCAGGCGAATGCCCACGGAGCCCAGGAACGACTGCTGCTGCTCGCTGAATCCGGGCGGGGTGGCGCCCCAGGTCCGCACGGTCGCGCCATCGCTGACTGCCAGCGTGTAGTTCGACCGGGCATCGACCTGCCGGGCCACCAAGCCGGCCGGCACCGTGCACTGGCCTTCGTTGACGCGGCCCCAGCAGACGACCGAGCCGTCGCCCTTCATCGCTACGCAGTGGTTGGCGCCGGCGGCGATCTGGACGACACCCGAAAGCCCGGCGGGTTCGCGCGTGATCTGACCGAACTGGTCGCTGCCCCAGACGTGCACCACGGCGTTCATCGGGCGATCCGCTGCTTGCGAGATCAGCGCCATGCCGTGTGACTCGCCTGCTGCGATCGCAAGGATGAACCCCGGCGGGAACGGCGGCGCGCCGTTGGTGCCCGGCACGTTGCACTGGCCAAAGTTGTTCAGGCCCCAGCAGCGCACCGCGCCCGCGGCCGTGAGCGCCATCGAGAACGTGGAGCCAGCGCTGATGGCGCGGCAGGTACCGAGGTTGGTGGGGACGGCGCACTTGCCGCCGCTGGCATCGCCCCAGCAGAGCACGGTGCCTTCGGTGCCCAGACCGTTGCCGTTGGTCAGCGCCATGGCGTGCGTCTCACCGGCGCTGACCTGAGCAAAGACATCGCTGGTCGGCGAAACGACACACTGATTGAACTGCGACCGTCCGAAGCCGACGATGCGTCCGACATCGGGTGTGGAGCCGCCAGGATTGTCGGTGACCGCAAGAGTGAACTGCGAGCCAGCAGCAACGGCTGAGTACTGGCGTTGCAGATCGCGCGAGTTGAACGTGACGTCGCCGAAGAGCCGCAGCGCTTCGGTCTGCGGCGGGCCGGGCACGCTTTGCACGATCGTGAACGAGATGTCGTTCACGGTGAAGCTGCCGTTGCGGGATGAGACCCCTTCCGGCAAGGGCTGGACCAGAAAGGCCAGCACCTGTCCGGACACGCCACGCTTGCTCTCAAGGACGATCCAATCGGTTGTCGTCTGCGCCGTCCAGTCACAACCGCCAACCCCCTGCACTTCGACCTCTCCGCGGCCGCCGAGGCCGGAGAAGTTCATCGAACTCGGGACAACGGCGTCGATGCAACTGCCGCCGGCTGCCCTTGCCGACAGCGGAGCGATGCCGGTCAGGACGAACGCCACCAGCGCAAGGGCACAAGGTGCGACGAGTCGATGAGCGAGCATGCGGTGCCTTGACTGAATCA